>Ga0222636_1000709_pt1 | contig 15774 bp, 12 predicted proteins | sample AntAcemetagen141_FD_179811 | JGI IMG/M metagenome (GOLD analysis project Ga0222636, IMG submission 179811) | Saline water microbial communities from Ace Lake, Antarctica - #141 | ecosystem: Environmental > Aquatic > Non-marine Saline and Alkaline > Saline | place: Antarctica: Ace Lake...
AAGGAGGGGAGTAATTGCAGATAAAAATATTGTTTTTTGAATTTTGAATTTTTTGTGAATTAAGATTTTATAATTAAATTGTAAATGAAAAAAATTACGAAGCATCTTTAAAAACCACCCCCAGCCCCTCCTTAGAAGAAGGAGGGGAGTAATCGCAGTTAAAATATTATTTGTTGATTTTTGATTTTTGATTTTTTCGTGAATTAAGATTTTATAATGGAGTTGTAAGTTAAAGAATTTGGCAATTAATGAGATTGAAAAGATTGCAAAGCATATTCCCCTCCTATGTTTAGGAGGGGTTAGGGGTGGTAGTATTTTTTTTATAAAAATATTATTAATTTTATCAAAAAAATCATCGATGAAAATTAAAATCCGAGAATTTGTAATTTCAGATTATCATCATATTGTTGAATTATGGAAAGAAGCTAAATTGCCTTATAAACCAAATGGTCGTGATAGCATGGAAAGCATAGAAAAAGAATTGCAAAAAGGATATTGTAATTTTCTTGTTGCCGAAGATAATAACAAAATTGTTGGTTCTATTTTAGGGACAAATGATGGCCGGAAAGGATGGGTAAATCGTCTTGCTGTTAAAACTGAATATAGAAAAAAAGGGCTTGCAAACCAGTTGCTTGAAGAACTTGAAAAAATATTTAATGAGCTCGGCATTGGAATTATTGCCTGTTTGATTGAAGATGATAATCCGGATTCGTTAAAAGTATTTTCAAAATTTGGATATTCTGAATTTAAAGGAATGCACTATCTTACAAAGAAAAAACATTCTGAAATCTGAGACAAAAGATTATAATTTGAAGAAAAAGAATATCGGATTTTGAAAATACTTTTAATCTTCTTGCTTCTCTATTTTTAACTTCACCTGAATAATTTTGGTTTCAGTTGCTTGTAATATTTTAAAATGGAAATCTCTAATTTTTATTTCAAAATTAACTTCAGGAATACATTCGGCCGAATCAATAATTAATCCGGCAAGAGTTTCAAATTCTTCCGACTCCTGCAAATTAAAATTATATTTATCATTTAAATAATCAATTTCTAGTCTTCCTGAAAATAAATACTCGTTATCACTTATTTTCTTTTCGATATATTCGTCCTGCTCATGATCGTGTTCATCTTCTATTTCGCCAAATATCTCTTCAATAATATCTTCAAATGTAACCATGCCCGAGGTGCCACCAAATTCATCTACCACTAATGCTGCACTTTTTTGTTGTTTTATCATCATCGATAAAACTCTATTGGCAAGCATAATTTCAGGAACAATAATAATTGTTTTCAGAATTGATGAAATGCTTTGCGGGTTTTTAAACATGTCATACAAATGTGTGTAACCAATAATATTATCTATTGATTCTTCATATATCAATATTTTTGAATGTCCTGTTTTTATAAAGCTTTTGTTCAATTCTTCAATTGATACATTTTTATCAAGAGCTTTGATTTCGGTACGAGGTATCATACATTCACGTAATTTAATATTTCTGAAATCAATTGCATTCTGAAACATTTGTATTTCTTTATTATCAGGATTTTCAGTTATTTTATTCCCCGAAAATTCTTTTACATATTCATCCAAATCAATATGAGAAAAAACATATTTTTCTTGTGATATATTTTCTTTAAAGAAATACTTAAATGTAATTTTTGATGCTTGAATAAAAATTAATACGACGGGAAAAAACAAATACGAAATTATCTTTACAGGAACTGCAAACATACTTATTGTTTTATTGGGATTTATCCTAAACAAAACTTTTGGAATAAATTCTGCTACAATAAGAATAAAGAATGTTGAAATAATGGTTTGAAAGAGTAAAATAATATATTCAGTAGCAAAAGCTTCAGGTAGAAAATTAATTATTATGGGTTCAAGAATTTTTGCCATAAAAATTCCATAAATCACCAAGGCAATATTATTACCTAATAAAAGGGTTCCTATAAAATTTGAAGATGAACTATAGAATCCTGACAATATTTTAGCAGAGAGTTTTCCATGGCTTTTGTCAAGCTCTGTTTTTAATTTATTAGCGCTAATAAAAGCTATTTCCATACCTGAAAAAAAGGCGGAAAAAATTAATGATATCAGTATTATCAGCCAGGGATTCATTAATAAACTTTTTGGATTATGCTTTGTTTATAAAATTCAAAATATTAAAAATAATTTTCCAACATTTATTCTCCATCATTATCTTCTTCTTTAAGTTTTAAAACACCGGTAGGTTTTAATATTTCGTATTTACTAAAGGTTTCGTCCGATTCTAATCCTTCGCCATAAATTACCTCGTCTTTTGTTGTAATTTTTATTGCAACATCCGAAAATATTTTCTTTTTACTCTTGTCCCAGATTAAATGCTCGGTATTTAATGTTTCATTTCTTTCGTTATTAATAACAACAACATCTTTAAATGCTTCCATTCGTTTTTTCTGCTCATGATTAATTCCATACTTTGCAGTTATAACAGATTTAACATTTAATAATGAATCAAAAAACTGAACTTTAAAACCGTCAGGGAATTCAACATACGGCTTTTTACCTGAATATTTTTTCATTAAAGGACTGGTTAAAAGAGCCTGAACAAAACCGGAATCACTTCTGATAAATTCAATGTCTTTTGCAATCATTTCCGGCAAAGTATCTATTTCACCATAAATCTGAATTTTTTTTATATCAGATTTACACCCAAAAAGCATTATCACGAAAAAAATCATGATAATGCTTTTAGTAAGATTTCTTAAAATTTTGACAAAATTTGCCCTGATCAAAATATTCAATTTAAATTATTTTGCTGCTCTCATAGTTGTAGTTTCATTTATCCAACATCCAACTTTATATGAATCTCCTTCTTGGTGATTATTATAGAAAATTGCTTCGATTGGTGGAAAATGCGCTGTATATGATTTTATCCTGCTATTTGCAATTCCGGAAAGTGAAGGATCTATTTTTTTTGCTCTTTGATATTTATCAACAGCTACCCAGTAAGCTACCTTTTTTGTAATAAAATAACTCCCAGCATTTGTAAGATCAGTAGCTTCACATTTACTAGCACTAGCAGCATACATATCTCCAATAATAATCAGAGGACTTCCTTCGTTTGGTCTAATCTCAAGAGCTTTTAAAGCATATGATCGTGATTTTGGATAGTTCTTTAAACTACGATATGATTCAGCAAGTAAAATATAGCTATTAGCAACATCTTCCGGATCTTCAAGTTTTGCTCCTTCCGGTAAATATTTAATTGCTTCTGTAAAATTCTCTTGTTTTAAGAACATTTTTCCAATTAAATAAGCTGAAATTGGAGATGGCTCAAGTTCGTAAAGTTTTAAAGTTGCATCAAAAAACAATTGATCGTCATCACAATCTTTTTTATCCAGTGTTTTTATAATTTTTTTCAGTAATTCAAAATCATCTGATTTTTCGTCAAATTTTTTCTGAAAGATACCCAAAAGATTTTCACAAGTTGCATAAGGCTCAAAACTTAGTTCAATATTTCCTTTAATATTTTCCCAGTTTGCAGTAGATTTCCCCAAACCTTCATTTTTCTTAATGTTATAATCAATTATTTCGGTTATTATATCAAACGTTTCAACAATAACAAGATTGTCAATTAATTCTGCCTTTGCCATTTTTATTGTTGATCTGAAATAATAAACCAAAACAGGTCCGGCAGACTTATTTCCTTCTAACTCTACTGATCTTTTAAAAATATTATATGCCTTTTCAAAATCACTGGTTCTTAATCCAAACAAGTCAACTCCCTTACGACCAAGAATACTTCCTTCTTTCTTGTTATAGTATTTTATTCTTTGATCATATACCATCATCAAAGTATCAATATATTTATCTTTATTTTCTTTTTCTTTTTCCTTTTTAATAAGATATTTAACAATTTTTACACCATCAACATAAGTATTTTGAGTACCACGCGGACAATTAAAGAAAACCCATCGCCATGGTTTAATAGCATCATCTATTGCACAGTTTTTATATTTACTTTGTTTCCACTGTTTATAAAATTCTCTATAAAGAGAAATATTTGTTATACACAGAATACTATCTTCCCCATATCTTGGTCCTAAATCTATTTTATTTGTTTTCTCTGTTACCTGAGCTTTTAATCCAGAAAACGAAAAAAAACTAATTATTAGAATTAATACAATAGATAATAATCTCTTTTCCATCACTTTATTTTTTTTATTTAAATACTATTGGTATTTTCTTTTTACAAACCAATTTTGATAAAATGCAATTCCAAATGTAAATCTAATATAATTTTCTTGAATTAATTTATCTAATGTAGTTCCTTTAGTTCCAAATTCTATACCAAAATTAAATGTTGATTTTGTTTTCCATAAAGGTAAACCCATTCCAATACTAATTCCAAGTTCATTAATTTGATGTTCGTAAAGTTGCAGATACGATTCTGAATACCTTAGTCCAAAACGATAGTTTACTTTTTCCCAATACGAAAAAATACTATATTTGTCAGGAATAAATTGACCTCCAAGAGATACATCTAAACTATTTTGTAAAGAATCATCAACTCCAAAAGAAGAATAATCCTCCCATTTTTGCCATGTAATATCTGCGCCTATTAACCATTTATCCCTTTTTTGGAAAGAAATTCCACCACCAATATTCACAGGAATAACATAATTTCCTTTATCATCAGGAATAAAACTTATTGTATCTCTCCATTGTTCAACATTACTCAGACTACCGTAATATGAACGTACTAAAGTTTCTTTTCTGGCATTTATTTTTGTTGATGTGGAGTAAATCAAGCCTGCACCAAAAATAAAATCTTTTTTAAATTGCTTTTCATATTGTAATCCAAAAGTGAAATAAAAATCAGAAGTAACTAAAGAATTTTGAATATTTGTATTTAAAATATTTATTGAATCAGGGAAGGAAATAGCTCGTGTTTTATCAATTGTACCAAACAAATACTTTGCATTAACACCAATTGAAAGGTTTTTACCAATTTTAAAAGCATTACCCCAATATACTTGATTTATTCCACCGTCGCCTTTGTTAAGATATTGAATGTTTCCAATATTTTCAAGATGGTGATCTTCGCTTATATTATATCCTACATCGCTGAAAGGTAGTAAACCAAAACTACTTTTCCACCAACTTGTAACCGGTAAACCAAAAGTCAAATAACTTAAGGAAGCCAAATTATTATTTTCAGTAACTTCATTTGTTTTTAAGCTTAAAAGGCTCATATTAAAACCACCATCAAAAACAAAAGATGACATTTCAAATGATGTGTATGAAGCAGGATTTACAACATTAACAAGTAGTGGATCTCGTAAAGAATATGCTAATCCTCCCATTGCAAAACTTCCAACATTAACATTTGAATTATTTACTTGTCCAATTCCAAATAATGAATATGGTGAATTTGTTCTGATTTGCGCTGATAAATTGCTAAATCCAAAAACAACGAGTATTACAAAAATATATCTAATCTTCAATTTATTGCTTATCATTATAATCTAAAATTACATTTAAACCCACTAAAACTAAATTTGGGACTGCAAAGATGTTATTTTTTAATCTTTTATCAAAATGTTTTATGTCTCCACCGCTTAAAATTACTGTTAAATTTTCATAATTTCTCAAATAGCTATTAATAATACCATCAATTTCAGCGATAACTCCATTTAAAATTCCGGATAAAATAGACTCTTCTGTAGTCTGACCAATTAAATTATTACATTCCCGTTTGCTTACTAACGGAAGCTTATCAGTAAAATTATTCAGTGATTTAAATCGCATTTCAATTCCTGGAGATATAGCACCTCCCAAATATTCGTTTTTTGAATTTAAAAAATCAAAAGTTATGCATGTGCCTGCTTCAATAACAAGAATGTTTTTCCCGGGATATAAATTGCCGGCACCAACAACCGCAGCTAAACGGTCATTACCAAGACTTTTTGGTGTTTTATATTTGTTGGTAAGCGGGATAGGGATATTTGAAGATAATTCAATAAATGTAAAATTCTTATTCAAATATTCACTTAATGAAACCGGAATATCTACAACCGAAGAAATAATTATTGAATCTGGTTTTTGTTTTTCTGGAAGTTTTGCAATAAAATCGATAATAAAATTTGTATGTTTATTGGGATGAAGTTTTTCCTGAAACCAAATATTTATCAAGTCTTTTTTTTCAAAAAGAGCAATCTTCAATAATGTGTTTCCAAAATCTAATATTAATTTCATTTGTTCAGGAATTCCTGTTCTCCAATTTTTCTGCAAAGATAATCAGATAATTGTATAAATGACAATACTTTAAAAATTCTCTTGAGGGAAATTTTCAATAAATTTAATTTTTTTTTCTCAATTTAAAAAACTTATGTACATTTGCAAACTCAAAAATGCTGGTACCATAGCTCAGTTGGTAGAGCAACGGACTGAAAATCCGTGTGTCCCTGGTTCAATTCCAGGTGGTACCACCGCAAAACCCCTATCAAATTGATAGGGGTTTTTTGTTTTACTAATACTTTTGTTTCTTCTTTTACTATATCATTTTGTGGTTTATGATCCTGCAAAAATTTGTTGTGAATTTTTGATTTAAATTTTTGGACAAAATCGAGATATTCGTTTTAATTTTTCGATTCTAATTGAATAATTTGGGGTTTTTGGCAAATTCAAAAACATCATTAAAGAACTTGATGAATCTTATTTTATCTATAAATTCATAAAATAAATAAATTGGGAAACACGGGAAATATGAGAAATAAAACCTCAACTTCATTATTCCAATATTGAAACCACCCTGAAAAGCCAAAAAATGATTTATATTTGTTTGATTTTTTAAACATATAAAAATGAACTGGTTCATCTTTTGGATAATAATCTATCTTATAGTAATTATTTATCTAACTATCAGGCATGTTAAGTCAACCGACCTTGAGAATTATCTTGTTAATAATCGCAAAACAAGAACACTTCCTTTGGTATTTACCATACTTGCAACATTTGTTGGAGGAGGAACTTCTTTTGGTTTAATGGCAATGGGGTACGAATCAGGTTTTGCTGCTGTGGGTATTGGCGTGGCCTATGTGATTGGATTTTTCATTCTGGCATATTTTGCCCCACGGATAAGAAGATTTGGTGCCAACAATAATATTTATTCTTTTCCCCAATTTCTTAACGAGAAATATATCAAAAATCAAAACTCTTCATTTTCAAAATTGTTTTCTTCTACGGTTAGCGGAGTAAATATTTTTATTTTCTTCTTTCTTCTTGCAGCTCAATTTGTTGCTATGGCGTCATTATTGAGATTTTCTTTTGATATTGGCTTTCAAACCGCTGCTGTAATCTCATGTCTTGTGGTAATTTCATATACTGCTTTTGCAGGACTATCAGGAGTAATAATAACTGATATGATTCAGTTTGTTGTTATTTTGATAATGATATTTTTGATATTTATTCCGGGAGTTCTTGCCGACACAGTTTCTTTACAATCTTTGTCCGAACTCCCCAAAGAAATGCTTAATGGAACATCTTACGGAATAGTTTTTCTTTTGGCGCTTCCGGTGTTTTTTGCTCCCTCGGTAATTGTAAGGATGGATATTTGGCAAAGAATTCTGGCATCCAGAAATGAAAAAACTGCAAAGCGGGTCAGTATTATTTCCGGTCTTGGTATGCTTCCTTTTTATTTTCTTTTTCCCCTTGTCGGGATGGCAATAAAAATAACAATGCAAGATGGATTAGATCCAAAGGATATTCCATATTTGTTCTTAGACAAGCATTGTACTAATGGATTACTTGGTTTTGCCGTGGTGGGATTGTTGTCGGCATTAATGTCTTCTGGCGACAGCTTTTTAAATATCATTTCTATTTCGGCAGTAAAAGATTTCCTCGGGTGGAAAAAACATAAAACTTCTAAAAAACAAATTCAAAAAAGAATTCGAATAACAACATTTATCTTTGGAATTATTGCTCTTTTAATGGCTTTAAATTTTCCAAAAATTGTTGATTTAATGGTTATAGGTCTGGCAACAATAGTAATTTTTGTTCCGGTAACATTTTTAGCTTTGATTAAAAAAGATGTAATAAAATATAAAAAAGCAGCTTTGTCAAGCATATTAAGCGGGTTCTTTGTGAACCTTGGTTTCTTTATTTATGGAATTGTCAGCCCCGAACAATTTCAGGCAAAATCATCATTTATTCCGGGATTTATTATTGCATTAATAGTTTTATTGATTGGAATTTCTATAAAGAAAAAGAAAACTTGAAACAAAAAGTATTAGAAGCGTTAATGTTTGTATAATAACAAATTAATCATTCAAAATCATATTAGATTAATTAACTTTGCATTTATGTATTATAGACGAAAAATAATATTAGGATTATTACAAATATTCAATAACAAACTAGAAAAGATAAATTTACAAAAGTTGCTTTTTCTTACAAGTAGATTTCAAGACAAAAAAGATTTTTCGTTTGTTCCTTATAAATATGGCTGTTTTTCATTTCAGGCGAATGCAGATTTGAAAATAATGAAAAACTATAATCAAATAGCTGAAACTAATAATACATGGACTAAAATTGACAATACTGATTACTTAATTCAATTAAAGGCAAAGGATATACAATCGTTAAAAAATGTCAGAAACTTATATGGAAATATGAATTCTAATGAATTAATAAAAATTACTTACCAAAAATATCCCTTTTATGCAATTAATAGCAGCTTAGCGAAAGATATATTATCAAATAAGGAATACGAAAAAGTAATTGCTAATACTCCGAGAAAAGAATCTGAAATGCTTTTTACAATTGGCTATGAAGGTATTTCTTTTGAACAGTATTTAAACAAACTTATAATAAACGATATTAAAGTACTTTGCGATGTTCGAAGAAATGCAAAAAGTATGAAATATGGATTTTCTAAAAAACAACTTAAAAATGCTTGTGAAAAGATCGGAATAAAATATTTTCATTTTCCTCAAGTGGGCATTGTATCTGACCAAAGAAAAGAACTTCATTCTCAATCGGATTATGATAAACTTTTTGTTCAATATAAAAAAACGGTAATAAAAAATACAGTTTCGATACAAAATGAATTATTAAATTTATTAAAATATAACAAACGTATTGCTTTAACATGTTTTGAGGCTAACATAAACCAATGTCATAGAAAACATTTAGCTGAAGCCATTACAAAACTTCCACAATTTAAATATAAGTTAAAACATATTTAGAATGGCATTAACAAGAATCCTTATTACTGTAAAAACATATCCAAGTATTTCTGGGAAATATGATGAATTAGTTTGTACAGCAGGTTTTAAGGAAGATGGTTCTTGGATCAGAATTTACCCCATCCCTTTCCGAAAAAAATCATATAATGAACAATACAAAAAATATGATTGGATTGAATTAGATTTAGTAAAAAACAAAAGTGATTTCAGACCTGAAAGTTATCGTCCTTATTCTTATGATAGTAAAATAAAAATCATTGATCATATTGATACTGCTAATAATTGGTCCAAACGAAAAGAGTTTGTACTTAAGAATGTTTATCATAATTTGAACAATCTTATTTTAAAAGCAAAAAACAAAAATACCAGTACCTCATTAGCTGTTTTTAAACCAAAAGAAATATTGGATTTTGAAATTCAGAAAGTAGAACGTGAATGGGATAAGAAAAAAATTGAAAAACTGAAAGCAAATAGAGACCAGACTAATCTTTTTGAATATCCTGAAAATCCTTTTGATGTTGTAAAAAAACTTCCTTACAAATTTAAATACGTATTCATTGATGATGCTGGACAACAAAGTAAAATGATGATTGAAGATTGGGAAATTGGTCAGCTTTATTGGAACTGTTTAAAACAAAGTAATGGGAGTGAGGAAAAAGCAGTTGAAAATGTAAAAAAGAAATACTTTGATGACTTTGCCAAAACAAAAGATCTATATTTATTTTTGGGAACATCACAATTACATCATTACCGTTCTCGTAATCCATATATGATAATTGGAACATTCCATCCAAAAGTTAACCGACAATTAAATTTACTATAAAATTACTGATTTACCTTTTATACTAATTCTTAACAATTTTGCAAAGCAAAAGCTGTTTATAAGTAGTAATGCGGTACAAAACAAAACTGGAAATTTTGCAATTTTGTTCCGTACAAGTATAGCAATGTAACATAGGAAACAATATGACACTAACAATTCACTCCGACGAACATTTTATGAGAGAAGCACTAAAAGAGGCTCAAAAAGCTTTTATAGCAGATGAAATTCCTGTGGGAGCTGTGGTTGTCTGCAATAAACAAATAATTGCAAGAGCACATAATCTCACCGAAAGATTAAACGATGCTACCGCTCATGCAGAAATGCAAGCATTTACTTCGGCTGAGAATTATCTCGGCAGCAAATACTTGAATGAATGTACACTTTATGTTACACTTGAACCATGCGTGATGTGTGCCGGTGCAGCCTTCTGGACACAAATAGGAGAAGTTGTTTATGGTGCAAAAGACGAAAAAAGAGGATTTACACTTCTTGGCAAAAAGATTCTTCATCCAAAAACTAAAGTAAGATTCGGAATTTTGGAAACAGAATGCTCAGAAATATTGAAAGAATTTTTTAGAAAAAACAGATTGTAAGAGGCATAAAAAAAATAAGGAGAAATAAGGAAAACTTTGAATCATCACTCATACTTCATTATTCTATAACTTCATCATTTCATTAATCAACTTATTAGTTTACTTCATTTTTTACCACCAATAATTTTTCCTTACTTTTGCAGTTTTATTTTTATAAATATTAAATAATAAATATTATGACAAAAAAATTAGTAATCCTTGCAATTTTATTTGGATTCTCATTAACAGCTTTTACAGGACCTATTTCCGACCTTATAAAAAATGCCGGTAATAGCACAGATTATCCAAATTCAGATTTACTGATAATCTTCGACAGCACAAATGTTGATGTTCAGGAATCAGGATTAAGTTATGTAAATACTCATAAACTTATTAAAATTCTAACTGCACAAGGTGCAAAAAAAAATAATGTTATTAAATACGGTTATGATCCACTTTCAGCTTATGTCGAAATTCAAAGAGTAAAAATTTATCGTAATAATGGTAAAGTTGAAGAAATAAACCAATCACTTATTATGGATTATCCAGCTCCTGCCAGAGCAATTTACTGGGGTGCACGCGAAAAAATGATAGAAATAGGACGACTTGAGCCCGGTGATGCAATTGAAATTTTCCTTTTTAAAAAAGGATATACTTATGCATTACTTCAGGAGGAAACCGATGAAGATGAACGATATATTCCTCCTATGCGAGGACATTATTATGATATTGTTCCTTTTTGGAGTAGCAACCCGATTTTAGAAAAAGTTTATAAAGTTGTAATTCCTGCTGATAAAACTGTTCAATATGAGTTTTATAATGGTGAGGCTCAATCTTCAATGGTTTTAAAGGATAGTAATAAAATATTTACTTTTTCGAAAAGTAATATCTTGCCTATTAAACGTGAACCCGGAATGGTAGCTTATTCGGATGTGGCTCCAAAATTATTATTATCAACCAGCCCTGATTGGAAAGCAAAATCATTATGGTTTTATGGTGTAAATGAAGATTACGGAAGTTTTGAAACCACACCTGAAATTGACAAAAAAGTTGCTGAAATTGTAAAAGATGCCAAAACAGAAAAGGATTCCATAAGCCTGCTTACTCACTGGGTAGCCGACGAAATTAGATATTCCGGTATTTCGATGGGAGAAGGCGAAGGATATACACTGCATAACGGCGAAATGAATTTTACTGACCGTTGTGGCGTTTGTAAAGATAAAGCCGGAATGCTTATCACAATGCTTCGTGCTGCAGGTTTCGATTCATATCCTGCAATGACCATGGCAGGTTCACGAATTGATTATATCCCTGCTGACCAGTTTAATCACAGTGTTACAATCGTCAGGCTTTCTAATGGAAAATACAAATTGCTCGACCCTACCTGGGTTCCTTTTGTCAGAGAACTTTGGTCGAGCGCCGAACAACAACAAAATTATCTTATGGGTGTTCCCGAAGGCGCCGATCTTAAAATCACTCCAATTTCTAATCCTGAAAATCATTATTTTAAAATTCGTGGAAACACTGAAATTCTTTCTGACGGGACAATAAAAGGTGAATTTACACTTAATGCTGAAGGACAATCGGATGCATCTATTCGTAGAATGTTTACAAGTGGTTATCGCACCGAATGGGATAAAAATCTTGAAAAAGAATTATTAAAAATTTCTCCTAATGCTAAGATTACAGAAATGAATTATGGAGATCCTATTGATTATAAATCAGGTCCAATTTCAATTACAATAAAATTTATTATCCCTGATTACGCTCTTGTTACTGATGAAGAAATTATTTTTATACCATTTGTAGCATCAAATCTGTTTATGCGTGGAATGGCTCATCTTTATTATAATCCAAATTTTAAAGACAGAAAATATCCTTTCCGCGACCGATGCTCAAGGTTTGTTGAACTGAAAGAGTCTATTACAATTCCGAAAAACACAAAATGCACCAAAGATGAAATAATTAACTCATTTGGTAATGAAATAATTTCTTACAATAGTAGTTTCGGACAAGGTGGTCAAATAATAAAATATTTTGAAAAAATAACACTCGGAAAACGAATTTATAATGCCGATGAATGGCCATTATTCAGTAAAGTTATTAAATCTCAAAAAGATTTTGCTAAAGAACCTATTATTTTAAAAATCAATAAATAAAAATCAGAAAAATGAAAAACAGAATATTTAAATATATATTAGTAATAATTTTCGTGATATTTTCCGGAAATTTGATTCAAGCTCAGGATTATCAATCTGAAGCAACTTTCATAAAGCTGATTAAAGAATATCAGCTTAACGCTGATGGAAGTTTTGATTTTAACTGCTCAAAACAATTAAAACTAAACTCATATTTCGCAGTTAACCGACTTTACGGAGAAACATTTATTGTTTATAATCCAAAATATCAGGAATTAAAAATAAATGAAGCTTACACAATTATGGCTGACGGGAAAAAAGTAGTAACTCCTGAAAATGCTTTTAATGAAGTTCTTCCGAGATATGCTGCTAATGCTCCTGCTTTTAATAATCTCAGAGAAATGGTGGTTACTCATACAGGTCTCGAAAGAAACGCAATAATAAATCTTGATTATACAATTCACAGTTCTATGGATTTTTTGTCTGATTTTTTTGGCAAAGAAAGCTTTACTCAATCAGCTCCTGTAAACGAAATGATTTTTAGGATTAAGGTTCCCGCTGATAAAACTTTACAATTTAAAATATTAAATATCAGAACGGCTCCTGAGATTACAGATGAAGACGGCATGAAAGTTTATACATGGACATTTAAAAACTTAAAAGCAATGTCTCATGATTATAATCGTCCTTCACATGATATTTTCCTTCCCGGAATTATTTTCAGTACTGCAAAAGATCTGCATCATGTTTATGATAAATTTGTTGATAACAAATCATTTTATTTTATCAGTAACAAAGCTATGACAGCTGTTGTTGACGATATGCTTGCCAAAGAAAAAGATCAAATGAAAATTATTCTTGACCTTCAAAAGCTTGTTGTAAACGACATTAATTATTGGAATATTCCTCTTGAAATGACAGCATATAAATGCAGAAAAGCAGTTGAAGTATGGAATTGCAACGGAGGAACATCTCTTGAAAAAACAATGTTGTTAACTTCTATGTTGGTTAAAGCAGGTATTAAAGCTGTTCCGGTAGCAGTAATTCCGGATAAATTTTACGATCCTGCTATTGGATGCCTAAAAACTTTTGATAACTTCCTTGTTCGTATTTATGATAAAAAACATAAAGATATTTATTTGTCGGCAATCCACCTTAACGATCAAAATTTAAAATACAGCCTTTCGGGAAATACTCTTTTAACTCTTGATCCTACAATTGAAAGCTTAAAAACATATTCTTGCGAACAAGCTGAAAATAAAGTGGAGTTTGAATGTGAGTTAATAATTGAAAATGAAAATAAAATTTCCGGTGAAGCAAAAATTGAACTTTCAGGAAATTCAAATCCATATTTAAAACTTCTGAAAAATGAGAAAGTTGCAGAAAAGTTTATTTCATCTTCAAAGGTAATTAGTTTTGATATCAAGAATCAAAAAATGGATTATTCTAAAATTAATTATTCCATTGAAATGAATGATTCTTTTGAGAAACATGATAATTATTATTTTATGAATCTTCCTCAGGTTAAAGAGGGTTCAGGAAGTTGGTATTTATCTGCTTTTACAGAAAGTCGTTCAGCGAATATTGAAATTCCTTTTACTATTAACGAAAGCTATGAATATTCAATTGAAATACCAAAAGGTTTTTCGCTTGTAAGTCCTGAAAACAAAGATGAAATAATACACAATATTGGAAGCGTTTATCTTGAAATTAATAAAGATAAAGACAAAGTTAAAATTATCAGAAAAATCAGTTTAAACAAAAAAATAATTGAGTTAAATGAATATGATGATTTTAAAGAATTGATAAAGGCGTGGAAAAGCAAAAAATACAAGCAGTTGGTCATTAAAGAATTATAAAATAATGAATGCCCCGCTTTGTTAGAGCATCCTCGAAACTTGCTTTGGGATTTAGACTTTTGACATAAAATCACAATATCAACATTTGTTAATATCCCGTGTTAACAGATTGTTAATAAACACATTTGAAAAAATTTGCCTTAAGGTGGTCTCAGATTGTACATTTGTTTCATCAAGTGAGTGATAAAAGGTAAGTTTGAAAAACAATGAGAAGGGGAAACCAAACTTGCAAAAGGGAGGAAAAACTAACTCGGGACTCAAAAGACGGCAAAACCGAAAGGAAAAGCAGGAAACTGGGAAAGTAGTTCAAGCATGGGGGAAAGGAAAGCGCTGATCACATGGTCAGATAGCAGCCAAACTCGGACAAAAGGAAAAACTCTACGGAGCAAAACCGAAAAAGTCAGCCATAATAACAGTAACTTGACGCAAACCGAGAGCTACGGCAAAAGGGGAGTGAGCGGGAATCTATTCGAACAGAATCGATTCCCGTTTTGTATTATTTTATTTCGTAATTATCCTGTTTCCTGTTTTGTGCAAGCAAAAAACTACTAATATTTAAATTATTGAAAAACAAAACTTAATTTGAATATCGAACACCGAAAATTGATTAACGATTTTTGATTTATTTGTGATTGAAAAAGTACTTACGATTTTAGATTTTTTTAGTGCTCTTGACAAATCATTATTCATTATTCGTTAATCGATATTCATTTTTTCAAATGTTTTTTTCTTTTCTTCCTGTTTTGTGCAAGCAAAAAAATACTAATGTTTAAATTATTGAAAAACAAAACTTAATTTGAATATCGAACACCGAATACCCCCGAAAGCTTTCGGGGTAACGATTTTTGATTTATTTGTGATTGAAAAAGTATTTATGATTTTAGATTTTTTTTAGTGCTCGTGACAAATCATTATTCATTATTCGTTAATCGATATTCGATATTCATTTTTTCAAACGTTTTTTTCTTTTCTTCCTGTTTTGTGCAAGCAAAAAACTACTAATATTTAAATTATTGGGAAACAAAACTTAATTTGAATATCGAACACCGAAAATTGATTAACGATTTTTGATTTATTTGTGATTGAAAAAGTACTTACGATTTTAGATTTTTTTAGTGCTCTTGACAAATCATTATTCATTATTC
>Ga0222636_1000711_pt1 | contig 15749 bp, 17 predicted proteins | sample AntAcemetagen141_FD_179811 | JGI IMG/M metagenome (GOLD analysis project Ga0222636, IMG submission 179811) | Saline water microbial communities from Ace Lake, Antarctica - #141 | ecosystem: Environmental > Aquatic > Non-marine Saline and Alkaline > Saline | place: Antarctica: Ace Lake...
CTTAGCGATATGCGTAACCAGTATGTAAACATAACCAGGGCGCGGGATAGCGTTAAAATATTCACAGATGATATTGAAGACTTAAAAGAATTGGCCGAAGTAAAAACCTACGCCAGAGATACAATAGAAATGAAACAAGATAAACCAATTTTTCAAAAGGAAAAAACAACAGAAAAAAGGAAGACAAAGGGTTTTTATAGATAAAACTATTTATTTTAATTTATTTAGATTTAAACTTATGGGTTTCGGTTTGATAAATTGTATATAATGTTGTATAATACAGTAATAATGTAGTAAAGTATGACAACTGAATTATTGGTAAATCAGAATAAATAGGAAGGGGGAAATTATGAAAGCTGATAAAGATGAAATATTAATTTTCATGGGAAAAGAAGTAAAAAAATCGGTTTTACCAAATATATACCGGCTTGCAAAAACCAATCCAAAAAACTTAGAGGCAAGTATTCGGGGTATGATGGATAAACAAGGTTTCCCCACTCCCGGTAGTGCTATGGTAATTCTTGAAAGCGACTTATATTAAGGGGCGATTATGAAAGACAAAAATAAAAAAAATGAAACTTTGATATTTATGGGCGAAGAAATTAAAAAATCCGTCATGCCTAATATATTTAGCCTTGCAAAAGAAAATCCGGAAAGCTTAGAGAATTCTGTTCGCGCCATGATGAGAAATCAAGGCTTTAGTAATCCCGGTAGTGCTATGGCTATGCTTGAAAGTGATTTATACCACTAAAAATGGTTAGATACTCTACAACCCTCTTTCTCATAGACAAACACTTGTACGAAACATCATACTTCTATAAAAGTTCAATATATAAATATTGTACGAAGCGTTGATAATATTGAACTTCATCCTCTTACTATAGGCGTAAGGCTTGGTTTGACCGGAAACGACGAGTTCTCTGTGAGATAATCAAGTCCTTTCTTTTTCTTACTGGCATCCTCCCGGGGAAATTGGATCCCTAGTGATTGATGCCATTTTTTTTAATCCCCCCTAGAAAAACTTATATTAAAATTCAAAAAACATTTGACTTTGTGTGTATAAAATATTACAGTAAGTAAGTATGAACATATTACTTTGCAATGGAAAAGGCGGAACAGGAAAAACAACTCTATCGGTATTGCTCGCGCACGCATTAGCTGAAGCCGGTAAAAAAGTTGCTATCCTTGATCGTGATCCGCAAGGAACTGCCACAAAATGGCTTGATGAGTGTGAAGACAAAAAAGTATCACATTATGACCACACAACTAAATATGATGCGGTTTTTATAGATACCCCCCCGCGCCTAGATACCTTAACTTCATCATTAGCTTCATGTTCCGTGGCCGTAATAGTGTGTTCCCCCTCCCCTGCGGATATCTGGACCACACGAGATACAGCTGAAGCAATTCGATCACATCTACCTAAGAATGCGCGATTAAGAATTTTATTTAACGGAGTTCAAGCAAATACGGTTTTATCTAGGGAGCTCCCTGAAATGGCAAAACGCATAGGAGTAAAATCTCTTTCAACCACAATATCACGCAGACAATGTTATCAGCATGCGGCTTTACTTGGTTGGCAAGCTCTGGATTTATCAGCGCGAGAAGAATTATTTAAAGTAGCGCTTGAAATAGTAACAGAGTAATAAAGTAGGAGAGTAAGAAAATATGAAAAAACAAAAAACATTACAAGATCGGCTCGCCCAGTCACTAGACAAAACAAATAAACAGAAAGCACCACCCCTTAGTATAACCCCTGTAACTAAACCGGCCGTAAAAAACAAACGGAAATGTAAAAAGTTATGTATATCACTTTTTAAAACCGATTTAGCAATGCTTGAGGGGATACGTTCTTTTATGGCAAACAACGGGGAACGAATAACAATTTCCCAAGCTGTAAAATTGGCGCTTAGAACCGCGCCACTTTCAAACAGCCTTATAGAAGCAATGGCCGCAACTAATGCAGAAGATGGCCGCACAGCGGCTTAATTCATAAAAATAATAAATCTATTTAGATTTAATTCATAAGTTTCGGCTTGATAAATTACATATGGTAATGTATAATACAGTAGTAAAGTAATAAAGTATGACATAAACCATTAATAGATTAAGGTAATAATACGAGGGGGATATTATGAAAGACAAAAAAGAAAAAGAAGAAATAATAATTTTCATGGGTAAAGAAATTAAAAAATCCGTTTTACCCGGAATATATCGCATGGCTAAAAAAAACCCGGATAGTTTAGAAAGAAGTATTCGCGGGATGATGGATAAACAAGGGTTTCCCACACCCGGAAGCGCTATGGTTATACTTGATAGTGATTTAGATTATTAAAAACTATTCAAAATGGGGGGGGGAACATGAAACCGGAAAAAAACGAAATAATAATTTTTATGGAAGAAGAAATTAAAAAATCGGATTTCCCGAACATGTACCGGATGGCAAAAGAAAATCCTGCGAGTTTAGAAAGAACCATAAAAGGCATGATGGAAAAACAAGGCTTTAGTAATCCCGGAAGCGCTATGGTAATTCTTGAAAGTGATTTAGGTTAAACCACGGAGACCTTACAGCTTTAAAACAACATTATAGTCGGGAGCAAGATAAAAAGATTTAAAGCGTTTAAATCGAAAAAAGAAAAACTAAGGATTTGATAGATAAAAAGTTGCCAATAGAGAATTTAAAAGGTAGTGTTAACATAGCAAGACCGCTCTATAAAAAAGTGTCTTAAATAGTTCTTAAGATTGTTTATATAAAGTAATAAAGTAATAAATTATGACAAATAAATTATCAACATTAAAAGTTATTGACTTAATGGTCCGGAAAAAATTCAATGAGCTCCCAGATGACATTGCGTTTTGTTCCAATATTTTTATGATTTTTGGTTTACCGGCGCGTAGAGTAAAAGGAAATCCGGCTTTTTGGATAAAAAAAAATAATATTTATGACTTTACAATTACTCGTGATCCAAAATATGAAATTCCATATGGCTGTTATGCCCGCATGAATCAAATTTATATTGATACAGAAGTCCGGACAAAAAACACAAATGTAATAGATGTTGGCCGTTCCTTTAGAGAATATACGCAGAAACTTGGCTATAAAGATGGGAAAGCCAATAAAAATCTTGCAAAACAATTACTTAATTATGTTACCAGTTCAGTTAAACTCGATGTTAAAAATTCTACTCCCGGCCATATAAGCGGAATTCATACCGTAGTGGCTAAAGCCTGGGATTTCTTTTTCGATGTTCCAAATCCGGAACAATTAACACTTGCTAAAGGAAAAATAATACTTAATGAAGATTATGCTAGATATATCCATGATCATTCAGTACCTTTGGATATGAATATGATCCGCTGTTTTAAACGTAATCCTTTAGCGCTTGATTTTTATAGATTTCTGGCATATAGAAATAACAAACTCCATAAAACAATATCTTTTCCTGATCATCTTCTTTTTAAACAACTGGGAACGGAAGTAGAACAAATAAAAGTTACCCGTATTCGGCTTAAAAAGATATTAAAGACAATTCAAATTTATTGGCCGGTTAAGGCTAAGTTTGAAAATGATTTATTTGAACTAAGGCCATCGCCACCGGCAGTGCAACAGAAAATCGCAAGTAAAACACCAATAAAAATTACTAACAGAAACGATGTTAATAACTAAGTTATCCCCTTCACTTTTGTAACCGAAGCTATGTTAAATTTCTATAGGGGATTAAAGATTTTTGAAATTTTTTGTCTTCACTTTTGTAACCGAAGTCTTCACTTTTGTAACCGAAAACTCGAAAAGTGATTGATTTTTAAGGGTTTTTCGTAAAGCAATTAGTTATCAATTACTTATATACAATTAATAAGCATGATGATGACTGTTAGTAACTTTTTAAGAAGAAGAAACAACGCAAAGGCTTTAAATTTTGGCAGTAAGGATAACTTAAATTATATGTGATTTAGGAGAAATTATAGAAGCCGGTAAAAAAATCCTGCCAAATAAAAACCTGTATCAGAAGCTTTGGTTTTAAGTTAGATCCTGGAAATAGGGAAGTTGTTAGAAGCCCAATTGATTAAATCAAAAAATATAACAATTCTTCAAATATTAAATATAAGCGAGAATTTATGAAAAAAAACATAACAACCAAAATCGCAATTTTCAAAGGCAAAACAGTAAGAAAAACCATTTACAAAAACGAATGGTGGTTTTCAATTATTGACATTATTGAAGCTTTAACCGGAACGGAAAGGTCAAGAAAATATTGGAATGATTTGAAGAAAAACCTTAAAAAAGAAGGATATTTTGAAGTGTCCGAAAAAATCGGACAGTTGAAATTACCGGCGCCGGATGGAAAAATGCGCGAAACCGATTGTGCCAATACAGAAACAATATTCCGCATTATCCAATCAATCCCTTCTCCCAAAGCCGAACCCTTCAAACGCTGGCTAGCGCGAGTTGGCTATGAGCGAATACAAGAAATTGAAGATCCCGAATTGGCAACCAAAAGAACAAGAGCTCTTTATAAAGCGAAAGGATATTCCAATAATTGGATAGAAAAACGGATGCGGGGTATAGAAGTAAGAGAAACCTTAACTGATGAATGGCAGAAGCGGGGAGCAAAAGAAGATAAGGAATATGCAATTTTAACAGCGGAAATAGCCAAAGCGACATTTGGAATGACACCTGCGCAATATAAAAAATTCAAAGGGCTAAAACGCGAAAATTTACGGGACCACATGGAAGACTTGGAATTAATTTTAACGATGTTGGGCGAAGCCACAACTACCAAAATAACCAAAGACAGAAACTCAAAAGGATTTACCCCGCTCAAACAAGATGCCAAAGAAGGCGGAGAAGTGGCCGGATCCGCCAGAAAAGATATAGAAAAAAGGACAGGCAAGCGGATTTCAACGCGGACAAATTTTCTAAAACATTTGCAAAATACGAAATCAGTTGCCGGTTCCGCTTTAACGCAAGCTCCGAATAAAAAACGGCGAAAAAGAAAATAAAACCCCACAAAACACAACAATTTACAGGCAATCAACCCTTAACGCTTATATAATCCGCCTTGACTATTGACTAGATAAGGTTAATCAAATATAATCTTATATAGTTAAAACATGAGATTATCCTATGATTACAAATAAACGTTTTGAACAGAGACTTAAAAATATTCCGGCCAAGATCTGGAACAAATTCTCACAGATTGATGAATTGAAGGGCCGGTGGATCGCTGGCGCGCAGTTAAGCCCGCAAGTTTTAGGCCGCCTCAAACGGTCGGTTTTAATTACCTCGACCGGAGCTTCCACCCGCATTGAAGGCTCAAAATTATCGGATGAAGATGTGGAAAAACTTATGCGTGGCATCTCTGTTCAGAAATTTACGGACCGCGACAAGCAGGAAGTGAAGGGCTATTACGAACTGCTGGAAAATGTTTTTAATTCATGGAAGCGGCTAAATTTTAGCGAAAGCGTCATAAAACATTTCCATAAAGAGCTTTTGAAATATGCGGAAAAAGACGAACAGCACAGGGGAAAGTATAAGAAAAAGGAAAATGTGGTCAAAATGGTGGATTCTGCCGGCAATCCGATAGCCACACTTTTTGAAACAACCCCGGCTTATCTGACCCCGAAAGAAATACAGGAACTCACGGAGTGGACCATAGAAGCGCTGGCTGAGCAGAAATATCATCCGCTTTTTATCATTGGCAATTTTCTGGTGGAATTCCTGAATATTCACCCGTTTGAAGATGGTAATGGCCGAGTCTCGCGTATTCTTGCTAATCTTTTATTGCTTAAAGAAGGCTATCTATATATGCCATATGTCTCGCATGAAAAACTGATAGAGGACAATAAGCCAGAATATTACCTTGCCCTGCGCAAGAGCCAGAAGACAATAAAAACCAAACATGAGGATATTACCCCTTGGATGGATTTCTTTTTGACTATTTTCCTAAAACAATCAAAAATGGCAATAGAAATTCTTTCAAGAGAGAACATTGAGAAGCTTTTATCTCCAAAACAGCTTGCTATATGGCAATATCTACAGATTGTGGAAGAAGCCACACCAAAAGATATTGCCAGGGAAACAAAGGTTGCCCGCCCCACCGTAAATCAAGCGATTAATAGCCTTCTCCGACTCAAAAAGGTAGAACGCCTCGGCCTTGGTAGAAGCACCCGGTATAAAAAGGCAGATAATTTAATGGAATAAATTTATGGCGCAAAATAATACAGATTTAACATTTATAACAAATGAAAAAGGGGAGAACCTTAAAGATAGGTTTAATATCCTTGTAAAAGACACTCGCTTTTTTGATGTATTGGTCGGATATTTTTATACAAGCGGGTTTTATGCCATAAATTTATTCAAAAGCCATTCGGCTATAAGGCCATAGGAATAAAAGTCCGTGAAATTTGTGATAAAAAATAATGGTTTGGATTGTTTGTTTTTAGGCCGTAATAATAAAAAGTATATCTTTTTAGAAGTATGGGGTTTCATGACAGTATTGCCTTAGACGTATGGTGTTTCGGACGCTCACTTGTCTATGAGAAACGAGGGAGTAGATATAACGATTATAGATGTAACGGTTATAGATCGTTTATAACGATATTTTAGTTTATAAGTTATTTATAAAGGGTATCATAGTGCCAGGAAAGAAAAAGAAACTGATTTACCTTAAATACTTTTCAAGTTTTCGGTATTAAAAGTGAAATTTGAAATGTTTTTAAAAAAACAGCCAGTCTACTCCAATTAATGTACATCCATTCTCAGTGATTTTCTATTTTTAGGGGGAACAAAAAAAATTTTTAAATTTGATCCGCAAGCTTTGGCTATTCTATTTAAAAGTGAAATACTATAACTATTGTAATTTGTGCTCTCATAACGAGAAATAGCTGATTTGGTGGTATGTATTCGTTTAGCTAAAGCAGATTGAGTTAGTTCCGCATAATGTCGCGCTTTCACAATTTGCTCTCCGATACAAAGATTTTGATATTCTTGTTCAAACCTTTTCCGGAATTCTTTACTCTCCATTAGTTTATCTAAATAAGTTTTATCTTTTTTCATAATAATCGCCTCTCTTTACTCGATAAATATAATCTTTCTTTAATTCTTTAGCTCTTTCTAAATCTTTTTTACTTACTTTCCGCGATTTTTTTATATAGCCATTGGTAATTATTATTTTGCCGCCTTTATGGAAAAAATTAAAAAAACGATATTGTAATGGCTTAAATTCGAAAATTTTCTCAACCGCATCCACCAACCTAAATTTTTCTATATCAAAAATTTTACCGTTCTCGCCGATGTATTTTACCAAAGCGGCCAACTTTGTTTTTACATTTAAAGATGTGGTTTCTAAATATTCTTTGGCAGGGGTTTTTCCTGTTTCAGTAAAATAAAATTCTATTTGAAACTTTTGGCCTTGATAAAAAATATAATCTTCTTTTTTAGGAATTGTCACAAACCACCTCTTAATATAGGTTAGCAGATATGCTAACTTATATCAAGGGGTATTCTTTTGTTTTCGTGCTTAAAAAAGCAGTAAACTTTGCTTTTACAAGGTAAAGAATATTGGATTTATTGTTGCAATAAATTCGCGAACACAACAGTTTAGTTCTTTTGTTGCGTAGTAGGATTTACTATAAATAGTAATTTTTTTATTATTACATAAGGGTTTTAGCCGAAAAAAAACTGTCGACAATTGCCTTTTGAGGGTTTTTTTATATGGGCCTTTAGACCTATTTCATTGTTCCCTTTACTACCCTTGTGATGTCAGTATTGACAGCGTATAGTATGCTCACAATCAGCGGTAGTCCTTGTAATTTGGGGAATTGGCCCCAGAGTATCCACGATCCGGCCGTAACCGGATGAATCCAGGGAAAGCAAAGAATAATTTGCTTTCCCTTTTTTTATTAGCTGAAAAAGTTATAAAATAAAAAAACGGAGGGTATCAATGAAAAAAACAGGAATAGCAGTATTTTCGTTAATGTTTATCGCAGTTTCTTATGTTAGCGCGCAAAATGTTCAAGTTAACTTCGATGGGGAAAACGTCGTTCAAAATGGTCAATCCATGGAAAAATTCTTAATGCCGGAAGCATTCTCGGATATTGAATATGATATCCCGACGCCTAAAAGAGAAGTTAAGTATAAAACGGAAACTCTTGAAAATGCGGAATTTCAAGAGATTATTTCCACAGAAGTTTGTAATCTTGCACATGTAAGTGTTTCTACTACAGACCTTGTAATTATTGGAGCAATAGATGAAAGCCAGCAAATCTGCAAAATTTCAGATGATAAGTTAGCATGTACTCTTTCGGATAATAAAGATAATTTTGAATCTGAAATAAATGGCTTAATGTTCGCAAGAGCGGTTTATTTAGACAGCATGCTAAATGTATGGATGCTAACTCATGATATAAGGGAAGCCTGTCCTGGCACGCCACAAACTGTTTGTACCGGTGGTGTAAAATATGTCTGCAATCATAAAAAGGTTACTGTTTCGGAATGGAAATGGGTTCTGTGTAGTGACTGGGAGTATACTCATGGTAATACATGTAATTCAAATGGATTTAAAAAAGTAAAAGAGGAAAGGGTGGAATGTCATGTTTCTTGCAGCGCGACATCAAAACCGTGCTAAATGAAATAAATAATGGGATATAAATAATGCGTAAAAAGGTTTTATGTGTTTGCATTGTTTTATTGTTGGTCGGCATATATTATGCCTGCCAACGGCAGGACTATGATGCGCCGGAAAAACTTTTTCTTAAAAAGCTCCTTGCCATAGAAACGGCTGTTCCGCCTATTTGGCCGGGCTTTAGTTCCGCTAAAGCCCCTCTAATCCTACGATTTGGCGAAGAGGGAGCCCTCCTTGTTGGACTTAAACCTAAGGCTGTTTGCGGGTTTCACCCTGTAAAAGAATTTTTTCCGGATATTTCCAAGGCTCCGAAAAATAGTTTTTTTAAGCCCGGATTTTTTGAGCCTTGGTTGCAAACCTTTAATATTGAGAGTTATAAATCATGCGCGGGAGAAGTCCATTTTAGTAATTATAATTTGTTGCAAGGTGCCCTCTGTAGTGATGTTTTGTTTCATGAATATTTCCATTCCTACCAGAAATGTAATTTTAAATGGCATTATGGTCGGCAACTTTTTCCATCAGAATTTTCGCCCGAACAAGCTGCGGTGGCATATATAGAGCAGATTCTCCTTTCCAAAGCTCTGCGTTCTACGGGTCAGGATTGGAAATATTACGCTCGCGCCTTCAATGCTTTGCGCCTTTACAGGAAAAGTTTGCCCGATCCGTATTCTTTTAATCAAGTAGAAGATGCTCTGGAGGCCATTGAAGGCACCGCCTTATATTTTGAGTCGCGTACCAGAGATTTTGATATGGAAACACCAAGTGTTATACAATCAAACAGAAAAAAGGGTATTTTTCCAACCCAAGCCGACCTACACATATCTGGACAATTGCTTATGACAGAATTTGTTCCGGGCATAATGATGTATTGGAGACAATATAATACTGGGGCCGCACAGGGACTTTTAATGGATAGGGTCGGTATTGATTGGAAAATCGGTGTGCAGAATGGTAAATCGATATTTTCATTTTTCTCAAAGGCTTTCTCTGTTTTAAAAGCTGAGCAATCCAAATTGGTTGATGCCGTAAAGTCAGAATACGACTATAAGACTCTTGTATCGGTGGCAAACAAAACTATGTTCCCAAGAAAAATACCTTTTATCGGAAATGATTATTCCGGCAGAATAATTATCCAAATTTGCGGCAATCTTTCAGTTGAGTTGAAACATCATCCAAGAGTTTCAAAGGTCTACCGTTTTAAGGACGGTAGCATGGCTGAGCCTTTTCAAAACCTTAAAATAAAACAGAAAAATGTGTTTAATCTTGATATTAACAGATTTGGAGCCTTGGCGGATTTAAAGAAAAACTCATTAGGAAAGAAATGCCGTCGTCTTGAAATATCCCTTCTTTTTCCACTGTCGCGGTTTTCAATTGACAAAACAAATTGTACTCAAACTTCAACGGGCTTTATCTGTAAAGATTTGGCGTTTTATGGGCCTGATAGCTCGTCTCATTTTTATGTTCCTTTAAAATTAACTGAGGGAGAAAAAACACTCACTTTGGAAGTCTTGCCATGAAAATAATAGCGCGCTTAATTAGTTTAATTTTTATTTTCATATGCTTTCATATTACTTTCGTACATGCGGCGTATAAAATGCCTCCAAAAGTAAAAAGTTTGATTGATAATTTATTGCTTTTAGAGAATAAGGACACAATTTGGTCCGGGTACAATCCGCTGGCTAAACCTGTTGCGCTTCATGTCAAGGGGGTGGGTTCATATCTTGTTGGAGCCAAAACTGCGCCGAAAGATTGCTTTCAAGTTGAAGGTTTTTCACGACCCGTTTATTTTTTTCGCAATAAGGCGGCGGATAATATTCGTTCGGATTTTTCAGCCTTTTATCATACAGCTGAAGCTGGAAATGTATTTCTATACAACTATAATACTAGAGATTTATTAAGAGCAGAACTCCTTATAGTTCATGAAACATTTCATCTTTTTCAACACTCAGTTTTCAAAAACGCGTCCTCACATTCATCTCCCCTGCACAAAGGAAAAAGTTTTCTCTCAGAGTACAAATATGGTTTTCAATTAATATGGGAGTGGTGGAAACAATTTAGTTTTTTTGAAAAAGTTAATACGCCGCTTAAACTGGATATAAATGATATTTCAATAGCTTATGTGGAAAATAAACTGCTTGCTCAGGCATTATTGGATAAAAAGAATTATAAGACTTTAGTTGGAGAGTTCGTGCGTGTGCGTAATTATCGGCGGAAAAAATTATCCTCACGGTTATTAGAATATGAATTAAAGCAGGAAAAAGTTGAAGGTACCGCGGAGTATGTTTGCTGGAAAAGTCTTGCTGAGCATTTTTCACCAATAATTGCTGAAAATTTTCACGCCGGCGTGCTACTTTCCCCACAATTTCTTACCCCCGGCATCCGGTATTATTCCCCTGGGGCTGTGCAAGGTTTTTTACTTGACAGATTGGGAGTACAATGGAAAATACGTGTGCAGAACGGCGAAGATATTTTTAGCGTGATGAGAGAGTCTTTTCCTCCGGATAAAAATACGAGAGATGTTAATACATTATTGCGCGAGCTCTATTCCAACTGGGTTAAGAAAGCCCTTACAGTTCAAGTCCAATTACTTGAAGCAAAAAAGGAACGTGCTATGATTCGGATTAAAAAGTACAGTGACTGGCGTCTTGTATTCTATCGGAATTTTGAATGTAAAGGGTATTCCACTACTTGCTATGATGAGCAAATAGACTTAGGAGATGGAAATTACTATCAAGAAAATTGTCACAATGAGCTGCAATGTGAGGGATTTAATCTTTCAATAGACAAACCTATTATTGATAATGCTAGAAAAATAACAATATTATTAGGGAATCAACCAAGATTTAAGATTAGCATTGATGACGTTAAACTTTCCAGTGTTCCTATTACGGCCACTTTTAAAAAACTGTATCTAAAAACGGAAGGAATAACATTAAATATGAGTCTTAAAGGAAGTATCACGATAAATGGAAAAACTATTTCAGTTAAACCATTTGGAAAAGTTTCTTTTGAAAAGCGCAAACGCTGACCTTATAGGGGTCCCCTCAGAATTCGGACAAAATAGCACGTTAAGCTGCTGCCAGAAGTCGCAACGGTCTTGGGTTGGTCCGAAGAAAGTGCGTAGAATAAGGAAACTGCGCAAAATAAGTTATAATTTCCCCACCGATGCCAAGCTCAAACTTTCCAAAAACCCATGTAGTGCGTAGTCATCCAACAGTCGCGCACTCGCCTTCTGGCTTGTCTTCCGTCGTAGCCCAAACGCTACGGCTTTGGCGAAGGCACCACCTGGACTATGATCAAACGAAGTATGTTGTCGAACAAGTCCGCCGCAAGTTGCAACTTGAACCGCCGCGGGTGCGTCAACGTACCATCGAGCGTTTAGACAAGGCCGAGATCGAGCGTCTGATCAAAAGCACCTACAACGGCACGAAAAGTAAATACGGGCTCATAATAAAAACACTTTTTTTTACCGGCGCGCGCGTCCAGGAATTCGTCCACATCAAAGTCGAGGACCTGCATCTCGACGGCGATCCGCCCCAAATCCATATCACCCACGCCAAGGGGCAAGTGAGCCGCTATGTCCCGATCTTGCCGTCGCTGGCCCAAGAGCTGCGCACGCATCTGCAGGGACGCGTCCAAGGATATCTCTTTGAAAGCAACCGGCACACGAAATACTCCGTTAGAGGAATCCAGGACATCGTGAAAGAAAGCGCGCTGGCGGCCGGCATCGCCAAACGCGTGTACCCGCATCTCCTGCGCCATTCGATCGCTACCATATTGCTCGACTCGGGTGAAGTCCCGATTGACCAAGTCCAGAAGTTTTTGGGTCACCTGCAACTTTCCACAACGCAGATATACGCGCAAACCAGCATCCGCGCCCTGGGCGAGAATTATCTGCGGGCTTTGGAACCTGCCCAGAGCCGCCCCTTGTCGCCTTCCATCTGACCATGCCACGTCGTTCCATCCTCTCCATCGCTGAGCGCGAAAGTCTGCTGGCATTGCCCGACGCCAAAGATGATCTGATCCGGCATTACACCTTCAACGAAATTGACTTGTCAATCATCCGCCAGCGTCGCGGGCCTGCGAACCGGCTGGGCTTCGCTGTGCAGCTTTGCTATCTGCGATTCCCTGGCATCGTTCTGGGAGTCGATGATCTGCCGTTTCCACCCTTGTTGCAATTGGTGGCGGCGCAACTTAATATCCCAGTAGAAAGCTGGGACGAATACGGCCAGCGCGACCAGACCCGGCGCGAACATCTGGTTGAGTTGCAGATGGTGTTCGGTTTCAAACCCTTCACTACGAGCCACTACCGGCAGGCAGTGCATACGCTGACAGAACTGGCCTTGCAGACGGATAAAGGCATCGTGCTGATCAGCGCGCTCATCGAGAATCTAAGGCGACAGGCCATCATTCTCCCTGCCATGTACGCCCTCGAGCGCGCCAGCGCTGAGGCAGTCATCCGCGCAAATCGGCGCATCTATGCGCTGCTGACCGATTCGCTGTCGCCCACCCATCGCCAACGCTTGGACGAGCTGCTCCAGCGCCAGGAAGGGGGCAAGTCTACCGCACTGGCATGGTTGCGCCAATCACCGGCCAAGCCAAATTCGCGGCACATGCTCGAACACATAAAGCGCCTTAAAACTCTACAGGCGCTTGACCTTCCCGCCGGCATCGAGCGGCAAGTCCACCAGAACCGCTTGCTCAAGATCGCCCGCGAGGGTGGCCAAATGACGCCCGCCGATCTGGCCAAATTTGAGCCGCAACGACGCTATGCGACATTGGTTGCATTGGCGTTGGAGGGCACGGCCACCGTCACCGACGAAATCATTGACCTTCATGACCGCATCCTCGGCAAGCTGTTCAACGCTGCGAAGAATAAGCATCAACAGCAGTTCCAGGCTTCCGGCAAGGCGATCAACGACAAAGTGCGCCTGTACGGAAAGATCGGACAGGCCTTGCTCACCGCCAAGCAGACCGGCGCTGATGCGTTCTCGGCCATCGAGTCGGTCATCTCGTGGGACGCCTTCAGCGCCAGCGTGACCGAGGCGCAGAAGCTCGCACAGCCGGAGAGCTTCGATTTCCTGCCTCGCATCGGAGAAAGCTACTTCACGCTGCGCCGCTACGCGCCTGAATTTCTCGCCGTGCTGAAGTTGCGGGCGGCGCCGGCCGCAAAAGGTGTGCTCGACGCCATTGAGGCGCTTCGCACTATGAACGCCGATAGCGCCCGCAAAGTGCCAGGCGACGCACCAACCGAGTTTGTTAAAAAACGCTGGAAGAATCTGGTTCTCACCGATGAAGGCATCGACCGCCGCTACTACGAAATATGCGCGCTCTCGGAACTCAAGAACGCGCTGCGCTCCGGCGACATCTGGGTGCAGGGTTCGCGCCAATTCAAGGACTTTGACGAATACCTGGTGCCTGCCGAGAAGTTCGCCATGCTCAAACTGGCAAACGAATTGCCACTGGCTGTGGCTACCGACTGCGACCAGTACTTGCATGGCCGCTTGTTGCTGTTGGAACAGCAGCTTGAAACGGTCAACCGCATGGCGGCGGCCAACGACCTACCCGACGCAATCATCACTGAGTCAGGGTTGAAGATCACACCACTTGATACTGCGGTGCCTGACGCGGCTCAGGCGCTAATCGACCAGGCGGCTCAGGCGTTGCCGCGCGTCAAGATCACCGAATTGCTGATGGAGGTAGACGAATGGACGGGATTCACACGGCACTTCACGCACCTGAAGACCGGCGATATCGCAAAAGACAAAACCTTGCTGTTGACTACAATCCTAGCTGACGGCATCAATCTGGGTCTGACCAAGATGGCTGAGTCGTGCCCCGGCACTACCTACGCCAAGCTCTCGTGGTTGCAAGCCTGGCACATCCGAGACGAAACCTACTCGACAGCCCTGGCCGAGTTGGTTAATGCCCAGTTTCGCCAGCCCTTTGCTGAGAATTGGGGTGATGGTACTACGTCTTCATCAGACGGCCAGCGCTTCCGTGCCGGCAGCAAGGCCGAAAGCACCGGCCACATCAATCCTAAGTATGGCGCGGAACCAGGGCGGATGTTTTACACGCACATCTCCGACCAATACGCACCGTTCAGCGCCAGGGTGATCAACGTCGGGGTACGCGATTCGACGTATGTACTCGATGGACTTTTGTATCACGAATCAGATTTGCGCATCGAGGAGCACTACACTGACACGGCGGGCTTCACCGACCATGTCTTCGGCCTGATGCACTTGCTGGGGTTTCGCTTCGCGCCGCGCATCCGTGACCTGAGCGACACGAAGCTGTATATCCCCAGGGGTGAGGCCGGATATAACGCGCTCAAGACCATGATCGGCGGTACGCTCAACATCAAGCACGTCCGCACCCATTGGGATGAAATCCTGCGACTGGCCACTTCAATAAAACAGGGCACGGTCACGGCATCGCTGATGCTGCGCAAGCTCGGCAGCTATCCGCGACAGAACGGCTTAGCCATCGCACTGCGCGAGCTAGGACGCATCGAGCGGACACTGTTCATCCTGGATTGGCTACAAAGCGTGGAACTGCGTCGCCGTGTGCACGCTGGGTTGAACAAGGGCGAAGCGCGTAACGCTCTGGCCAGAGCGGTATTTTTTTATCGGCTGGGTGAGATACGTGACCGCAGTTTTGAGCAACAGCGCTATCGTGCCAGTGGGCTCAACCTGGTGACAGCGGCCATCGTGTTATGGAACACGGTGTACCTGGAGCGGGCAACCAACGCCCTGCGCTGTCATGGCCAGCCGTTGGACGACGCGCTGCTGCGATACCTGTCACCGCTGGGGTGGGAACACATAAACCTGACGGGGGACTACCTGTGGCGCAGCAATTTAAAGATCAGGGCGGGGAAGTACAGGCCGTTGCGGCCGCTGCCAGCGGCTTAGCTGTGCTTTAGGTAGAAAGTCGTGGTTTTTATTGACTCGGCACGCAGCTTAACGTGCTATTTTGTCCGAATTCTGAAGGGACCCCAATAAAAGATAATGCCCGGAGAATTGGCATAACCAAAAAAATCACAACCCACAGTTTTAGGCGATCGCGCGCTACCCATTTGCTCGATGGGGGGCTTCCGCTTGAAAAAGTCAGCCGCTTTTTACG
>Ga0222636_1000717_pt1 | contig 15645 bp, 15 predicted proteins | sample AntAcemetagen141_FD_179811 | JGI IMG/M metagenome (GOLD analysis project Ga0222636, IMG submission 179811) | Saline water microbial communities from Ace Lake, Antarctica - #141 | ecosystem: Environmental > Aquatic > Non-marine Saline and Alkaline > Saline | place: Antarctica: Ace Lake...
CGTGTGCCCAAAGATTGATAGTTGTTTGTTCTTGAGGAGACAGTATAATTCGTTCCGATATGTTCATCATCATAGAATATTATATTTATAGCCAAATGTAAAGCTATTTACGAAGCACTACACTAGCGTCAGTTTTAGATTTATTTTCGACATAAAATAAAGTGCGAATTTTGGTTTTTAAACCTTTTTTAAAAAAAAATTCATTAATTGCTCCAAAGCATCTTTAGCGTCATAGTCATACAAAATAACATGATTGCTTCGTTTGTATTTAATGAATTTTTTGTCCGTTAAAATCATTTGTTGAAAGGCTTGATAACTTTTGTCAAAATCCGCCACGGCATCGCCTTGTGAATGTAATACCAATACCGGAGATTTCACCAATGGCGCTATAGCGAACGATTTTTCTCCAAGTCTTTTAAGAATTTCAATGCTCTTTAGGGGAAGATGTTTATAGGCAACATATTTAGACAAACCACTACTATTATTTATTTGACCAATTTTAAACTTTCTTACAAAAGGAAGCACTTTATTAATTTTTCTGGCCCACCACTCAAGCGAGCCGAAACAATAATAATGGCTTTTAATCTTGAAATATGGGCTTATGAGAGCAAGCTTTTCAACAGGTCTCTTCACCGCCAATTTAAGAGCTAAGGCGCCACCCACTGAAAAACCTACCACATTTACTTTACCGTATTTTTCATGCAGATAATCATAAGCGTTTAAAACTTCCTTAAACCAATCGTCCTCATTTACTTTAAGTAAATCTTTGGGAGAAGTTCCATGACCCGATAACAAAATAGCGTATACCGCAATATTATTTTTAACTAACTCTTGCGTTAATGGTTTAACATCATGTGGGGACCCGCCAAAACCATGAATTAGCAAAACCGCCGGGTTTTTACCGGGATGTTCAAATGGAGAGAATTTTTCTTTCAACAAAAAATCAACTTTCAAACTTCTTTCTTCTTCTTGCAATGATTTATTAACTGAATACCTATATATACCAAATCCCGCCATAACAAATAATATACTTGAAATTATTATAAACTGAAAAATAGTTCGTAATTTTATATTAATTATTTTGCGCATTTTCTATCAGACTACTTTAATACTCCCCAAATACACAATACTTATACCGCTCATTTTAGGGAACATTGTTTTGTTTTTTAGACCGTTATATTTATTTCTTTAATGGGCTTTTTGGTTGATTTTTTGAATTCTGAAATGCCAAGATATTTGTTTATATCCCTAATTGCTATGGCACTATCAGTATCATAAGTGATATCAAGGACTTTTTGAAAAGAGTGCCGCGCTTCGTCGTAGAAAGAAAGTTTATAAGCGCTAGTTCCCAATAATTTGTGATATTCAAACAATTTATACGAACAAAATTTTTTCGTATCAACTTTTTTTAAACTTCTATAGGCATCTTCATACTTTTTCATAGCGCTATATATAACCCCAAAATTGAAATATAAATCCGGTTCATTAAATCCAAGATTTTTAACAATTTTAAAATCCATCAATGCTTTGGAATATTTTTTTCTTTTTAGGTTTATTTCGCCCTTAATCATGTAAAACGCGGGGTTTTTAGAACCGTTTTGAATTGAAATATTCACATACTTCAACGTTTCCTCATCCTTATTTAATTTAAAATTCAAGATTGCCAAGCCCTCATAAACTTTCCTCAGCTCTTCAACGGTTAAATCAACTTGCTTGCTTTCATTAAACTTAAGCAGAGCATTAAAATCCTTTATTCCCTTCCTATATGAGCCTATTGTTGAATATTGCCAAGCTCTCGTCATAAGAAACTCCGCTCGCCTTGAATCCGAGGGACTTAGCGTTATCAAAAAGGAACAAGCTTCTATAGCCTCGGGACCGGCATCTTTCCGGCAAGCCTTGGATTTACCTATAATGAAAAAACCAATCAGGAGAGCAATAACAAGAAGTCCGCCTAAGCCTACTGCAAAGTTAATTAATAATCTCTTCATTTCCCTCCACCGATTACATCTAAGAACAATATATCAAATTTAATCGGATATTTCCCATAAAAAAGAGAGCTCAGCTTTACCTTAATTTGTTTGAAGTGCGTAGATGGACGGTTCTTTCAGATGACGGCAGGCTTAATGATATCTACTCATACTTTTTAGGCTTGGATTTCAGTACTTGTTTAATATGCTTTCCAAATTTGTAATCTTTTTCTTTTTTTTTAAATTTGCTCATGGTATTGTATTCGTCTTCTTTTACCAGCTTAAGATAGTTCTGATACTTTTCTTCACTTAAATCACCCGATTTAATTGCAGCTAAAACAGCGCAACCCGGCTCATGCACATGAGTGCAATTTGAAAATTTGCAATTTTCCATCAGCTTATAAATTTCCAAGAAAATATTCTTTACACCCGCGCTTGAATCCACTAAACCTATTTCACGCATTCCGGGACTGTCTATCAGAATGCCTCCCTCTTTCAATACAAAGAGTTGCCTATGTGTTGTTACGTGTTTTCCCCTATCGGCATAAGCGCTGATTTCCCCTGTTTTAATTAAATCTTCACCCAAGAGCACATTAATAATTGAAGATTTCCCCACACCAGAGGAGCCTATAAAACAATATGTCAGCCTTTTTTTAATATCTTTCCTTAAATCCAAAATGCCTTTACCGCTTACCGCGCTTACGGTATAAATATCCGTATCCTTAAATCTTTCTTTTAATTCATTTATTATTCTTTCCAGTTCCGCTTCATCTATCAAATCGGTTTTATTTAAAATTATCACGGGTTTGATTCCCCCCGATTTAACTAATGAGATATACCTTTCAAATCTATTTAGACTATAATCCCTATCGGGCGATTGGACAATAAAAGCTATGTCAATATTTGAAGCAATTATCTGAGCGTCCGATTTCCCTACCAATTTTCTCTTTAGAATTGTCTGCCTAGGAAGTATTTCACGTATAACGGCTTGTTCTTCATTAGTTACGTTTATTAACACCCAATCGCCGACCGAGGGATAATCTTCTCTTGAAGAAGAATCAAACCTCATCTTCCCGGTTATTTTTGCCGAAAATTCAGATGCTTCATTTCTTAAAATATATCCGCCTTTATGCTCTGCTATTATTCTGGCCGGCATAAGACTATCATTTGAATTGGATTCTTTTTTAATTTTAAAAAAATCACTATATCCAATATCTTCCAATTTAATTCTATTATCATCCATATTCATATTTCCATATTACCAAGTTTAAAATACCTTAGCGGATACTGCTTAAATTTTTTAATTATTTATATTGCGGAATTACCCCGAGACCTACATAAAGAAAATTCAAACTAGACTCCATTCTCTTTATTCTTTTTTGCCTCATAATCGCGCACGCACAAATCCAATAGTCTTGCGATATCAATACCGGGTCCGTTTACATCTTCCATTGTCGGAACTTCACCTTTTAAACGCGACATAATCCAAACAGGAAGCGCAGAGGCGCGCTTATGGTCATCGTCTTTAATTTTGGACATAATGGCCGCGAAATTTTCAACAAATTTGTAAAGACCATCTATTTTTAATATCGATTCAATGATTTCATCATGCTCACCGGGATAAACTTCTTTTGCTGCTAAGGTATAGCCCGCCCCGGCGGCTGTCATCCAAAAAATTAATTTCTTTCTAGGATTTTCCTCTCCTTTTAAATAGTTCTTAAAAAACGGATATTTTGCAATCAGCGATTTATAAGAAAAGGCTGATATGCGCGCAATGGCTTCCAATAAACTTGTTGGCTCTTTTTCCATATCCATCTGGAATCCCTATTTTCGAGTCATACCGAAAATACCACCGGCAAACAAGAGGATGCTAAGAACGATCAATCCCATGGACGGAACATGCGCCACTGAAGAGGCAGGGCTAAAATAAAGGTACATTTCATAACTTATGCCAATGAGTCCCAGTATGGCTATGAACGCTGAGAAAATTTTTAACAGAGGAGATTTAACGGGTTCTCTATGCTCAATGACCGTAGACGGATCGGGCCTGTCTACTTTAACTTCGGAATCTTCCTCAGAAAGTCCGAGCATTTTCTTCACAAGCCTCAATTCGTTTGAATCCAGCCACACGCCACCGCAAGATTCGCACTTATCCACCAATAAGAGCGGATTTATCATGCCGCCGCGCGACATATTGTTTTTGCAGCGAGGACATACAAGGCCTTTGGGCTTGGGATTAATAAGAGCAAAATCAGAGGAATCCTGAGATTTTTTAAGCAAGGCTTCAAGTTCGCCTTTGTCAAACCAAATGCCGGAGCAGCCCGGGCATATGTCAAGCGGTATATTTCCAAGAGCAGGTGTTTCAACCAATGTCTCAGAAGAACATTTAGGACAATCCATCATATATTTCTCTCCAAGTTGGGGACTCGTTTTAATTTCTTGATATTTTTTATCCCCGATTTCTTCTATCAAAAAACAATATACTAAATTCTTTAGCTATTTGCGTTCTAACCATCCGGCAATAAAATCCTAAAGGATTTTATCCTCCTTCGCTAAAGCTACGGAAGAATTCCGCTTTGATACCTCAGCTTGCTAAGCCGAGGAGCTTTATTTTCGGTTCTTTTCCATTCTGGCCCAACTGTCTCTAAGCGTCGCGGTGCGATTAAATACGGGCGCGCCGGGTTTGGAATCTTTTGGATCCGCGAAAAAATATCCCATACGCTCAAACTGATATATCGAGCCGGAGGCCGCTTCCTTAAGACTGGGTTCAATATAAGCTTTAATTACTTCTTTTGAAGCAGTATTTAAATTTTCTTTATAGTCATGACCCTCTTCAACTTTTTCAGGCTCGCGATTTGTGAAAAGGGCATCATAAAGTCTGACCTGCGCAGGGCACGCATGCGGGACTGAAACCCAATGTATTGTGCCCTTTATCTTACGGCCATCGGGAGTATTCCCGCCACGTGTTTCAGGATCGTAAGTGCAATGAACTTCAACTACATTGCCAGCTTCATCTTTCACAGCTTTCTCACATTTGATTATATAAGCGTATCTCAAACGGACTTCCTTTCCCGGAGTCAGACGGAAAAATTTCTTCACCGGCTCTTCCATAAAATCAGCTCTTTCAATATAAATCTCTTTTGAAAACGGAACTTTTCGCGTTCCCGCGGACTCGTCATTGGGATTATTTATACCATCGAGCTCTTCCGTTTTATCTTCAGGGTAATTAGTTATAACAACTTTCAAAGGCTTAAGAACACCCATAGCGCGGGGAGCGGTTTTATTAAGTTCATTTCTTATAGCGTTTTCCAAAACCCAAATATCTATCACACCATTAAATTTGGAAACGCCTATCTCTTCGCAAAAGGCATGTATGGACGAGGAAGTATAACCGCGTCTTCTAAGTCCTGCAACCGTAGGCATGCGAGGGTCGTCCCAACCATCCACCAAACCTTCTTTTACAAGCTCAAGTAATTTTCTTTTACTCATAACCGTATTACCTAAATTAAGACGAGCAAATTCTATCTGTCTCGGATGATATACTCCAAGCTCATTTAAATACCAGTCATATAAAGGCCTATGGTCTTCAAATTCAAGGGTGCAAATCGAATGAGTTATTGACTCTATGGAATCTTCTATTCCGTGAGCCCAATCATAAGTAGGATAAACTTTCCATTTATCACCCTGTTTATGATGAGGCGAGCTCGATATTCTGTACATTATAGGATCGCGCATATTTAAATTATTATGAGCCATGTCTATTTTAGCTCTCAGAGTTTTCAAGCCATCTTCAAATTCTCCTTTCCTCATACGCTCGAAAAGGTCTATATTTTCATCAACCGAACGGTTTCTAAAAGGGCTGTCCTTACCGGGTTTACCGGGCATCCCTCGGCCGTTTCTAACTTCTTCAGGAGACAAATCGCAGACATAAGCTTTACCCTTCTTTATAAGTTCTATCGCTAGCTCATACATACGCTGGAAATAATCGGAAGCATAAAAAAGTCTATCCTCAAAATCCGCTCCCAACCATTTAACATCTTCTATGATGGAATTTACATATTCCTCTTCTTCTTTGGAGGGATTGGTATCGTCAAATCTTAAATTAAATTTGCCCTTATAGTCCAGGGCTAACCCCGAGTTGAGACAGATGGATTTCGCATGGCCTATATGCAGATAGCCATTGGGTTCGGGCGGAAAGCGGGTATGCACCTTGTTTTCATTTTTACCGGCTTCTAAATCAGCGTCTATTATTTCTCTTATAAAATTGTTTCTTATTGCTTTCTCTTCCGTCGTATTTTCCATGGGCAAATTATAGCAATTTTGAAATAGCGATTAAATTTAAGTAAAAAGGGATTAAAAGGCTGTGAAGATTAGAAACCTGAAAACAGCAATATTTAAAAAACATATTTTTTTGATTTTCATTTGTAACTATATTATAATAATGTCACATAATGAGAGATACTACTGACCGGATATTGGAATTAATACAAAATAAAGCAACCGCCAAGAAAATTAAGGTTGGCGTCTTCGCGGATATTAACAATACACCCGATAGCCGTATATTATTAAATGAAAATACAAATTTCCCCATAGCCAGTGCGTTTAAAATAGCGCTTCTTATGGATATTGAAAACAAAATTCATAACGGACATATTGCTGTAATTGACAAACTGAAACTGCATGAATATCACAAAGTTCCCGGAAGCGTGTTGCTAAAATTTCATGAAGGGTCCGAATTTTCCATTGATTTCCTATTAACAAAAATATTCAGCTATTCCGATAACGGCGCGACCGACATTCTTGGCGAGTATTTGGGATGGGACTCTATTGTCAAATCTTTGCCGCAAATTTCACCGTTGTTAATGCCTTATATAATGCCGACTAAACTTATGATGCTTGTAGAATGTAATTTGTGGGACGAATTTCGAAATAAATCGGTAGAGAAACAAATAGACTTATGGAATAATGCTGATACCAAACTTAAAATGGAAATTGTCCTAAACAATTATCATAAGTTAAAGAATCTTTCTCCCGATGAAATCCAAACGGCCTCCGACAATTATGATTCCCGGCTTACAATTATCAACAGAAAGTTACTGGTTCAAAACATTGGATGGCAGGGAACTCCGGGGAAATGGGGAGAATTAATATCCAAAATTGCAAACGATGATTTTTTAGACCCAGCGAGACTTAAATTTATCAGAAACTATTTAAAACTCGGCGGCAGCGGATTATTGTGGAGTTCAATAAATACTCCGGAACTTATTGAATGTGGACGCAAAGGCGGCTCCCACGAAGGAATTCGTTGTGATATGGGTTACGCTAAATTCAAAAACAAAAAAACCATTTCACTGGTTATCATGACTCAGGAACAAACCCCTATTGAAAACAAGCTTGATGAAATGGAAAATTTCATTGAGGACATAAGCCGATTAATCTTAAATCATTATGAGTTATGCAAATGACCAAAAAACAAGGAATTTAAAACTCTCAAAAAAATATATAGTATTACACCTATGGAAGCAAAAGAATTTAATATAGACAATATCCCTTCTCAAAAAGGCAGGCTTGCTATAGTCACAGGAGCCAATACGGGCTTGGGATTTGAAACCGCCTTGGTTCTTGCAAAAAAAGAAATGAAAGTTATATTGGCCTGCCGGAATATACATAAAGCCGAGAAAGCCAAGCACCATATACTAAGAAAATTTCCCAAAGCAAATTTGGAAATAATGAAGATTGATTTAAGCAGTCTTGCATCTGTCCGTGATTTTGCCAAAAACTTTTTATCTAAATACAGCCAACTGGATATATTAATAAACAATGCCGGAATAATGGTTCCGCCTTATACAAAAACGGAAGACGGTTTTGAAAGCACAATGGCCTCAAACTATTTCGGTCATTTTTTATTGACGGGTTTATTGCTTGAAACTATAAAAAAAACCAAAAATTCCAGAATTATATCGCTTGCAAGCATAGCCCATAAAAAAGGATATATAAATTTTGAGGATTTAAATTTTGAAAAGAAATATTCATCCACAACCGCTTACCGGCAAAGCAAATTGGCTTGCTTAATATTTGCCTATGAACTCCAAAGGCGTTTAGATAAAGCGAAACTTAAAACTTTATCAGTTGCGGCGCATCCTGGAGTTAGCATTACGGATATAGCAAGAAATATTCCTCGTTGGATGTATAATATAGCTCTGCCTTTTACGCCGCTTGTCACACATACTCCCGATAAAGGAGTCGAACCTATCGTCTATGCGGCGCTTGGCGAAAACGCGCATGGCGGAGATTATTTTGGGCCGAAAGGATTTTTGGAAATGTTTGGTAAAATCGGAAAAGCGGACTCAACTCCACTTTCAAAAGATAAAGAAATTGCAAAACGGCTTTGGGAAATATCAGAGAAACTGACAGATATAAAATATTCTTTTTAATTTTCAAAAAACTTCTATACACGGCAGAGAAAAGTTCTAAGGAGTTTTTCTTTGCCTTTTACCTTTATAAATTTTTCTTCGGCATTTTTAAAAACCTTTCCTGCTTTTTTATAAACTCCGGCTGAAACCAATACTTTTCCCGGTTCGCAATTAGCCTCAAGGCGCTGAGCGGTATTTACCGCATCGCCTATAAAAGTATATTCCCTACGATTGGCCGCTCCCACATTGGCGCGTACGGCGCGCCCATCATTAAGACCTATACGCACGCTAAAGGGATTTCCTTTAGCTTTTAATTTTCTAAATAATAATAAAATGGCTTTGGAAGCTAAGGCCGCTTTCTCTGAGGAAGTGAAAGAGGCGAAAATGCAATCGCCTATAAATTTATCCACATCACCGCCGTTCTTATATATGATGCCGGTGGCAGGATTGAAAATTTCATTTAAACCTTTTACCACTTCAGATGAACTGTGAGTTTCAGAATAAGTTGTAAAACCTTTAACATCCATAAACATAAATACGCCTTTAAATTCCGCGTCCTTCAATTCTTGACCGCCCGCAGACGCTAAGACCCCGACTTCCTTCCAAACGCCGTGAGGCGTATAAGCATGAATAATGTCATGATGGCGGCGCAAAGATTCGCCGTCTTTATAAGACTTGCGGCTTAAATTAGCCATGAAATTTTCAGTGATATCCAACATTTCTTCACTGCGCTCCAGCATTTTTTTTGTGTTTTGATTCTTCTGTGAACCGACATTCTTGGCCTTAGGCACTGAGACCTCAACTTTACCGCCCAAGTAGAAAGCCATAAGCGCCACTGTGGTGGTGTGGTAAAGAGAACCGCAACCTTTAGTAGGTGAACATTTATTTATAAAAGGAACTATCTCTCCGCCCGAGTAAAATCCGAATATGGGAACATTCTTGCCGAAAACAGAACGCACAGCATCCACTTCGTCATTTTCACGGCTGTGCAATATATGCGAGCGGGAACAACAACTCACCATGAAAACCAAATCCGGTTTTTTCCCACGATTAGCGGCAGCGCATTCTTTAGCAGCTGAGCGAGCGCCCTCAACAAGAGTCAAACGGCTAGCCTGTATCAGACGAACTTTTTTGCCTTTCATATTTTCAGCCGGAAAATAATTTATACAGCCTCTTTTAAAATCACAGGCAACAGGAAGCTTTATGCGGGTTTTTTTAATACCGGGAGCGGCCATGGAAAATCCATAGCGTTGCACCATCAATTCAAAAAATTTATCGCCGGAGTCCTGGCCGAGAAATTGCCTGTAAAATTCTATTATGGGCTGTCCGTTTAATTCGAAAACTTCAGGGCCCTCAGCGCGCGTTATTTCCAATTCCTCGCCGACAGGCTCCCAACCGTGGCCATAGCCGAAAGCAAATTTTGATTCGGCCGGAAATTCCGCCACCGCCAAACGAGCATTTGATGTCGAGAGTTTGGATCCGCAAAATTGATAGTTAGCCCAAAAGTCGGGATGGCTCATGCCCAAGTCATAATTTCCACAAGTTAAGCCGCCGAAAACGGGAGCGTCTAAATTTTCCGTAACCCCGTCTACCATAAGCTGTTCATAACCGTTTTTTATGGAGCCGAACAATAAGCCCAAGTTGCGGGTTTTTTTATTAAGGGAGGGCATTTCTTTGGCAAGATTAAGACCTGTTTTGCGGCAATTTTTAAAAACTTTTGAAACGCTAAATTTGGTTTGGAGTTTTTTTCCCGACATCAGTAAGACTGCCACGCTGCGCTTTGTAACGCCTACATTTGTTATTTCAGAATAAGAGGAACCGCCGGTGATTATATTTGGATTTAAATGATCGCAAAGGGCCTTATGAATCCTCTTTTGATTTAAATGTATTGAGGCAAAACAAACGGCTAAACCCGGCTCAGGCACGGTCTTAAGCGCCTCTTTTACAGCTTCTTCAACGGCTTTTTCCGGATTTTTACTTAGGCTTAAACCTATGGCTATTTTCATAATATCCTTTAGCTAAAACTTAATTCTTTTTTACCGATTTATATTCTTTATTTACATCCAAATTTTTAACATAAAGGCTATTCCAGGACATTTTAAACATATCATTTAAAACCTTGGCCGAATTCTTGCCTTTCATAATAATCGCCGCGCTACGGGTAGAATAGAAATAACTTTTGCCCCAGTTTGAAGTGCTTATAAAACTTATTTTATCGTCAACCAGCATATATTTACAATGGTCCACTCTGGCATAAGGGACAAAACCGCCTTTATCTTGCGGTATTGTGGATATCTTAATTGAAATATTTTTCACCTTTGATAAACTTTTAATATCAGCTTCGGTTTTGGGTTTCACCGTCCAATCGGCAAAAATAAGTTTTATTTTAATCCCTTTTTTAGCGGCTTTGCGCAAAGCTTTATCCAATTTTTTCCAACGGCTTTTGTCATAATCTGTAATGGCATAACTCATAATTTGAGCGGATATATTTTTCTTCGCATTCTTTATAAGAGTTAATAATTCATTTATTTCAACAGAAAAACCTTTAGGCAAAAGTTTCTTTGGGCCAAAGGCCAGATAATACTCTTCATTTCTTTCCAATACTTTTGCTGTTTCGGGATTTTCTTTTGTCACCGGCTTAAATTTGAGTTTAGCTCGAAAAATTTTCTTAATGGATTTTTTATCATCCGATTTTGCCATCTTCCAATCCGCGTTAAAAACCGTTTGAAAAGTTCTTGCGGCTCGCTTACTTGTTATTTTTACCCCAAGCTCATGAATATGTTTAATCGCCCTCCAATCAAAATTCTGGCTACCCATAAACACTTTTTTTCCATCAACAATAAAAAACTTTGTATGTTGAACTCCTCCACCGCTAACTTTCTTAAAATCAATAAATCTGATTTCTATATTCTTAAGGCCCTTAAAATCTCCAATAGACATCAAAGTATCTTTCTTCATCATTTTTCCGGCCAAAATTCTAATTTTAACGCCGCGCTCCGCCGCGTCCTTCATGGCATATAAAACATTTTCAAGAGGTTCATCTTTTTTATTTGATATATAAAACATCTCCAAATCAATATTATGCTCTGCGCCCATCATCATATCAACCCAGACATTTTCCGTTTTTAAAGTATAGGAGGAATCCAGACTAGTTCCAACGGGAACCGATTCAACAAATTCTATTTTAACCGCATGGGCTGAAACACAAAAAACCAAAAGTAGCAAAGATTTTAATAATATTTTCATTTTTATCCTCGTTTTAAAACTTAATTTTTACGGCTTTACTATCTGCCAGCCAGTATATCCATTATGCCAATCTCCTCGCGAAAAATAATAAATACAATAACCGTTATAATCAATAAGATTACTGTTGCTACAGCAGTCCAATCATAACTTTTATCTTGATTGGGAGGCTCGGGCAACATTAGGTTTTCATCGCATTCCCTGACATAATCGGCATAAATATCACAAGCCGAAATTATATATATCGGCCGCAAAAACAACATTACTACACCTACCGCTATCAAGATGGGCACACCTCCCCAAAAATAAAAATCATATATCCCCCCAGGCCCTCCAAAATTCACAAGTTTTGGGAACATGATAAAAAAACCTATCGATCCTATATAAGCCCCTATGCCCACTATCCAACATAAGGACGAATAACCGGCCCGCAATATAATTACATCTTTGAATTTTTTTATCACCATGCCCACAGACCTTTTACCTGAGTCTATAATACCTCTGCCGGTTACAAGCCCCGGCATTATACCTATGGTGGCAATTTTCCAGGCATAATATAGAGCTTCCGCCAAAAGCTTCTGGGCCGGGCTACGACGGTCATTTTTCGAAGGCAGACGTTCAAATATGCGACTGACCGTAATCCAACCATCTATCCAATGAAATATCCAAAGCGGCCAAGCCCTGGGCATAACCATCTTCATACAAGCGGGAATAGTAGATTCTTTTCCCTGCTTGTTTAAAAAATGTACAGCTCCCATAGCGCCTGTAAGTAAGCCCAACGGAAAAGCTACAAGACCAACACAAGCAAAAGACCATAAAAGAAAGATAATATTGATTATCTTATCATTAGACTCATTGCCAACCTCTCCAACCTTCGCCCACATTTCATCAGGTATCCAACCAATAACCTGCACCCACAAATAATAACCGATACCTATACATACCCATTGCAGAATAGCGAAGGTTATAAGTTCCTTCTCTAAAAATATAAGTTTGATGGCAAATTTTGTGCGTTTCCAAAAGCCGGACAAACCCTCGCCAAATGAAGGTTTTTCTTTATCTTTAAGTGTTTTATGTATTTCGTTCTTAACGGAATTCATCTCATCAATAGTTTGTTTAATACCCATTTTCACCTCCTGAATTAAAATAAAATTATAATTTAAACTTTTAAGACTTTATCATTATTAAAGCCATTTTAAACTTCTTAACGGCCATTAAGGCATGCGGCTTATTGGCAGGCATTATGATAAATTCGCCAGCTTTAACCTTATTGGGTTTGTTTGAAATTACCACCTTGGCCTCACCATCCAAAACATGCACCATAGCGTCAAAGGGAGCGGTATGCTCGCTTAAGCTCTCTCCTTTATCAAAAGCAAAAATAGTAACACTTCCGGTTTTCTTCTTTATTATTGTGCGGCTCACAACAGCATCTTTTCCATAAGCGACCAAGTTTTTAGCTTTCAAAACCCTTCCTATTATATCTTCTTCTTTTTCTTTAGCTTTCACAAAACCTCCTAAATTTTTACTCTTTCCTAACTAAAGACAATATATCAAATTTTCAGCCATAAGCTGTTTTGATAAGACCATTGTACCCAATTATAAATAGGCCCGAATTTTAATAATATAAGGCCTTTCGCCTCATTTGAGAATTTAAACTTAATGTTAAAATTACCTTAAGTATTTAGTTAAAAAATTAAATTATTGTACCTCAAAGTCATGCGCAATTTATACCCCCTAAATTCCACAGGAATTTAAGCAGGGGGTACAAGAGCAGGGGTACTCCGCAAAATCAAGAATGATTTTGCTACGGAGCTTAAAATGAAAAAAATTATGTTAATCTTAGTTTTATCCTTTATGTCTTTCTCCTCAGCAAGCGCATGTTTATTCGGGGACACTTTGGTTCAAATGGCAAGAATGAGCGACTTAGAAACAAGCACTGAAGTAACTTTAAAACCAAATACTAAATTAAATAAATTACAAATCGCCCAATTAACTCAAGCCTTCTCACAGGAATGGGAAGAAAATTTTTCAATACAAGATGTTTTTGAAGCTACTGACGACGGTCTGATTTATGAAAGAAAGGTCTATGACTCTTATAACCGAAAACATTACACTATGTATATTTATTCAGCCGGTGAGAATATGTGTGGATTTATTTTTGAAGCAAAAACACTCAAACAGGTTGCCCGAATAGGCGACGGTTCAATTTACAACTGTAAAGTGGACTTTGAGATGTATGACTTTCTGCCTTGGTTTTACACAAACTAAATAATTAAGAGCAAAGATTTTAATTAAAAAAGGCTTTCCATATGGAAAGCCTTTTTTTATTGAATAAGGGGTAAAAAACCACGCATAATGACAACCCCTCGAATTCAATACACTGGAATTCTATGAAATATTTGAAACTAAAAATACAGATTTTTTATCTTTGATATCATTTCAGAAACTTCTAAAATATAACTATCATGATGATTTTTATAATTCCAATAGCGGCTTTAGCTGCCTCTTTCCTTACTTTTTTCTCAGGCTTCGGTTTAGGCACTATTTTAATGCCGGTCTTTATAATATTTTTTCCAATCGATACCGCTATAGCTTTAACAGCCATAGTGCATTTTTTAAATAATATATTAAAAGTATCTCTCCTCTGGAAAGAAGCGAAATGGAAAGTGGTTATGAAATTTGGTTTGCCCGCTTTTCTAATGGCTTTTTTCGGCGCTAAACTCTTATTTTTTCTTGAAAAAATAGAGCCTTTATATATTTATCAAATCTTGGGAAAAACGATGGAAATAAGCGCCTTAAAAATTGTGATAGCGGTTTTACTTTTATTATTTCTGGTACTTGAAACATTTCCAAAATTCAAAGATATCAGTTTCCCGGAAAAGGTTTTACCTTTTGGAGGAGCTTTAAGCGGTTTTTTCGGAGGTTTATCCGGTCATCAAGGTGCGCTCAGAAGCATGTTCCTATTGAAAGCGGGCTTAAGCAAAGAAGGCTATATAGCCACTGGAGTTATAGTGGCGGCCATGGTTGATGTTTCCAGAATATCTGTTTATTGGAATAATATAATACAGTCCGATTATGAAAGCCATCTGCTTATTATGTTTCTGGCTGTTATCTTCGCTTTTGCCGGAGTTTTTATAGGCAGAAAAACACTTAAGAAAATTAAAATGCAAACGATTCAAACCATAATCGGCATTATGCTATTTGCCATAGCGGTATTACTTGGAACAGGCATCATATGAGGAAAACGCTACTTTTCTTTTTAATCATCACTATCCTGCCTTCAACACTTATTAAAGCCAAAGATGCTCCGGCTAAAAATCAAACTAAAACCTTTAGCTCAAAAACGGGTTTCTTTACTCTTGGCGCCGCTGCCATATGGTCTAAATCGATTTACAAAGGCGCGGATGATACTTTTTTTCCCATGCCTTTTATAACTTATGCCAATAAAAGATTTTCATTCATGGGCTTAGGGATGGCTTACAAGGTTTTCTTATCAGAAAATCTTGATATAACACTTGCTGCCAAAACAAGTATAGGCGGGTTCAATCCCGATAAAAGCGATTATTTACAAGGCATGAGAAAAAGGTCTTGGCAATTATCCGCAGGCCCTTCAGCAACATGGAAAGCCGGAAAAACCAAAGCGAGCCTAAGTTTTCTTACCGATATCTCTAATGAACATAATGGAAGCGAAATATCTTTTTCCCTAGGTAGAAGCGAAAGATTTGGAAAGTGGGGTTTTACTCCTTCAGTAAGCGCCCTTTGGCAAAACGCTAAAATGGCAAATTATTATTATGGCGTATATCCGAATGAAGCCAGAGCTTGGCGCCCGGCCTATAAACCTTCGGATATTTTTAAAACAGGAATATCTTTAAGCGTAAATTTTATGGCCAATAGAAATATTTTCTGGTTTTTGAATATGTCTTACAGAAAATTAAACTCCCAAATAACCGACAGCCCAATAATAAACTCTTCAAATGAATCATCTTTTATATTCGGCGTATCCACTAAATTATAACCATTTG
>Ga0222636_1000721_pt1 | contig 15575 bp, 13 predicted proteins | sample AntAcemetagen141_FD_179811 | JGI IMG/M metagenome (GOLD analysis project Ga0222636, IMG submission 179811) | Saline water microbial communities from Ace Lake, Antarctica - #141 | ecosystem: Environmental > Aquatic > Non-marine Saline and Alkaline > Saline | place: Antarctica: Ace Lake...
CAATAGAATCTAAAAATAAGACGTAATTCTGATTTTAGACTGGAGACGATATTAATTTAAACCAGGGAGAAAAGTGTTACCCCTAAACCTCATTTTTTTCCGGATTTTTCTTGCACATAAACAATTATATAGTTATATAATATGACTAATAGGAGGTGGTTCCCCCCTCGAACCATTCGTCTGTAAAAAGTGGATTAATTAATTCCATCCATAATATTTCTGGAAATAATTGTTCTCCGGTGATATAAACCACACCACTTTTTCCATAAACCGAGATGATCCCTAATGAAAATTAATGTAATAAGGCCACTATATAATCGCCAGCAAATGAAGATTCCCGATGAGCGGAATCCCGGAGTAAGTTATCTGCCCACTGATTATTACTCTTTCCGGATTTCTCTCCGCCGACTCTGGTTGAAACCCAAGGTGGGTTTGCTTAGAATTCTGATGAACCCTGTCGGGCAACGTCCTCATATTATAAAAAAAATACCGGATTGCATAGAAATGGATGTCAGTGAAAATGCGATAGGAGAATGCGGCGTACCCCACGAGGAGCAGGATTCTTATGCCTGTAAAATGGCGACTCAGGCCATCCGCGCGAAATTTACCCATTATTGGTGGGAGCCGTCAATTGAAATATTGGAGGTAAAATCCCTATATAAAGCGGTTTTAATTGATCGGTGGCCGGATGAAATTTATCTTTATGATACCTACACCGGCAAAAAAATCCTGGCCGACAGTCCCTTATTCCCTGGAGAGAATGGCTTGTTTGGACCAAAGGGAAAACCATCCGGAGAATAATTAGATCCCGGGGAGGAGAGCATTAATTTCTCCCGCGATCAACCCTGTCTCCTCCTTAGGATTTTTATCCAGGGCCTTCAAACATACTATTACCACTTTCTTCAGAATTAGTAATAGTTGGAATTTACCGTTAACCCGCAAGTTGTATGCGGCTCAGTTAAACTCTTTGAGGAAGAGAAAAATGACTACAAAACAGATTCTATACTTTGACCGTCCGGGTCCTCAGAATACGCAAGCGGTTATCAACGCTGTGAAGAAACGAGTCGAGGAGTTAAAAATCCAATGCGTTGTGGTTGCTTCTGACAGCGGAGAGACGGGCATGAAATTATGGGAGGCATTGCAAGGGACCGGCTGCATTTTAATATCAGTGACTGAACATGCCGGGTTCCACGGAAATGATGACATTCCCTTAACAGAAGAGAAAAAGGAAGAGATGGAAAGCAAAGGTATCAAAACGCTGATATCCTCGCACGCTCTGAGTGGAGTCGGGAGATCGATCTCAAAGAAGTTTGGCGGAGTCAGCCAGGTTGAGATCATCGCCTCTACGCTGAAGCAGTTCGGCGGAGAGGGCATAAAAGTTGCTGTTGAAGTGTCGATAATGGCTGCGGATGCGGGGTTGATCCCCACCGACAAAGAAATCATAGCGGTGGGGGGTAGTGGTGCTGGAGCTGACGCAGCGATTGTATTGAGAGCGGCTCACATGAACAATTTCTTTGATCTTGAAATCAGAGAGATAATAGCCAAGCCAAGGCAGAGGGGCAAATGAGGATAAATAAAATGGGTCTCATTCGTTTTGTGTGGGTAAAAAGGGAAATTAAACCACGAAGGACACGAAGAACACGAAGGAGATGAGGATAAAAATCACCCTGGCATATCCAGTATGCGTCGATTGATCTGATTCATATTTAATATAGTGGTTAGTACTGTAATCACTTGTATCAATCAATACATCAAAAGGAATTAAACCGTGGTCGATTTACCGAATCGAGTCCAATCTATGTGAGTATTTCCCTTCGTGTTCTTCGTGTCCTTCGTGGTTAATAATAGCTGTTGCTACCCACACAATATGACTGAGAACCTATAAAATTAATTTCCCTAATTTCCTGAAATATAAAGTCGCCCGAGCGGAGTGAGGGGTAAGTTCATGATTCGGAAGCCTTTGTTTTTGTTGAAAATGAGGGCTCTATTTGAGGAGATGATCACCTGATTACGACTTTCCTGGTTTCTCTTAATAGTCAGTATACATGACTATATAATGACTATTCTATGTGGATTGACATTTCTGACCCGATATCAGATATTTAATTTTAAACTTAAGCCATCTTTTTAAATTGTTCAGGAATATACAATAAGGATCCAGTGAGGATCAATCTTTTGATGGCTTTTTCACAATTAATAGGAGGTGTATTATGACGGAAGAGAGTGGCAAAACAGTAGTGAATTCCTGGAATGAATGGGATCCGCTCAAACATGTTATTGTCGGGGTGGCCGATGGCTGCATGATTCCGCCCTCGGAACCGGCGCTGGAATGTAAGGTCCCGGATGACAGTGACATGAAGGGCATGTGGGGACCACGGACCCAGGATACGGTAGATAAGGCCAACGCGCAATTGGATAATTTTGCTGACATTATGCGTAAACGCGGGATTCGCGTAGACCGGCCGACCCCGCTGGATTTCAGCCAACCGGTCAGCACTCCTGACTGGAAGAATGATTCCATGTTCGGCTGCATGCCGCCCCGGGATGTCATCGTGACGGTGGGCAATGAGATGCTGGAGGCTACCATGTCCTATCGCTGCCGGTGGTTCGAGTATCTCGCTTACCGGCCGCTGCTGGCCCGGTATTATAAAGAAGACCCGAATATGCGGTGGGAGGCGGCTCCCAAGCCCCGTCTGACTGATGCCAGTTACAAGCCTGATTATCTGAGCCGGGTTAAAACAATTGAAGAGCGCCTGAAGCTGACCGCGGCTAAGGACTTTGTAACCACCGAGTTTGAGCCGCTCTTTGACGCGGCGGAATTTGCCCGCTTTGGAAAGGATATCGTCATTCAAAACGGTTTCACCGCTAACCTCTCGGGGATTAACTGGGTTCAGCGGCACTTTCCGGATCTTCGGGTTCATGCCATGAATTTCCCGGGGGACCCTTACCCGATCCATATTGATTGTACTTTCATCCCGATGCGTCCCGGACTTATCCTCAGTAACCCGGTTCGAACAGTTTTGCCGGAACAGAGAAAGTTATTTGAAGATAACGGGTGGGAGATTATAAAGGCGGTCCAACCCGCCCATAAGACACCCCCGCCACTCTGTTACTCGAGTGTCTGGCTTTCGATGAACTGTCTGGTTCTGGACCCGAAGACGGTCTGTGTTGAGGCGAGCGAGGTCTACCAGATGGAGCAGTTGGACAAACTGGGATTTGAGGTAATCCCGGTTCCCTTCCGGGATGCCTATGGCTTTGGCGGGGGTCTGCACTGTTCCACCACCGACGTCTATCGGGAGGGGAATTGCGAGGATTACTTCCCCAATCAGACTCATGCTCTGGCCCTGGATGGTGGATGGCGCGACTAAGCGGCCGTAATTCAGCAGAACCGGTGATCGGGGAGGTCGCGATAACGCGAGATCCCCGATCACCCGGTTATGTTTAAGTAATCAGGAATTAAAGTTAGCAAAGTAAGCTAATTTACTGCTTCGGAATTTTCAGCCAGAGGCTGATGCGCCTCCGGCACACAATAATCTCAATTTTATGAAGTAAAATTAAGATTGTCTCGATTTGGAATTAAGACATATTATTTCTATAGCAAAAATATAATAATTTTAGTCATTTTTCAAAACTTAGTTAGCGCGAAGCGCTAACTTATAATCGAACGGTTGTTTATTAGGAGGAAGTCATGTCTAAGAAAAAAGTAATTATTATTGGAGCGGCGGGAAGAGATTTTCATAATTTCAATACCTATTATAGAGGTAATGAAGATTATGATGTGGTCGGTTTTACCGCGGCCCAGATTCCCGATATCGCCGGGCGGAAATATCCGGCTGAATTAGCTGGTGATCTCTATCCGAATGGGATTTCAATCTATGAAGAGAAGGATCTGGCTCGATTGATCAAGGAACTGGAAGTAGATGATTGTGTCTTCTCTTACAGTGATGTCCCTTATAATCGCGTGATGGGCGTGAGTGCCATCGTCAACGCGGCCGGAGCCAACTTTCATCTGCTGGGTACCAGCGATACCATGATTAAGAGCAACAAGCCGGTTATCGCGGTGGGCGCGGTGCGTACCGGTTGCGGCAAAAGCCAGACCTCCCGCCGGATTATCGAGTTGTTGATGAAAAAAGGGATTAAGGTAGTGGCGATCCGGCACCCGATGCCTTACGGTGATCTGGTGGCTCAGAGAGTGCAGAGGTTTGCCGTGGTGGAAGATCTGGCCAAGCACAAATGCACGATTGAGGAGATGGAGGAGTATGAGCCGCATGTTGTTCGGGGTAATGTGATTTACGCCGGTGTTGATTATGGTGCGATTCTGGAAGCGGCCGAGAATGATCCCGACGGATGTGATGTTGTTCTCTGGGACGGCGGGAATAATGATTTCCCCTTCTACGTGCCTGATCTGATGGTGACGGTAGTTGACCCGCACCGGGCCGGTCATGAGCTGTCTTACTATCCTGGTGAAGTTACCCTGCGGATCGCCGACGTGGTAGTGATCAATAAGATCGATAGCGCGGGTCCGGAAAATATCCAGATCGTTCGGGAGAATATCGCTAATGTAAATCCCGGTGCGATTGTTGTTGATGGCGCGTCCACTATCAGTGTTGACGATCCTGAGGTCATCAGGGGGAAACGGGTTCTGGTCGTCGAAGACGGTCCCACCCTTACCCATGGAGAGATGAAGCTTGGCGCCGGTACGGTAGCCGCGCAGAAGTTTGGCGCGGCCGAGATGGTCGACCCGCGGCCGTTTGTCGTCGGTCGGATGGCGGAAACCTTTGAAATCTATCCCAATATCGGTACCTTGTTGCCGGCTATGGGTTATGGCGCGGAGCAGCTGAAAGATCTGGAGACCACCATCAACGCCACTGATTGTGACGCGGTAGTGATCGGGACTCCGATTGATCTGAATCGGATCATTAAGATTGATAAGCCCAATACTCGGGTTTACTATGATCTGCAGGAAATCGGTCAGCCCGACCTCACCGGAGTTCTCGATGACTTCGGCAAGAAGTTTAACCTCTTTTAGTAATTAAGCCGGGTCAATGGCTCGGAAGAAAATGAGGAGGAAAGATTATTAATCTTTCTTATAACTTCAATAGTAGTTAGTTAAAAATAAAGCTACGCCGTTTGGGTGTATTCTCAGATAAGAGATACATCAGAGGGGGCGTAGCTTTATTTTTTATTGCCGGCCGAGATTATTTATGTTATTTTTTAAAGCTTTTATAATATAATTTAACCGTAAAAGTAGTTAATATCATAAAAAGGAGATGAGTGTACTTATTGATTCAATGTCACAGGAATGATTTAACCGTAAAAGTAGTTAATATCATAAAAGGAGATGAGTGTACTTATTGATTCAATGTCACAGGAATGAAGCTGTTCACCGGTCAAAAATAAAAAGATTTAATTTATAAGATGGCCTGTTGACCGTAGGGCTATAACATAAATATGGAGAATAAAAGGAGATTGCTATGAAGAAAGGAATGTTTTATTTGGGGATAATGATCTTGTCGGCGATTTCAATTATGTTTCTTCCCGCCAATCAGGCTCAGGCGGCGAAATATAATTGGAAGCTGGCTCATGAAGAAGTTCCGGGATCATTTATGGATGTGGTGGCGAAAAAATTCCAGGAAGTACTGGCCAAAAATTCCCAGGGAGAGATCAATCTGGATATCTACCCGGCCGGGACACTGGGGACCAGTGAAGATCTGGTGGAATTGGTGCAGAACGGAGCCATTGATTTTAATTTCGCCGATGCCGGTCATCTGGGATCTCTAATTGTTGAACAGCAGATATTTCTCCTGCATTACTTTTTTCCGAAAGATATGGAAGTGGTCAGGGAGGTAATGAATAAGGGAAATGTCATGAAATTGCTGGGCGAAAAATTTTATGAGCAGAATCTTGATCCCCTGGCCACCTTTACCGAAGGATGGCAGATCTGGACCTCCAATCGTCCCCTGAAAACCCCGGCTGATTTCAATGGCTTCAAAATGCGGGTGATGACCTCGAAGTTGTTGGTGGCGGACTACTCCGCCTACGGGGCTAACGCTACCGCGACACCTTTCTCTGAAGTATACAGTGGACTGCAGCTTAAAATGATCGATGGACAGGTTAATCCACTCCTGGCCATCAGCGATATGAAGTTCTATGAAGTTCAGGAATATCTGACTTTTTCCTACTGCAATCCCTTTATCTTTACCATGATTACCAACAAGAAAAACCTCGCGAAACTTCCAAAAGATATCCAGAAGATCGTAAGAGATTCCGCCCAGGAAATTGTTCCTTTCAGTTTTGATTACCAGATGCGGGTAAATCAGGAAGAGCTGAAGAAGATGCTGAAGGCGAAACCCAGTCTCAAGGTAGTTAAGCTTACCCAGGATGAGATTGACGCTTTCAAGAAATTGGCTCAGCCGGTCCGGCAGGTTTATCTCGATATGGCCGGCAAAACCGGAGAGAAAGTTTTAAAGACTCTGGAAACTGACATAGAGCAGGCAATGAAGAAATAGTTGTTAGACTGTTTTTGGGAAAAGCGGGAGGACAGCGAAAAAAGTCCTCCTGCTTTTCTTTAATATTCCTGACGCGTATCAATAAAATTAAAAAAGAGAAGGAAAGCTGGGGCAGAAATGATGTAACCGGAGAGAGTATTTTTATGAAAGGCATTGCCGCCCTGAACCGGGGTATAAAACATATCGAATCTTTTGTTCTGACCTATGCCATTATATCTCTGGCAGTGTTGACGGTAGGGAATGTCATCAGCCGGAGACTTTTTAATTTCAGCTGGACGTTTTCCGAAGAAGCCTCCCAGTTTATCATGGTTCTGATCACGTTCATGGGGATAAGCTATGCCGCCCGTAGAGCCAGGCATATCCGGATGACGGCGATCTTCGATAATGTTCCGGACAAAATAAAAAAGTTAATGATTCTGCTGGTTTCTCTAACTACTGCCGCGGTCCTGTTTTATCTTGCCTATTATTCGACCATATACCTTCTGGATGTGCGCGCAACCGGAAGAGTAACTCCGGTGTTAAGAATCCCGTTTTACCTGGTTATCCTTTCCGCCCCAATCGGCTTTTTATTGGGAGGGATTCAATTCAGTTTAACCTTTCTGAAAAATATTCTGGAGAAGGGAGTCTGGCTATCCAGCGAAGAAAAAGCGGGCTATAAAGAGATCGGTTGTGATATATAGATAAATCAGTAATATCTTAAAATCTGAAGAGGGAAATGTATTATGCTGACTATCATGATTATCATTATGCTGGGTCTCCTGATGCTTTCCTATCCGATGATGGTTCCGATTATTGTCGCCCCGATTGTTATCATGATGGCGTACTTCCCCGCTCTGCCGCCGACTCTCCTCATCCAGCAGATGATAAGCGGGGTCCGGATTATGTCGCTGATTGCTATTCCAATGTTTATCTTCGCGGCGGCGATTATGACCCGGGGAGAGACCTCGAACCGGTTGATCGATATCGTCCTGAGTTTTGTAAAGCACGTCCACGGTGGGTTGGCGATTGCCACCAATGCCGTCTGCACGATGTTCGGAGCCATCTGCGGTTCCACCCAGGCGACCGTTGTGGCGATCGGCCAACCGATGTATCCCAAACTCATGGAGGCCGGATACAGCAGTTCTTTTTCCCTCGGGCTGATAATCAATGCCAGTGACATTGCCCTCCTGATTCCGCCCAGTATCGGGATGATCGTCTATGGAGTGGTTTCGGGCAATTCAGTCGGTGATTTATTTATCGCGGGAATAATTCCGGGGGTTATGGTATTCCTCTTGTTTTCCGCCTATAGTTATTTTTACTCGAAGCATATCCATATTTCACTTCAGCCAAAAGCCTCCTGGAAAGAAAGAATCCGGACCATGAAGAGAGCGCTGGTCTGTTTCGGCTTTCCCGTGATTATTATCGGGGGGATCTATTCGGGATTTTTCAGTCCCAATGAAGCGGCCGGGGCCAGCATCTTTTACGCGATTATTTTGGAGGTATTTGTCTTTAAAGCGATAAAGATAAAGGATATTCCCGATATCGCGCTCGAGACCGGAGTCATTACCGCGGTAGTTTTTATCCTGATTGCGACCGGCAAGGCTTTTTCCTGGGTGATAACGTTCGCCCGAATCCCCAATCAGGTTCTTCCGGTTATACTGGGATCCGATCCCTCCATGATCGAAGTTTTGTTGGTCATCAACGCGGCCTTCTTTATTGGTTGTATGTTTGTCGATAATATAGTGGTGATCATGGTTCTTACCCCGATTATCTATCCCACTGCCATGAGTGTCGGAATTAACCCGATTGCTCTGGGGGTCATGATCTCATTGCAGGCGGCGATGGGATCGGCAACCCCTCCTCTTGGGTGTGATATTTTTACCGCTATGGCTATCTTTCGTCGGCCCTACCTGGAGATCATAAGGTGTGTGGGGCCATTTACATTGATCGAGGTTGTGGTTATTTTTATCCTGATATTCTTTCCCCAGGTCGCGCTCTTTCTGGGAAACATAGCCGGCGGTTAAATATCTTAAGAAGATGAATATGAAGACAAGGAATTGTCTGCTGGAAGCGATCGATGAATCGAGGGAGGAGATAGTCTCTCTCTGCCGTTCCCTGGTAAGGATCCCTACCCCCAGTCCTCCCGGGGATACCCGGCATGCGGTGGAATTTCTCAAAAGTTATCTGGATGAGCATCACATATCCAGCCGGATTATCGCGGGAAAAGTATCCAAACCGAATCTGCTGGCGGTTACGGAAGGAAATGCCCCCGGAAGACATATGGTCTTTAACGGCCATCTGGATGTATTCCCCATCGTTGATAAAAAGTCATGGGATGATTCTCCCTTCAGTGGGGAGTTGCAGGGAGATAAAATATTCGGACGGGGAAGTTGTGACATGAAGGGAGGGGTGACCGCTTCTCTGGGCGCTTTTTTGATTCTCTCCCGATTCAAGGATAAATTCCCAGGGAAAATATCGCTGACCTTAGTATCGGATGAAGAGAATATGGGACCCTGGGGTGCCCGCTATCTGATGGATCATTTCTCGGAAGAGATAGGTGGGGATGCCCTGATTAACGGGGAACCATCCGGGAGGGGGAATATTATCTGCGGAGAGAAGGGTCATATCTGGATTGAAATATTTGTTCGAGGCTGTGGCGCCCACAGCGCTCAGCCCTATTTGGGAGTAAACGCGATTGACAGTCTCTTCTCTTTTTTGAAGCTTGTAAGGGGATTGGAAGAAGAGCCGATTGAATTGGATCCCCGGCTTCGGGCATTGTTGAAACGAAACGGTGATCGTCCAACGGATGACAATTATGATGCTTTGGTTGATTGTTTAAGTAAGATTACGGTAAATACCGGGATGATCAGGGGAGGGGATAAGATCAATCTAGTTCCGGAGAACGGGTACGCGGAAGTAGATATAAGAATTCCTCTCGGGATATCAACCGGGACAATCAGTCAGCATCTTGATCAATTTCTAGAGGAGGCTCCCGGAGTGAGCTACCGGATTATTCAAGCCAGCGAACCCAGTTTTAGTTCGCCGGATCACGAAATATTTCGGATTATTAAAGATAATATTTGGGAGATTCAGAAAGTAGATCCGGTATTTCGTTTTTCTCCCTGGGGATCCGACGCGCGGCTCTGGCGTTGGCGGGGGATTCCCAGTTTGGAATATGGCCCCACGGACCGAAATATGGGGAAAGCAAATGAATGGATCTCGGTGGAAGAACTTATCGAGATCACCAAAGTCCATGCCCTGACTGCGTTTGATTATCTTACTGTCACATCATGACTTAAGTCATTCCCTATTTGATTGTCATGGAAACGAAAACGATCACGCTGGGCGGTGGGAATCGTTGAGATAACCGGTGCCGGGCCGTTGGAATGAAATTCAATGGTGATTCCGGTTTGAATTCTGCGGAATTTATCCTTGGCGCTATTCGCGATTCTTATTAATCCGTCAAACCCGGTGCAGTGACCGGCCATAATCCAATCCACTTCCTTCAACTCCTCGATGGATTTATTGATCTTCTCTTCGCTTGCGTCCTGAAAATGCAGTCCCCCGATCACCGCGTGGATTTTTTCGACCCCCGTAATTTCTCGAGCTTGAATCATTGTATTGACGATCCCGGCGTGACAGCAACCGGTTACAATTACCAGTCCCTGAGGCAGCTGGAGAACAAGAGACATATCATCTCTCTCATGGTCCTGGATTACATGACCATCCTCAATGGTATAAAGGTCTTCCAAAATTTCAAAAGAAGTTCTCCGCTCAATCTCCCCGGAAGTGATAACGCCGGTCATTATATTTAATGGATCACGGGTAAGAGTAAATATCGCGCCGGTCTCTTCCATCTCAGTCTTGGTCTTTCCCACGATACCGATATGACGGATTCCATCGGGATTGATTTCAAAACAGGGACGGAAAATCTCGGAATGAGCGATAACCGGAATGGGTCGCCCGAGGGCCCGAAGAATTCCCGGAAGACCGTCGGTATGATCGTAATGGCAGTGCGACAAAAAGATAGAATCGATTTGGTCGAGAGGTTTCCCCAGAATATTCAGGTTATTAATAATGGGTAGAGGCGATGAATTGGTATCGTAAAGGATACATTTTTCATTATTTCCGGATTTAAGTTCCAAAAGAATTGATAGCCCGAAACGAGCCTGAAAAGGGGTATCATACGCGATGGTGTCTTCCGCCAGAATTGTAATCCGGGCGTGATCAAGAAAGCCGATTTTTTTAATCATAATATTTTCCTAAGTTGTTAGATGTTTTCCGGGTTGTAGGATTTTCCCACTGTCTTGGGTCCAGATACTCTCCCGACCAAACCGGCCAGAGCCAAGATAGTTAGAAGATAGGGAACCATGAGAGGGAACTGATAGGGGATGGCGGATTTAAATGTTTGGAACCAGAGTTGCAGGCCATCCGCGGCCCCGAAAAGCAGACATGCCGCCGCCACCAGAATGGGATTCCATCTTCCTACCACCAGCGCGGCCAAGACAATAAAGCCCCGCCCGGCGGTTATTCCGGGGGCGAAGTAGCCCAGTTCACTCAGCACCAGGGCGGCGCCTCCCAGTCCGGCGAAGATGCCGCTGATAATGACCCCGGTATATTTAAGACGCAAGACGGATAATCCGGCGGTGGCGACCGCGTGGGGGTATTCGCCCACCGCCCGGATATTGAGTCCCCAGCTGGTACGATATAAGGCCCAGGCGCCCAAAAACGGCAGAAGCAACGCGATCCAGACAATCAGAGATTGAGAAAATAAAATCGGTCCCAGAAAAGGAATACTCTGCCAGGATTCCGGGACCGGGATAGGATAGAGGGCCACCCGGGACCGCACGGTACGGAAGAGTCGGGCATAAAGCATATTGGTTGCGCCCAGAGCTAAAAAGTTGATTGCCGCCCCCGAAACGATCTGATTGGCCCTCCGGCTGACGGTAAGATAGGCATGGAGTACTCCCAGTATGCCTCCCGCCGCCATGGCCCAGAGTGTGGCTACTATAAGCGAGCCGGTGAAATAGCTCCCGGCTACCGCAGCCAGGGCTCCCGCCAGCATCATCCCTTCCATGCCGATATTGAAGATTCCCACCCGTTCACTGTAAACCCCCCCGATCCCTACCAGAATCAGTGGGGCGGAAAGCCGGAGCGTTGTTGCTAACCAGTTGGTTATAAATGCTAAATTAATCTCCATCTTCTATTGTCTCCGTAATGGTGATATTTTTTTGTGATCGGCGGCGCCGTTTTTTCATCCGGCTCCCTCCCAATCCAAGGGCGATGACGAATATGACCGCCAGCGCTTGAATTATTAACGACATTGAGGCTTCGATTCCCACCACAATCTGCATTTTGCTGGCACCGGCTTTTAAAACTCCGAAGAAAAAGGCCGCGATAATTACGCCGATGAGGTTAGCATTGGCCAGCAGAGCAACCGCGATAGCCTCATAACCGACCCCCCCCGAGAACATGTCGAAGAGTCGGTGTTTCAGCCCCAGAATCTCGATCGCGCCCGCCAGACCACCGAATCCACCACTAACCATCAACACCATCATGGTCTGGGCTTTGACGTTAATTCCGGCATAACGTGAAGCCTCGGGATTTTCTCCCACCATCCGGGTTCGGAATCCGAAGGGGGTGAAACGGATCAGTAAGTACATAAGAAAGGCCATAACAACCCCCAGAATTATTCCGGAATGAAGACTGGTCCTGCCGATCAAAATCGGTAATTGAGCGGAAGGAAGGATAAGCGGTGATTGAGGAAAACTGGCTCCTTCTTCAAACAACAGCGCCGGTTCATGAACCAACCAGCTTACAAAATAGATTGCCACGTAATTTAGCATCAAGGTAACTACTACCTCACTGACCCCGCGATATGCCCGGAGGTAAGCGGGGATAAGTGCCCAGAGCGCGCCCCCGAGAAATCCCGCTAGAATGGTGATGATAAGATGCAACCAGGGCGGAACCGGCATGGAGATTAATCCGACGACAGTCGAGGCCGCCGCCCCGGCATAGAGTTGTCCGTCAACCCCGACATTCAACAATCCCCCTTTAAATCCGATTGCCACGGCGATCCCTCCCAGAAGTAACGGGGATGCCCGAACACAGGTGTTGGCCATACCGGGGATGCTTCCGACTGCTCCTTTCAGCAGCGACGTATATGCGGCGATCGGGTTTACTCCAAGAAAATAGATGATAATCGCGGAGACAAATAATGCCAGAAAGATGGCAATCACCGGCCGACCACCGGAAAGAATCAGTTCTCCCAATAATGGGATTCGTATCGAAGATAATTTTGGTTTATTCATTAATTCTGCATTGTATTAAGGACCGTCTCCCGATGTCCCAGCATCAGTTCTCCGATCAGATTGATATCGGCGCCTTCCGCGTCAAGAATCCCCACAATCTCCCCGTTAAAGATTACCGCGATTCGATCGCTCAGAGCCATCACTTCCGAAAGTTCAGCGGAGACAAATAGTACCGCTGTTCCCTGGTTTCGTTCATGGAGAAGAATGTTATGAACACTTTCCACCGCGCCCAGGTCCAGTCCCCGGGTCGCATGAGAAGCGACTAATAAGGCCGGTTTCCCGGAGAGTTCCCGGGCGATCACGACTTTTTGCTGATTCCCCCCGGAAAGATTCCGGACTGGAATCCGGGAAGACGGGGTTTTGACATTAAATTCGTCTATCAATTTATCTGCGTTGTTTTGAATGGAGCGCCATCTAATAATGCCCCGGCGGGTAAGGGGATCGGTATCGAATGTTTTCAAAACCAGGTTCTCCTCAACAGTGAATGGTTCGATCAGACCGATTGTATGGCGATCCTGCGGGATATAACCCAGCAGGGAGGTGTCTCGAGTGACATGGGTGATCGGTTTGCCCTGGATTGAGACCTTTCCGCCGGTTGGTTGGCGCAGACCGGCTATGCATTCGGCTAATTCTTTCTGGCCGTTTCCATCAACTCCGGCTAATCCGACGATCTCCCCGGTATGAACGGTTAAATTTAAGTTCCGCAAAGCCGGTACATTTCGGTCATCCATGCAGCAGAGGTTGTCGGCTACCAGTACTTCTTTCTTTTCGACGGAGGGAGGTCGGGGTTTTCGATCATGGGAGACTTCCCGTCCCACCATCATCTGGGCCAGTTCGGTGGAGTTAGTCTGGTTGGTGGTGACGGTGCCGATCAGCTTTCCATCTCGCAGGACGGTAATCCGATCGGTAATCTCCAGGACTTCATCCAGTTTGTGGCTGATAAATATAATCGCGCAACCTTCTTCAGTCAGTTGTCGAAGCTTTATGAAGAATTGTTCGACCTGAGAAGGGGCAAAGACGGCGGTTGGTTCATCAAGAATTAAGAGCTTTGCCTGTCGGAAGAGCTGTTTGAGGATTTCCAGCCATTGTTTATCTCCCACCGGAAGCTGCCAGACCGGAGTAGAAGGATTGATGGGAATCTGATACTCTTCGGTAATCTTCTTAAACCGGGTTCGGGCTGAATTAAGATCAAGAAAAGGAGGATGCTCGGGAGGAATCCCCAGTACAATATTTTCCAGTACGGTTAAATTGTCAATCAACATGAAGTGTTGGTGGACCATACCGATCCCATGATCCACGGCCACTCGAGGAGAGGTAATCCGTGTCTTCCGGCCGTTGATAAATATATCTCCGTCATCCTGCTGATGAAGGCCGTAAAGAATATTCATCAGGGTGGATTTTCCGGCCCCATTTTCCCCCAGTAATCCATGTACTTCTCCGGGTTTAACCCGTAAAGTGACATCATCGTTGGCCAGAACCCCGGGAAACGTCTTCGTTATTCCGACCATCTCCATGGTATATTCAATTGAATTAGTATCTTTCAAGGTCTTCATCTCTGCTAACAGAGGTTATTATTATGTCGCGTCGGTATTGCCGGAATAAAAGTCGTTATTGTCGACCTGATTAAAATTAAACCCCGTTCCAGCCGGTCTTGCCGGTTGAAACGGGGTTTAGATAAATTTATTACCGAAGAACTTCAATTTCTCCGGACCGCATCTTGCCGAGGATATCTCGAACTTTTTCCTGCGTTTTCTGGGGAACCAGTTCGGTCATCTTCATATCGATTCCCTGGGGAGTGTTAACATCCATTATATTGGCCTTCCCGTTTAATACATGACCGCTGGCTGCTTCATAAACCAGTGTGGAAGGATTTCCCATGGCGCTTCCGATAACCGCCTTCGGACCCAGTGAAGCTGAATCACGGTAGAGACCGATCGCGTAGATTCCTTTGTCTTCGGCCGAGGAGATCAAGCCGGCATCAGCGGTATCGAGAATATGCCAGAGAACATCCACTCCCTGATTAATCAGGGCCAATCCCGCTTCCCGGGCTTTAGCCACGTCAGCCCAGCTGCCGGTGATGACAAACGAAACTTCCACATCTTTATTAACACTCTCCGCTCCGGCCTTAAAACTGGCTTTTCCCTGATCGACGATGGGAATAGGTTCGGCCATAACAGCGGCAATTTTGTTGGTTTTAGTCATCAGTCCAGCCAAAACTCCGGCCAGATAACCCTGCTGGGAGTAACTTACCTTGAAAGAGCTGAGATTTTTTCCATTTCCTACCAGACCGTTAGATACGCAAAATTTGATATCAGGATACTCTCCCGCGACAGTGCGAGCCGCGTCGGTGTATTCGCCACCCATACCTATGATTACGTCGTATCCTTCGGCGGCATAATTCCGGAAAGCTTCAATCTGCATATCCTGAGAGACATTCTCACTGTATGCCGTCTCATCTCCGTCTTCGTTTTTTGCCCGCATTAAGCCTTCATACCCGAACTGATTCCAGGATTGGTCGGAGACAACTCCCGGAAAGAGGACAGCAACTTTGGTTTTATCGGCCGCTCTGGCGGGAGATATCATTGCCGGCATACATAAGACAAAAGCTACAACTATTAATATTGATAAAGAAATTATTTGCTTTAGAAAATTATTGATCTTCATTTATTTCCTCCTGTCTATCTATTCCTAGTTTCTGGATTAAATTATTTGTCGGTTTATTAATTGATCTGCCGACAAGTATACTTCCCCCCCCCACAAGGGGACCGAGTCCTGG
>Ga0222636_1000722_pt1 | contig 15574 bp, 13 predicted proteins | sample AntAcemetagen141_FD_179811 | JGI IMG/M metagenome (GOLD analysis project Ga0222636, IMG submission 179811) | Saline water microbial communities from Ace Lake, Antarctica - #141 | ecosystem: Environmental > Aquatic > Non-marine Saline and Alkaline > Saline | place: Antarctica: Ace Lake...
ACTTTCCCTGCTTGCGCATACCGACTGCGGAAGATAAAGCCTCGGGGAAATTAGCAAGAAAAACGCCGCCTATAAGGGTTAAACTTACAGCTCCGCCACCTATCATACTGGCGCCAATTACAAGAGATTCGGGAATACCGTCCAAAAGTATACCAAGCCAAATAGCAAATGAAGCATTGGAATGTTTTTTAGTAGCCTCATTTATTTCAACATCATTTGGCAAAATGGAACCCATATCAATATTGGCTTTTGCAATCTTGGCCCATTTTTCGCCTTCAATAGCTTTTTCGGCTTTCGAATATATATCTTCAATACGCCTAACAAATAATTTCGAAACCTTCTTTTTTAATTCTGGGGAAACATCCAAAAGCCTTTTAAAATCATCTTTCTCAAGATACCAGCCCTTCATATCTTCCAAAACTTTTACAGTGGCCACTCTGGGCTCATCGGAAACCAAAGCCATCTCACCAAAAACACTATTATCGGCAAGTTCCACAACTTTATTAATATTACCGCCAATAGTTACACTGACTTTTCCGGTTTCAATAATATAAAAATTGTCGCCCTCATCACCTTGTTTGAAAATTTCAGTATCAGCCTTAAACTTCACTTCCCTCATATGCGGAAGTAAACCGTGAATTTCCTTGGGTGGAAGCTGTTTAAAAATATCACTTTTGGAAATCTTCTTAAGCATATCACCGAATTTCTCAAGTTTTTCATGAGAAAGATGATCATTTAAAGTGGCTTTTTTTCTTAAGAAACCACCTTTATCATTGAGGATTTTATTTAAGAAAGCAAAAAGAACAGCTCCTAAAATAACGCCGCCGCCTAAAGGATAAAATCCGGCTTTCTCCAAACCACCGCTGACAAGCTCTAAAGTTAAAGCGGCAAGCAAAGCACCGGCGCCAAAACTCATAAGTGAAGAAGACCATTTGCTTGAAGGCTTTAGCCATAAACCGATAGCGGCTCCCAAAGGAAGTGAAACCGCGCTTAAGCAGCCATAAAAAAATGCCATTGTAGAAGTATCAAAATGTCCCATAGTATTCCCCTAAAAATAAATTATTTAAATATTTTTTTAAAGCCCCAATTTCCTACGGATTGCTTCAAGCTCTTTTACTTTATTTGCGTCTATATTCTTTCCACCGCCCAATGTTTCAGCATTTAAAGTTATCTTGGCAAAATGCTCAACCGTCTCCATTCTCTGGAAAGCCTGCTCTAAATCTTCTCCATATGTCACCGCTCCATGATTGGCCAAAAGTAAAGCCTTGTGTTCCCTCAGCAATGGAATAACGGAAGTGCTTACTTCATCCGTTCCGGGTGTGGCATAAGGCGCTAAAGGAATCTTGCCCAATGTTATTACCAACTCCGAAGTTAAAGGCTCACTTAAATCTCTACCACAACAAGCAAAGGCAGTAGCTACAGGAGGATGAGCATGAACCACCGCTTTGGCGCAAGACCATTCCTTATAAATAGTAGTGTGTAATTTGTATTCAGATGATGGCTTCTTTCCACTTATTACTCTTCCATCTATCGTCATCTTGGTTATGTCATCAGCATTAATATTTCCCTTCGGCATGCCGGATGGGGTTATGAGGAAAGTGGAGGGGGTGAGGCGGGCGCTGATATTCCCATCAGTAGCGGGGACAAAACCAAGCGCATAAAGTCTTATGCCTATATCTACTATTTGATTTCTTAAATCTGTTTCACTTAGATTGTTTTCTTTTTTATTACTGTTATATTCCAGCCAATCTTGAGACAATGGGCTTATGATGGCATTAGCGGGAATGGACTGTCCCGACTGAACCATTTGTTTTAATTGCCAATCACTTATAAATATTTTTTTATTATTATCATCCGTCATAAAGTATTTTGAAATTTTAGCAATAAAACAACTGCTTATAAACAGTCATTTAACCCCGCGGGTTTACCTAAGTCGCTCCCGAATAAGAAATTTGTTTTGCAAATTTCTTATTCGGGAGCGACTTAGGTAAACCCGCGGGGTTAAAAAAGAAATTTATATTGAAATTTATATTTTTAATTATCGGCAAAGTTTTAATTGAATAGACTGGCGGTTGCATTTACACGCAAGACCAGAGTCGCTTAGTACTGCGCTCTTCCGTCTCTCAGCCTTCTGAATGCACAGGTCGGCTTCCGAACGGTCTTGCTTAGCAAACACAACCGCCCGCCTTTATGACTTAGTTTTTTATAGAAGTGTCCCACCCTATCAATGGTAAAGCTGAATAACCCCAAGGCCTATGTAAGGAGTTACTTATAACTTGAATTACCCAACCCGACATAAGGAGTTATTTATATCTAAGTAAAAAATCTTTTGACTAAATAATTAAGAGTTAGTAAACTGAACGTTATATTCAGAAAGATGTTAGGAGGTATATAATGCTTAGTTTTACTATTGTATTTGTTGTAGCTTTATTTTCGACCTACATATTTAAAAAACAAAAAGAATTTATGCCCCAAAACTACTTTTACTACGGGCAACTTCTTGAAAGTTCTGAAGACATCTCTTTCCTCGGAATGATCTTTAGAACAGTAATACCACTTCTTGCTGGATTACTAACTGGAACCTTAATTATTCTCTTTCGGTGTCCAACAACACCAGAAAATTACGGGGTACTTGTTGGCCTTTTTATCACTTTTCTTGTAATTTGGCCAAGTATATATTTCCCTGAAACTGTTATTGAGTATAAAAAGAAACGGAATAAATTATACCTACTACGCATCCTATTTATAACTCTTTTTGGATTCTTAGGGGGATTAGGAGGAAAACTTTCAATTATATTTTTTCAGTTATTGGAATGGGTTACAAAAAAAAATATTTATAATTTGATTGATCCTAAAGCAATTATAAATAATTTACTTTCAAGCCTAATATGGGTGATAATCATAGCGATACTTATTTTCTTTCACAAAAAATATTCAAAGCTTATCAGCGAAAAATCTTAATAAGTCAGACCATAACGGCACAGCAAACCGACTTGATGAAGCCTCTATGCCATCAGAAGTCCTGACAGGTGTTTCATCATAATTACCAATCCAAACTAAACCATAAACATCGTTATTTACTGGTCCTACAAACCAAAAATCACAATTATTCTCACTAGTACCAGTTTTTCCTCCTAACACTTCACTATTATCTCTGTTTAAAAACTTTCCAGTTCCAACTCTCGCAGTTGCACCTAATAAATGCTTAATTTTATCTGCTGTGTTAGTAGAAATAATACGCTCGCCATTATTAACTGGTATATTCAAATCAATATTACTATCTTCACCTCTTGCCCAAGACAAATGACCGCTAGTTAATACTGGAGACAATGTCGCTAATAATTCTGCACCTGTAAGTTTAACTGGACCTAGTGCTAACAAGGGTGTATTAGGTAGGGGCACTTGTATTCCAGATTTACGGAGATACAGGATGAAATTTTCGACTCCAAGCCTTTGAATAAGTTGTATCGCAGGAATATTTATTGAATTTGCAAATGCATATTCGAGAGAAACTCTTCCTCTAAATTTATTATCCGCATTACGAGGTTCAATTTTATTGTCCATCCATAATATGGACATTGGACTATCATAAATCTCAAAATCTGTTTGTATTGGGAATTTTTCCAAAAAAGCTGAATACAAAGCTATTTTAAGTGTTGAAGCAACTATTCTACGAGTATGTATTACAGGAAAAGTGTTTTTCGTATTTCCATAAACTTTAGAATGAATCATCTTTCGTTTCGATGAACTACAAAGAATTACAGCTGCACATAATTTATTTTTTTCAACAACAACTTCTTCTATTTTTTTTAATCTCAAATTTATCAAATCATCAAATTCATTGACACTCTTTCTAAAATTTTTATGCAACTCTTTATAAACATCCTTTAGATAAAAATCAGCATTAAACAATAAAATATGTAAAAGTTCCCTATATGTAAGAGTTTTATCTCTAAATTCACCTTTCCCGTTGTAAAACTCTGCAAATTCTTTAACTAAATCCTCACGCTTTTTCTTAAAAGATTTTAAAAATATCTGCAATGCTAATTTAAAAATCTTAGCTCCTCCTTCCTTTGTATTCAACAGCATCAATCTTTTTAAATAGTTCTTAGGAGTAATTTTTGAATTAGTCCAATTTAAAGAAGTTTTTATACCTATTTGAAAATGCCCAACCGTATAGTTAGATAATTCACCAACAGCAAGCAGTGATTTACAATAACTAAAGAATGCCACCAAAAATTCTGCCCACCGAGCATAGAATGGCCTTGCTGTTAACTCAATTTTCAATACAGCAAATGCCATTTTTTTTTCTTGGTTACTAAACTTTAAGCCTTCAAATATTTTTTCATAATCTTTAGGAATGGCTACTGAAATAACACTATTTATAACGCTTTGTCTTTTTAATTCTAATAATATTTCAGGTTTCATTGGTTATCGTTCAGCGTACTAGGCATTAGGGAACTTTGTTTTATTATTTAATCCGTGAGAAATTTAATCCTGCAGGTCCTCAATTTTAACTGTCACATTATTTCTTTTTGCTACCACATCAAAAGCCTCATTGAGCTCTTCTTTGCTATGCTCAGTCTCTAATACACATGTCTTATTAGCTTGGCTGTATTTAACAAGTCTTATCTTTAAATGTCTCAGATTCTTATCTATATCTACTAGGGCGTGTTGACGAACTTCTGTCTCAACCCTAAACAACACGAAACTATATGAATAAACGCCTTAAATGTCCGCGATAATTTTTCATAACGTGTCGCTATCCTTCTAAATTGCTTAATTTTATTGAAAAATCTTTCGACCTTATTTCGCAATTTGTAACTTTCTTTATCATGAGCTATTTGTTCTTTACTATTGCTTTTACACGGAATAACAGGCTCTATCTTATTTTGCTCCAAGATATTCCGAATATCTTTGCTGCCATACGCTTTATCCATAACTGCTTGCTCAAGATAATGTTCCTTTTTTATCTTATCAAAAACATTTTTAAATTCCGGAGCATCATGACATTGTCCCGCTGTTAGCGTAAACGATACTACCGTATTTTCGTCTATGCATCCGGCGTGTATTTTTGTCGTCAAGCCACCCCGAGAACGTCCCAAAGCCTGTGAGTCTTGCCCGCCGTTTTTTTTAAAGATCCCGCAGCATGCTGATGTGCTTTAACAATAGTGCTATCAACAAAAAGTTTAGCCGCTTTTTTAAACTTTTTACTTTGTAATTCTTCCCATAATCCTTGCCAAACACCACTCTTTTCCCATCTTCTGAATCTGTTGTAAACTGCATCCCATTTACCAAAACAATCCGGCAAATCACGCCATGGCGCACCGGTACGTGCTAAATACAATACAGCTTCTATAAACATCCGATTACTTAATTGCGGTGGACATCCATCCGGTCTCTTTACCCTTTTTAGAATTTCCGCAAGTATTTCCCATTGCTGATCTGTAATAATTAATCTTACTTTTCTCATATGTATACCTCCGTACTTTATATATAGGTATACATAATAAATCTGTGTTCGTCAACACGCCCTAGTAGACGGCCCCACTCCAAGCTGATAATAGGTATAAAAATCATCTGTATATTGCATATTGTTCGCATCATATGAATTTTGATTGGAACTCAAAAAAGTGAAATGAGAATTCATGGAAAAACTAAGCGGTTTTGACTCGCGCCATAGGCTATATCTTAATGTATTTGCCATATCTTTGCGTTTCTCGGATGTAAAGGCGCCGGTATCTCCCACAATGGTCTGATCGGCATAATTTGTATAAGTGAAAGAATAAGCCGCTTTCATAACCCAAGGCTCGGGAAACCAGGTAAAGGCAAAAGAAGCCGAATGATTAGTATTATCCATAGTGTTTTCACCGGCATTGGATGAAAGCTGATTAAAGGTTGTTGAATCTATGACAGTTGCAGATTGAGAAATAAGACTTGAATAGTTGGGATATTTCACGGAAAAGAAATCATAAGATTCGGAAAAAGTTCCATAAGGTCTTTCCTGCTCAAATTCGACACCTACACTCATAGTATTATAATCAAAAAGACCGTCATTCCAGTCCTCATTATTTGTCTCTTTAACTAACTCTTTGGAATAGGAAATTCTGGGTTTTATTTTATTGAAGTCATTGGTGTGAATATATTTTAATGAAATGGTATGGCCCTGTCTTTCTCTTGTTAAAACTCCGCCACCGGCAAGCTCTTGTATATCTTGAATACCGCTATAATAGCCCGCATAAACGGGAACAAATTCATGTTTATCCGACATTTTTATATTTGGAGACATAAAGAGATTGGCATTTCCTTCAAAAGAAGTCGCATTACCATCAAGATAATACTTTCCACCCATTAAAGATAAATTCATAACCGGGGTTATACTGACTTCAGCAAATAAAAAACTTGAACTTAAAATACACGCACCAAAAACCATTATAGACTTAGCCGTCTTATGAGCATAGCTCCTTGATACGGCACCCAGCATAGCTTTGAAACTCATTTATATTTCCTCCTAAATTATCAAAAACTCAACAAAACACATCTTGCATATTCTATTGAAGTCGGACTTCAATATATTTTAAATTATCAAGACCTTTATTAAAACCTTAATAAACCGACATTTTTAAGAAATTTTGCAGAGTACAACATGTCGATTTTTCTGCCACCAAACAAGGAACTTGTATAAACTCTTTCAAAATTAAGTTCATCGGTAACGCTATCCATAGTTTCGCCAAGACCAAAGGAAAAATCATTGGCAGAGGCTATCTTTCCATCATCAAACAAAAGGAAATCCTCAGCTTGTATCCAAGTTCCCTCATTAAATATATTTTTCATAGCATTATGAAAAACATCGCCGCTAACAGCATTAACCAGGCCCGTTGAACCCAAATAAATTGCCGAACCGATAGCTCCCGTGGCAACATTGTAATCATTTTTTGTCCATATCCACTTACCTAAACCGCCATTATCATCAGCCTCGGCAATTCCCGCGGCATAAAATGAATATTGGCTAAAAACCAAATCCCATTGGCTTGAACCTTCCACCATATGACCGCCTGTGGCATCTTCCGTAACTTTATCCTGAGTATTGCTCATTATGCTGTTCATATCGGTTAAAATCCACTCAGGCACGGTCGCGCCCGTAGCGCTAATCATATTTTCGGTAGCTAAAGATAAATCTTTAGGTAATGCCTTGTTGAAAGTGAAAATCATCTTACCGAAATCAAATCTCGCATCTCTGGAATTTAAAACCACATATTTAAACTGATCTACCTGCGGCCTGATGACATACTCTTCCAGTCTAACTCTATAACCATAAGCATCTATGGCTACTTTTCTGGATTTATATTCCGCTGACTGTAATTCCGCTTGAGCTGCTTTCAAAACACTTTCTTTCGATATTTCATTATAAAGCTCTTTCTTGGCCAGCAATTTCGCATCGCCAATGGCGGAATTCATGCTTGCGGGAGGATTGGGATTATCTTCAACTTTTCCAAGGCCCCCTCCAACTGAAACCTTAACCATTTCTCCGGCTTTAACCATAACGCCATGTCTGGAAGCATCTCCAGTCATAACACCGCCGCTATACACCTCAACCCTGGTATTACCTTTGGCATCCGCGGCAACCGTAAAATCAGTACCTTTAACGGCGCAAACGGCTGATGGAGTTCTTACTTCGAATTTTTTAGATTGTTTTTTAACCCAAGAACGAATACGGCCAAAGAAAAGGCCGAGCGAAGCTTTTTTTTTATTTTCGGTATTAAGCTTGAAAGAAGATCTGGGAGAAAGTTGTATTTTGGAACCGTCATCCATATAAATCTGAACGGTTGAAGCTCTTTTAGTTCTAATCCTATCGCCTTCTTTGATTATTATACGGGATCTTGAAGCAATTCTTTTCCATTTGCTTGAGCCTTCTTTTTTGTATTCAACCCAGCCCCTGGAATGAAAAACATAAGCCGCACTCGCTAAATTACAGAAAAACAGTATGGTAAACAAGGAAATTACATATCTCATTAATAGACTCCCTTTAAAGATTTCGAAATTTTTAAAAACCATTTATATATAAATATAAAACTACCCCCAGGCCATATTATAAGTGTCTTTGAATGGGCAAGTCAATCAAAAAGAGTGTGACTTTTATTACAGTCAAGATACTCAAAAAGTTCTACTAATATTATACGAGATGACGAATCAATAAAGTTTTTTACTCCGATATTTTGCGTAAATAATCCAAAATGGTTTTTTTACTCTTTTGGGGATAACTTTCTTTAAGAGATTCCATCACTTTTTCTCTGATTTCTTTTGATGGCCTAGAAGAACCTTCTTTAGGCAATTTTACCCCTGATTTATCTAATCTGCCCGAACCGCCGCCCGCAGGCATTTCAAAAGATTTTGGGCCTCCGGCGCCGTTTTTCTTAGCCGATGACATCTTTTTTTGTTTCTGCATATTTTTATTAATCATATCGCCCAAAGCATCCAACTCTTCAAGCGCTTTAATCTGATGAACCAAAGCCTTATTCATATCATAGGCCTTGAGCGCCAAAACAGCCGATTTCATCTCATCGATGGCCTTTGAAATATGCTTTTGAGCTTTAATGGAAAACTTTAAAAACTCCTCTTTTACATTATCCAGATCTATTTCAAGTTTATTGGCATCAGAAATAAGCCGTCCTTGGTTATTGCCTGAAGCAATAAAAAAAGTTTTATCTTTCAAATCATAAAATGTCACATCATTTTCTATAGCGCTTGATAGATTAATACTAAAATTCATTTCAGCCATGAGCGACTGCTTGTCTATATTTTCTTCAGTCAAAATTGTTTTTTTCAAAATATCAAGATTAGATTTTAAGGTATTTCTCCACACAATAATATCCTTCACCTTATTGAAACTCAAAGCAGAATTGAATTTTAAACCTTTCATATTTCTTATTTCCGGTTTTAGCCCCATTTTTTTTATTTTGATGAATGATTTGGAAAGCTGCCAAATAACACTCTCTTTTTTTCGATTAATTTCAGGAACAATATCATCCATAAAAACAGTATTTTTGGAAAAAGTTTCTTCTTGCTTATCTCTTAATTCTCTCCAAAGATCTTTAATTTTTTGCAATTTTTTTATTTTTTTATCATTGCCCTGCATTGAGGCGACAAACTCCGAGTACTCGCCAAATACCTGCCGAGTTTTCTTTATTTCTTCCAATAAAGCTTTTGCCACGGCAAGCGCTTCTTTAAGATTCCTGTTTTTTAAAGCCTCCTGCAACTTATCGGCCAAACCTGAGGCTTTATTCATAGGAATTTGAAATCTCTTCTTTTTGCCAAATGAGTCTTTATATTTTTGGCGGGATAACATTTTTCTCATTGAATTCATTTCAAGGGCAAGATTTTCCATAATCTCAGATAAATCATTCCATAATTCTTTATCCACTTTCCCTTGAGTCCCTTGAAAAAGAGCTTTATCTATTTTTGAAAGTGAATTTTCCCAGTCTTCAGCCTTAAACTCAAAATCTTTCGCAGTTTGACTGTTTAATATATCATCCATCTTAAGCAAACCCCGCTTAAGAAAAGAGGTCATGGATTTTTGAGTGGCGGCGGCTTTTTTATAATATTGCCCCTTGAATTCTTGAACGGCCTTTTGTGCTCGAACTCTCGCCATATAATCTATATCTTCCTGAAGCATTTCATATTCATTTTTAAGCCCCGCATTAAAGTATGGGTCTTGATTTAAACTTGCAAACGCTTTTTCTGAAAGTTTTTTTAATTTCTCCCACCGTTTCAAAAAATCCGAAGTCCGAAAAGAACCGCTGATCTGTGAGAGGGTCCCAGCCGCTTTTTCCTCTATTTTCAGCATTTGAAGAAAACTATTTTTCACCTCAGAAAGTTTTCTTAAAGCCTCAATATGATTTTTATAAAAATTTTTTATTTTCACTTTAACCGGCAAAGACTCCGTCCATCTTAAATCGCCTCTGTGCCCCGGAAAAGCATCAAAAACTCTTAGATAAAAATACATATCAAAATCTTCTATGAAATTTGGAAAAAAAACATAAGTTTCACCTATGAATTCTTTTATATTTTTCCCTCTCGCCGCCTGATGGCCATAGCCCCCTAATACGGCACCCGGCATAGCCTCGGCCGCTTTGATGGACATAGTCCGTGTCACGGCACCCGGCATAGCCTCGAATATTTTCAATTTCTTTAAAGAATTATATTCTTCAGCCACTCGTCCCTTAAATCTAATTTCCGATCTAAGTGAAATTTTAGACAAACCGAAATCATCTTTAGCCTGATAAATAATTTTAATACCGCCGCCGCTTGGCATCTCAACTTCAAATAAAGGAGATAAAATATCGGCCACCGGCGGCAAATCTTTAATAATATTTAGCTCTTGAAATATTTTCCGGGAATTAATTAAACCATCATCTGCGAAAATTTCAAATTCAAGACTCATAGCCTCATAAACCTTAAAAGCCATATGAAAATTGCCGTTTTTGTCTTTTAAAAAATTTATTTTTCTATCATTTGAAGCGCTTTTCATATATAAAATAATTTTAGAAGCGCCTTTAGAAGCTTCGGCCTTAATTAAAATTTCACTCCCCTGCAATATAGCTGTCTGCGCGGGAATATAAGAATAAATGTTTTTTTCGCCTTTTAGATAAACAGGCCGCTTTACAGTAAAATTAAGATCTTTAATTTGAGGATAATAGCGGACTTTAAGCAGATACTCGAGGCTTTTCATTGAACGGTACTTCAACCTATAACGAATATCATTTTTTAAATGTTGGATATGATATTGGCAATCAAACAAGTTTTTATTATCCCAGTTTACGCTTACCCAACCGCTATCTTTTTCCTTTATTTGTAAAACAGGAACAAGACTTAAATTTTTTTCCCATGCAACTTTTATTAAAACGCTTTCATTTTCCACTATGACCGCGTTTTGAGGACTTATTGTCAACATACTTTCAAACTCCGAAGCTAAAAATGGTAAAAGCATTCTCTGAGCTGAAAGAGGATTTATTAGCCAAATAGCAGCAAAACATAAAGCCAATGAAATTCCAGCGACTAATTTAGAATTAAAATTTTTAAAATCAAAAGGCGAAAACTTAATGGTTTTGGAATTTTTAATTTTAACGGCGGTTTGGCTTAAATGCTCCTCAACAAAAAATTCAGAGACATCTTTGCTCTTATATTCAGGCTTTAAAATAAAACTTATGGCGGGTCCTATATATTTTGAAAGTATTGGTTTTTTAGCCGCCAAAAGCACTGAAAAGTTATCGAGTTTAAGATAATAAAAAAACACCTTAGCCGATTTTAATATTTTATAAAGGATGGAAAAACTTAAAATAATAAAAAGCGCTTGCCTGACGCGGGCTTGAAAATAAAAAACTGAATCAAACAGACTTAAAACAACAAAAAAACCAAAAGCAATCATTAAAATTTCAACGGCAAAATTAATGCTGAAACTTATCGCATAAGCCAGCCGCCATTTGAGAATTTGTTTTTTTATAACCTTTTGAAATTTCATTGTTAGAATGGAGAAATTATATCAATATAAAGAAAGCGTTAAGCGTTAATAGCGTTTAAAAAGATAAAACAAAAATCAGAACAAGCAAAGAAAGAAACTCTTAGAGACTCATAACTCCCGAACACTACAACTCTTAGACTGTTTTTCTAAATATGATAAAATATTTTCCAATTAATATGATTACTTCTACAAATATAGATCCGTCATTACAAAAGATTGAGTCTGAAATAGTCAAAATTTTCAAAAGTATTGATAAGGATATTTTTGACATAGAGAAAAACCCTTTTAATTTTATGGGTAAAGCGGCAAGAGCAAAGTTTACTTTACTGCTTGGCGATATATTAGGAGTTAAAAGACATATATCACAAGAAATCGCTATCTGCGCGGAACTTATACATACTGCTTCTCTCCTCCATGATGATTGCATAGACAACTCTTCCCTAAGGCGAGGTCTTAAAACAATAAATTCCGAAATGGGCTCAAATACAGCTATACTGCTTGGAGATTTGATAGTCTCTTTTGCTTTTGACGCAGCCATAAGAATGAATCCCGAAACAGCCAAAACCTTGGTAAACACCGTTAAAAAAATGACGGAAGGCGCGCTTCTTGAAGAAAATTTAAAATATAAAATAATTTCCAGAGAAGACTACGATAAAATAATTTCTCTTAAAACCGCTTCAATTTTTAATTGGTGCGCCATATCCGTATGTTATGCTTCAGGAAAAACCGAGCTTCTTAAACCGTGTACGCTTATAGCCAAAACAATCGGCTCAGGATTTCAAATAGTTGATGATGCGCTGGATTTTGAAAGTGAAAACGGTTCCTTGGATAAAGATATTTTAAAAGATATTACGGACGGTAAAATAACCCTGCCTCTCATATTAGCCATGAATGATAAAACCTGTGGCAGCAAAATTAAGGAAAAATTCATTGAACTTCAAAATACAACTCCCGCCAATATTCATATAGCGCTTGAAATAGCTGAACTATTAAAAAATGGAAAGTTTACGGACGAGGCCAGAAAAACTGCAAAAGCAATGATAAATGATATTTCTCCTTCCTTGGATAAACTCCCCACAAATACCGCAAAAGATGATTTAAAAATTTTTATCTCAACCCTAATAAATAGAAGAATTTAAAAAAAGTTTTCCTATAGTATTATTTTTACTTACCCTTTCGACTTGTCCTTCCGAAGCTTGTCAGCGTAGGAGGAAACTTTAGCGCATGGAGAGCTATTGTTTATAAATACAAAGTTTTATATATTATTAGTTGATATCAAGATTTATATTGAGTGCAAATCTTTGGAGGCTTAGTACATGAAAATTAAACAACTGTTTGTTTTGGCTTGCGCTCTTACATTTACGCTTGTCATTTCTTCTTGTAATAAAAAAAATATCAAGAAAACGGATTTAAAAGGCGGAGAAGATACCATCACTATTCCCACTATTGATATAGAAGAAAGCCTTGCTATGATGAATACGGAAGCTAACATCCGCGGACTTCAATTTATAGAGCAAGAAAATATTCAAACCATTATCTTTGAATTTGACAAATATAACTTATCTGACAAAAACAGAAATCTCTTAAGCGCTAATGCCGAAATAATAAAATCGCATAAAGAATGGATTGTTCTTATCGAAGGGCATTGTGATGACAGAGGAACTACTGAATATAATCTTGTCTTAGGCCAAAAAAGAGCCAAGCAAGTTAGAGATTATTATATCCGTCTCGGCATTATGGAAAATGCTCTGGGAACAATTTCTTACGGAGAAGAAAATCCGTCTTGCATGGATGAAACTGAATCCTGCTGGAAGCAAAACAGAAGAGCTGAAACCAAGGTAAGGAATCAATAAATTATGACTCATTTAAAACTTTTCATACTAATCCCAACAGTTTTCATCCTATCCGGCTGTGTGGCAACCCAGCGCGATATGCTCCAAATGCAAAGTCAGATGGATGACTTAAACTCAAGTCTTTCCAATATGCAAAAAAACCAAGCGGACCTGGCAATTAAAATGGATGATTTATCTCAGAATCTTAATGCCTTTTCTGAAAAGATGGACGATGTCTCAGTTCAGATAACAGCTTTCAACCGCAATCTCAGAGTAATGGATTCCAATATAGGCAATAAAGTAAGTAAGTTGGGCAAGAACATACAAGCGCAACGCGAAGAAGTTAATAGTGGTTTATTGCCGGCCAAAATTTATAATGACGCCTATTCAAGCATGAGCAATAAAAATTATGACTCGGCTGTCTATGGCTTTAAACAATATATATCAAAATTTCCCGAAGGAGAATTGGCAAAAGGCGCCTATTATAATCTCGGTGAATCTTTATATGCTAAGAAAAAATGGAAAGACGCGGCTATAAGCTATGCTAACCTTTTGGATAAATACCCTAAATATTTCAGGACGCCCTCAGCCAGAATTAAATATGCTCTCTCTATCTTAAAACTGCCGGAGAATAAAAAAGATGAGGCCCTGAGATATCTTAAATCCGTTATTAAAGATTATCCGGATTCCGCCGAAGCTAAAATGGCTAAAAAGCATATTTTCAAATTAAATGAAAAACCTAAAAAAACCAAAAAGGCCGTTTCTTCAAAAAAGAAAAAATCAACAAAATAATTAAATGATTAAAATTTGTCTCATAGCTCTATTAACTCTTCTATCGCTTTCATCAGCCTACTGCGAAACGAGTATTTATATTGGAATCTCGCCGGACAAAGAATACCGTAAAACAAATCTTGCCCTCGCTCAATTTTTACCCGTAAAAACAAAAAGCAAAGAGGATTTACGCATCGCGGCTAAAATAAGAACCATAGTCCGCGAAGATTTAATGCGTTCAAGATACTTTGATTTGCAAGAATCCCCCTTAAGCCTTGCCAATATATTTATCAATAAAAAAACCCTCACTTATTGGAACAAAATGGGTTCGGATTATTTTATAACCGCCAAGGCTCACGTCTCGGGCAATGTATGGACCTTAAAAGCTCAAATTTACAAACTGGCAGATAAAAAACTCTTGGTTGAAAAACATTATCATGGAGAACTGCGTGGTTTAAGACAGGGCGCTCATCTATTTTCCGACAATATAGTGAAAAAAATAACCGGCAAAATTGGCATAGCTCATTCAAAAATAACTTTCTCCAATAATGCCACCAGTCGGAAAGAAATTTATATGATTGATTATGACGGAGAAAATCTCTTAAAGCTGACAAATACCCAAAGTATAAACTTGATCCCGCGATGGTCTCATGATGGAAAGAAGATATATTATACTTCCTATAAATATCTAAACCCCGACATGTTTGAAATTGATTTAATAAAAGGGGAAATTAAACCCTATATAACGTTTCAAGGTTTAAATATTCCGGGCGGTAATTCCCCCGACGGCAATAAAATGGTCATGACGCTTTCCATGGGTAAAAATCCCAATATCTATCTTTTAAATAGGGAAACAAAAAAACTAAAAAAACTTCTTAAAAACTTTTCTTTAGCCTCATCGCCAACTTATTCTCCCGATGGCTCACAAATAGCTTTTGTTTCAGACCGCTCAGGCAATCCTCAACTCTATGTCCTGAATATCAAAACAGGCAAAACAAGGAAACTTACGCGCTTTAATTGGTCTGATTCTCCCGCTTGGTCGCCTACCGGAGAATGGATAGCTTTTGCAGGCCGGAAAACCCGCAAAGAAAAAATGAATATTTTTCTCACAGATTTAACGGGTAATATTAAACACCGCTTAACAATGAATTCAGGGTCAAATGAAAACCCGTCATGGTCGCCGGATGGAAGATTTTTAGTATTTACAAGCACAAGGAATAAAAAGAAGGAACTCTTTATTATGGATGTTGACGGCAGCGCACAACATCCCTTAGCCGAAATAAAGGGTTATAGCTATACCCCGCACTGGAGTCCATAAAGAAATTCCCTTACCTAGGGTTGGGTAATTCAAGGCTATGCTGGGTTGGCTATGCCACCGCCGCCTGCCCTCACGAGATAGATTCCTCTGGAAATAGCAGGGTATCGAGTGCTATGCCCCTCAGATGGCCAAGTT
>Ga0222636_1000729_pt1 | contig 15386 bp, 17 predicted proteins | sample AntAcemetagen141_FD_179811 | JGI IMG/M metagenome (GOLD analysis project Ga0222636, IMG submission 179811) | Saline water microbial communities from Ace Lake, Antarctica - #141 | ecosystem: Environmental > Aquatic > Non-marine Saline and Alkaline > Saline | place: Antarctica: Ace Lake...
AAGCTCGTATTCAACAATATTACGCTTTACTCGCTCTCCTGTTGTTTTTGTGATGCCTCTACTAATAGACTGTTTTTTCAAGGCTCTACCTGCCTTAGCTGAGGTCCTCTTGGTTAGTTTACCTATCTTTATCTTAAGATGTGTAGTTTGTAAAACTATTTCATTGACGCTGGCATCCTTTCTTGCTCATCATTAGTGAACTATCCGGGAACAGATATTGTTTTGGTTGCAATAGTAGGTGCTATTTTGTAAATATAAATACCTGTCTTGTCAGCGGCTGAGGGTAATTGATAAGTAAAAAGGTTAAGGAATATGGTAGGGTATGTCTCTCTAAAAAATACTACAGGAAACATAACAGGATTATGGAGGCAAAAATGGCAGGTAATATTCTCAGGGAGTTGTGGGAGTGGCTGGGTAGGCATCCAGGATCACGTAGTAAATGGAACCAAACATTACCGATTGCAAAAACTTTAAAAAGTATTTTAGTGGCAATAGCAGTATTGGTTGTTTTTAGTTTTGATCCTGTCCAGGCAGAGAATCCACTTCCGGCAGGGGAGGGAAGAAACCTTGTTTCTAAAAAATGTCAGCGATGTCATGACCTTGATCGTATACAGGAGATAAGAGGTTCGAGAGACCAATGGTCAGAAATACTCGAAGAAATGACTAATAATGGTCTTCTTCTTAATGACAAAGATACAGAAATAGTCTTAAAGTATCTGGAGACTCATTTGGGGCCTTCTCCAAAAAAATAGAGTATGTCTCATATTCACGACCGGAGGCACCAGCCCTCACCATTCTTAGTTGAAAACATCGATCTGCTCCCCAAAGGGCGGGCCCTGGATCTGGCCATGGGCGGAGGCCGGAATGCGGTCTATCTATCCAAGATCGGTTATGAAGCAGAGGGGATTGATATCTCCCGGGAAGCAGTGGATGCAGCCCTGGAACTGGCACGGAAGTCTGGGGTTCATCTAAAGGCCCACATACAGGACCTTGAAGGCAACGTTCATTTTGATAAAGCCTCATATGACGTTATTATCTGTTTTAATTATCTGCATCGCCCCCTCATTCCGAAGATGAAAGACGCCCTCCGCACAGGGGGGATGATAGTTTATGAAACCTATATCGTTGATCAGGCCCGGTTTGGCAGACCGAGAAATCCAAACCATCTGTTAGAACGAAATGAGCTTCTTCATATGTTCCGTGAATTCCGGTGCCTTCGCTATCGAGAGGGCATTATAGAGAATCGAAAGGCGCTTGCCGGTATAGTAGCGGAAAAGATGTAACTACGTTATGGGGGAATGATATGAAATGGAAGCAATTTTTTACTCCGGTTAAGAATATGGATGCAGAAGAGGCCAGGGCATATATGGCCGAGCATGAGGAAGGGACCTATACCCTTCTTGATGTACGTCAGTTAGGAGAATATGAAAACTCCAGGATCCCGGGGGCCACGCTTATCCCTCTTCCTCAGCTTTCTGACAGGCTCGGGGAGCTTGATCCTGAAAAACCTGTTATAGCTTACTGAGCCATAGGAGGCCGCAGCCGTGCCGCTGCGCAACTCTTAGCAGGACAGGGATTTAAGGAGGTATACAACCTTAAAGGGGGCATCAGGGCCTGGCATGGCCTTACTGCAGTTGGACCCGTTGAGATGGGCAGGGTGATCCTCACGGGGGATGAGTCTCCCCTGGAAGTAATAGCTATTGCCTATGGGATGGAGAAGGGCCTTGGAGAGTTTTACTCTTCCGCAGCAGGTATGATCGAAGACGAAGATGTGGCTGGGCTTCTGAGGAAGTTGGCGCGGATTGAAGAAAACCATAAAGAGAAGCTTCTTGATCTATATATGACCCTGGATGAAACGGGGAAAGGGCGTGAGGCCTTTGAGGCAGAGATTATGAGCGAGATGATGGAGGGAGGTTTCACCACTGAGGAATTCTTAGAAAAAAACAGACCTGCAATGGAGACAACAGCGGATACCCTGAGTCTAGCCATGATGCTTGAGACCCAGGCCCTGGACCTCTATTTGAGATATTCCCAGAAAGCTGAAGATGAAGAAAGCAGGAATGTCCTGTACCGGATAGCCGAAGATGAAAAGGCCCATCTGACGGCCTTGGGCGATATGATGGAGGCAATTCATAATGAAGAATGAAATTATAATCAGGCTTGTCTCATTTGCCTCTGTATTTCTTCTAATCGCCCTCTGGGAATTAGCAAGACCCCGCCGTGATCTGACCACGTCCAAGGCAACGCGATGGTTCGGCAATCTCGGGATAGTGGGCTTGAATTCGTTGTCAGCACAGTTGCTGATGCCGATTATGCCGGTGGCCATGGCCCTTATTGTGCGGGAAAACCACTGGGGACTGCTGAATACCTTGAATATCCCCTATCCTGTAGCAGTGGTGGCCAGCGTGATCCTCCTCGATCTTGTCGTATACATACAGCACGTCATGTTTCATGCCATCCCGATCCTCTGGAGGTTCCACATGATGCATCATGCGGATCTGGATTACGACCTGACCACCGGCCTCCGTTTCCATCCCATAGAGATCCTGATCTCTTTTGGCATTAAGTTAGCGGTCGTTGTCGTTCTCGGGCCACCGGTTCTGGCGGTTATCCTCTTTGAGATATTGCTCAACGCCACTGCAACCTTCAACCATGGAAACATCCATATACCTGAAAAGGTCGACAGTATCCTTCGTCTCTTTGTGGTGACGCCCGATATGCATCGTGTCCATCATTCCGTCACAATCCGGGAGACAAACAGCAATTTCGGTTTCAATATGCCCTGGTGGGATCGGCTCTTCGGGACTTACCGGGCCCAGCCCGCGGCAGGTCATAAAGGGATGACCATCGGGCTTTCCCAATTTCGTGATCCGAAACACCTGACCCTCCCCTGGATGTTAGCCCTCCCTTTTATCGGAAAAACGGGTCGTTATTCCATCAACGGATGGGGAGGGGAGCCTGTTGTTAGAAAGGGGTAAGGGTATTGGAAGACTTTGACAGATATCGCTCGGAATTCCTTTTTTACCAGCATCCCCTTTAGCCACATCCCGCAAGGCGTGGGATTTTCGGAAAAATGAGGCCAGGCCATTGCATATGAGAATGGATGCCGTTTGGTCGGTTGAATTTCCTTCTATTCTACCAGCGTTTCTCATATCATATCCTGCTTTAGGCAGGCATTCGTCATCTGATGAGTCTATGTCTAAATGAAATGGGTTGAGCCAAAAAAACCCGTTCAGTTGCAATTTGACAATAATATTCCCATTTCTGGCTAATCTATAGTTTTCACATAAAAACAATAGTTGACAAATTAGAACTATAGTTGTATTATTTGTGCGGGTAAAAACTGGAAAGGTGGAGAATTTGTCATGCGTCCAATTGTTTCTAAACAGGATACGTTACGCTATCCATTGAATGAACTCCTCGGCACCCGAGCCCATGTGAGGCTGCTCAGAGTCATGGCAAATGAGGTTGATGGCCCTCTTACCGCTTCGGATGTTGCCAAACGTGCCGGGTTGACTGTACCTGGAGCTCAAAAAGCACTGGGAAGACTCTTTAGGTCGGGTTTCATCTCCCGTGTGGGAGGCGGTCGAAACCACCAATATGAAATTCGTTGTTCGGACAGGCTCATGCAGATCACATTAGATTTGTTTCAGGCGGAAAAGGATCGATATGAACAACTGGTCACCGCGATCAAAAGGGAAATCAAGAACCTTACACCGCATCCATACACAGCATGGATTCAAAGGTTCCCGAAGGAAATCGGCGAGCCGCTCACATTAGGGTTGTTGCATGAAACCCGCCATCTGACGAATTGCGTTCGCCAATTGCGAACAAAACTCAATCAGATAGAAAATGACTTCGATCTTACGATTGAACTTGAAGGCTATACAAAAGCGGACATTTCCGAGCTGAAGTTTGGTGACTTTACCGCTCTTTACGGGGTCATGCCATCACCTGACAGCCCTGCACGGCACCGGATAAAGAACCCGTTGACACACAGGGAGAAGGATCAATGGTTGCACGTACTATCTTCTAAGTTGGCCAAAGCCATCGAACAGGATACGTCTCTCTTACGGGCCGCAAAAGAACATATCGATCGTTTGTTAAAGGAAGATCAAGGAACGGCTACCCGAGATTTAATGGAGTGGCGTAACATCCTCGATATGTATTCCATTCAACGTCTGTCGCGGTTTTTCACCTCATCCAGCGAACGGGCCAATCGCTTACGCCAGAGTAACCCCTTTTTTGCCATTTTAGACTCCGATGAACGGGCTCAACTGGTCGATGACTTGGAGAACAAAAATGACACGTGATCAACTTGAACACGCAATCCGGGCAGCCTGTGATGTCTCAAAAGACACCGAGTTATGGATATTCGGCTCTCAAGCGATTCTGGGAGAATTTCCAAACGCTTCGGAAAGTCTTCGTGCATCAATCGAAGTTGATGTTCAGCCGAAGAATCGACCTGAAACCGTTGATTATATCGATGGTACTTTAGGTGAATTGTCCTTGTTCCATCAAACACATGGCTTTTATGTCCATGGAATATCCATTGAATCTGCAAAACTTCCCGACGGTTAGGACCAGAGAACCGTACCAGTCAATGACCCAAAATCGACTAACGGTAAGACAGGGTTATGTATTGAGGCGCACGATCTTGCTGCCAGCAAGCTCGCAGCCTACAGGGAAAAGGACAGAGAATTTGTTCGTTTGCTCCTTATCGAGAAAATGATCGATGCAAAAATCCTTACAGAAAGGATACCCTCACTAAATGTGGAAGAGCAGCTACGAGAGCGTCTTCTTCAGTGGATAAAAATCACCGCAGAGGAATTGGAAGCGTCGGAATAACGCCAGGAAATGGCTGTTTTGGGTCAACATCTTTTTAGGTTGTGGTTGATAGCAATATCCCAATCATTTCCATAAAGACCAGTACCCAAACATGTTGTGGTATGCGCATGTTCGTAATGTGTGACTTTCGATTATTTTTGATCCTTTTCAGGGATGATCAGGGGTAAAGATTTGTGGGTGTTTGCTTCAGGCTTCAAACGGAAAATTAGAATCAGCATCCTTCACTTTCCGTGGTCGGAAAGATGTGTGCCAGAAAGTTGTTCTTGTCAGGCCTCCAGGTTGCAGGCCTAACGCGATAGATATTATGCTGGATCACGGTTATGCCCATGAGGATGTAAATGATATAATGGGGCGCAACTGGTTGAGGGTTTATGAGTCGTATTTGACAGCCTCCTGATGAGGAATCAATGGATCAACCCGCATGGAAATATCATAGTACTACCAGCTATGATCGCTCTAAAATGGGTGGGCATTTCTTAGACTGGGAGAACCAGCCTGGCCTTCTCAAGACCTATGCCAACAGGGAACTCTTAGAGATGCCAAAAGGAATTCCTCTGCCAAAGGAGGATCTTTTCACTCTGTATGATCGTTCTTCTGTGAAAGAGAAACCCAAAGTGATGCCGGATCTTGAGGACCTTTCCCGTATTCTTCTCCTCACCAACACCCTGACCGCCCAGGTGCGGCACTCGAACGGAACGTTCTACTATCGAAGCGCCGCATCGGCCGGGGCCCTCTATCCTACGGAAATTTATGTTGCCTCTGAGGAGATGTCTGATCTGGCGCCCGGCCTTTATCATTTTTCCATCGCCCGTCACGGGCTGACAAGACTCCGTGATGGTAGTATCTCAAATGCGGTAAATGGCGCGATCATTGGAACAAAAACGTCTCCCTCCCCGCTCACCTTTTTTCTCACGGCCATATTTTTCAGAAGCGCCTGGAAATACCGGGCCCGTGCCTATCGGTACCATCTGCTCGATACCGGGCATGTACTCGAAAACCTGATCCTGTCCCTCAAGGCAGCGGGGTTTCCCTTTGAAATCAGATTTGACTTTGACGACCGGCAGATGAATCGCATACTTGGGCTGGATGAAACCCTTGAGGTTGCCCTTGCAATTATCCAGGTGGGGACTGCCCCACTCAGCGACGGTGACCCTGAAAACGGAAATGTTTTTCAGGAACTCCGAGAGGATGTTAAATCCGCCAGTCGCGTGGCTTCTCGCGAAATCGAGTACCCTGAGATTTGTGCCATTCACACTGCGGGTTATGGGCCGGTCCCATCGAACAGATCGGCTCCGGATATGCTTAAAACCTTAGGGCTTACACCGGGACCATGGGTATCACTCCCTTCGGGGGGCTGCCAAGGTAAAACTACGCCCTACCCGGAGGCGGTATTTCGGAGAAGATCCAGACGGAACTTTACTGGTAAGCCTATGCCCCTTTCCTTCTTTCACTCCATCCTGAAAGTTCTATCTGCAAAGGAAACCTTTACGGAGACCTCCTATGGTAGCAGTTTTTGTATCGGATTTATAGCTGGACAGGTTGAATCGTTTGATTCAGGACTCTACCTGCTCGACAGGGAGAGGGGCGCGAGAGGTCTCGTGCGGCCGGGGCATTTCCTCGACCAGATGTCTCATATTTGTCTGGATCAGGCTTGGCTTGCCGGGGCGGCCCTTCATTTCATCTTTATGACAAACATGGAGGTCCTGAATCGGATATGGGGCGCCAGGGGATACCGATATGCCATGATGATGGCCGGTGGCATGGGAGAACGCATTTATTTAGCCGCTTCGGCACTCGGGTTAGGATGCTGCGGTATAGGGGCTTTTTATGATAGGGAGGCGTCAGAACTGCTGGATCTGAACAGTGAATCCAGGGTCCTCTACGTTGTGGCAACAGGACCGGTAAAGGCTATTAGTTGATATCCTTATTATAGGGGAGGGTTACAAATCTGATTTGTGAGGCTAAAAGTGGATCAAGACAATATTATGGTAAGATGTGCCAACTGCGGGGCCAAGAATCGAATCCCTAAAGAGAGGTTGGACCAAGGGCCGATATGTGGCAAGTGCAGGACTCCTTTAAAGGTGACAGAAACTCCTGCTGTTCCTGTTGATGTTACTGATCAAACCTTCAGCCGGGAAGTCTTATCCTTTTCCGGCCCGGTCCTTGTGGACTGTTGGGCCCCATGGTGCGGACCCTGCAGGATGGTTGCGCCGGTGCTTGAACAATTGGCATCAGAATATGCAGGCCGCCTGAAGATTGCAAAACTGAATGTGGATGAAAACCCGGCAACCGCATCCAAATATGGCATTCAGAGTATACCCACCATGCTGCTATTTAAGAACGGAAACCATGTTAACTCACTGGTAGGCGCCCAGCCAAAGCATGAGATAGAGCGGCATTTGGGAACGATTCTTACTACTTGATCAGTTTGAATTTCCCTTTTACGGCACCGCATACTGGGCAATTATCCGGCGGGTTATCCTCGGCGACATAACCACAAACCTGGCATACGTAATAATCGGTCTCACGATCGGACAACATATCGTTCATTGCCTTCTTGTAAAGCTCGGCATGACCGCTTTCAACGTCCTTGGAATTGGAAAAAGCCTTTAATGCCCCTTCCTTTCCCTCATCTGAGGCATCTTTAATCAGTTCGGGATATTCTTCTGCATTTGCCTTGATCTCATTTTGAAAAGCAGTTTCGAGATTTTCCTCTGTGGATCCGATCTTGCCACGCATTAGTAACAGGAACCGGCGGGCATGGACAGATTCCGCCTCGGAAACGGCCCGAAACAGGCGGGCTATCTGGGAATAGCCTTCCACATCAGCTTTTTTGGAAAAGGCTGCGTTTCGGATAGCGGCCTTTGATTCAGCAGCGAAGGCATAGGCAAGGTTTTTTTCTGTTTTTTCCGGCATAGCGTTAGACTCCTTATTTTTAATGATCGTATCTGCTTAACAAAATTGAAGCGTTTTGCCCTCCGAATCCGAAGCTGTTGTTTATGGCCTTTCCTATCTCTTTTGCGATCGGTTTCTGGGGTACGTAGAAAAGATCACACCCTTCCCCAGGGTTTTCAAGATTAATGGTCGGATGGATTTTCCCCCTCTCCATCATGAGGGCCGTTGCGATCATCTCGATGCCGCCTGAGGCCCCTATTAAATGGCCGGTCATTGATTTGGTGGAGCTGATGGCCACTTGGTTGGCAGCTCTTCCAAGAGTCTTTTTAATTGCGAGCGTTTCAATAGGGTCATTCAGGAGGGTTGAGGTGCCGTGGGCATTGATATAATCGATCTCTTCAGGGGAGGTATGTGCAGTTTTCAGAGCGTTTTTCATGGCCCGGGCCTGCATTTCTCCATCAGGGTCTGGCGCGGCAATGTGGTAAGCGTCCGACGTGGCCCCATAGCCTGATAGTTCGCAGTAGATATGTGCATCGCGGTTTCTGGCATGATCCAACTCTTCCAAAATAACGATTCCTGAACCTTCCCCCATAACAAAGCCATCCCTCTCTTTGTCAAATGGTCGCGAGGCTTTTTCAGGAGCATCATTCCGTCTACTCATGGCGTTCATGGCTACAAAGCCGCCAAATACAAAGGGCGTAATGCAGGCATCTGCTCCTCCCGTGACCATGATTTTCTCTTCACCCGAAAGGATCTGCTTATACGCCTCAATCATAGCATGATTTGAGGATGCACAGGCAGTGGAGACGCTGCAGGCAATCCCTTTGATCCCGAATGCCATGGTAACGTTCACCGGTACGGAACATATCTGCACATGGGGTAAGCCAAAAGGTGAAACCCGTTTTGGGCCTTTGTGTTTCAAAAATTGCCTGAACCATTTTTCGCAGAGATCCATGTTTTGGGCGCCTACGCCAAGGATGACCCCAATCTTGCCTGGATGAATACGCTTTACGGTATAGGTTCCTTGACCTTTTTCCCCTTCAAGGTAATCCAGCTCCAGACCTGCATCCTCCAGGGCCACTTTCGTTGCGGCCATGGCAAACGCGGAAGTTCTCCCAAGGTATCTGAAATCCTTCCTTTTTCGTAAAAAATCGGTCAACGAAAAAGAATCAATAGTACAGGCGATTTGGGAGTTAAATTGATCCATGTCGCAACTCTCAAACTGAATCTTCTTTGCACCGGACTTGCCCGCTATCAGGGATTCCCAGAATGCTTCCTTGCCAATTCCTATGGGCGTAAGCGGTCCCAGGCCTGTGATGACGACTCTCTTTCGCATCTATTTATCTCCTTTTGGATAACGGTATCTCCTTTATCCTGACAAAAAGTATAGAAAATCATGGGTCAAAAGTCAAATATTTGGGTGGAAATTAAGGGAACCCCTTGCCCTGATGACTTTTACCATATAACCGATTCAGGCGATAAAAGAGGGGTAATTTTTCGATTAAAACACAATTCACTAATGAAAACAACAAGATATTGTATATTTCATATTGACAGCATCTATACTTTGTGGTATTGTCATTGATAATTTTGACTTCGACCAGGATGCTACTGTTTCGTACCTCCAAGTCAGGGGTTACTTAGTTACACCAGTTTCGGATACTGATGAACAGACGCCTCGTCATAATCCTCACCCTTGCAACGCTCCTCCTTTACGCGTGGCCAATGTCGGGCTGGCTTTCCACGCTCGGCCGGGAGCCGGCGACATTTGCCACCTATGTCCCATCCATTCCTGTAGTTGACGACAAGCCGTTTATGGTTGAGGAGTTCATAAACCCCGATCCTGGAAAAGGGATGGTCCATGTGGGATCTATTTGCCAACTTCCTGACGGGAAATTAATCACGGCCTGGTATGGTGGAACAAGGGAAGGGGCCAAAGATGTTGCCATCTTTTTTGCCATAAAAGACCCTGGACATCTCACCCGCTGGTCTAAACCGAAAAGAGTAGTGGATAGGATATCTGCCTCAAGAGAATTGTACAGGTATATAAAAAAGGTGGGCAACCCTATCATCTTTGCCGGGTCCGGAGACCACCTCTATCTAATTTACGTCACTATTAGCGCTGGTGGGTGGTCTGGCAGTTCTCTCAATGTCAAAGCATCATCTGACGCCGGAGCCACCTGGAATAATAGCCGGAGACTTACCCTCAGCCCTTTTTTTAATATCAGTGAATTAGTCCGAAACAAACCCGTGCCTCTGAGCAGCGGCGGTTTTGCCGTGCCTATCTACCATGAATGCTTGGGGTATTTCCCGGAAATCCTCTGGATCCAGTCCGGGAGGGAGGATGGTGCAATCGCCTTTAGAAAGAGCAGGATGACGGGGGGACAATCTTTTATTCAGCCATCTGTCGTGGCCTACGGGCCCTCCCTTGCGACCGCTTTCTACAGGTGTCGATCGGATGAGAAAGCTGTTGGAGTCGCTGTTACTAAGGATGCCGGGTTAAGCTGGTCTGAACCACAGACAGTCAACCTGCCAAATCCGGACTCCGCAGTAGACGCTATTCACCTCTCCGATCACCGGATCCTCCTGGCCTTCAACGACAGTGTGCAAAACCGGGAAAACCTGCGACTTGCGGTCTCCAATGATCGAGGCGCTAACTGGATCCGAATTGCAACTCTCGAAAGTACGCAGGGGAAAAAGTATTCATACCCGTACATGATACGCAGCCAGGATGGACTGATTCATCTTGTTTATACGTGGCAGAGGAAAAGGATCAAGCATGTGGTATTTAATGAGGCCTGGATCAACGCACAAATGAAAAGGATTGCAAACTAATGCCTTTGGTTTTCTCATTTGTTTTCCCATTTCTTCTTATTATGGCCCTATTGCAGGGAGGGACAGGTCTGCTTGGCAGAAATCTGCGTGGCTGGCGTCCGACCCTGATCCTCGTGCTCATTTCCGCATTTATAGCGGTTACCCCGGTGGGAGGATTGCCATTGGCCCGCTGGATGATAAGCTTCAATGCAAATTTCAGTATCTCCCTGACGGCGATACTATTTTATAAGGTCACTGAAATCTCCTTTGGCGTCAAGCTGTTGGACAAAAATGCCCTTTTGACATGCTGGGTATTCTCTTTAACAGCGGGCGTGATACTCTACCCGATGGCATTGGGCCTGGGCAGATTTGATCCATACCAGGCTGGATGGGGTTTTTCCTGGCTGTTTGTGGTGGTATGTGGTGTCACGATTTTGATGCTGATCATGAAAAATCGGTTTGCAGTAGTTCTGATAGCCGCTATATTAGTCTATAACCTGCGTCTGCTCGAATCCACAAATTTGTGGGACTATCTTGTTGATCCGTTTATGGTCTTGGTCTCATGTATCGCCTTGAGCAGCCGGTTATTGCGGAAACTCAGTAGCAGGACATAGCACAGTCTCCTAATGGAAAACGGGTGGGAGTTTACTTTTTCGAGTCTATCATATAAGTTGAGCGTAACCTTTTTTGTGGAGACCTCCTTTTACCCGCGGTTTTAACCCCGCTCTTAAACGGGAATCTTAAAGAACCGTGGACGTTGAAACCCTCAATCCAGGTTATACATAAATAATGTCAGAACCAGATCCGAAATCCGAAATGCGAAATCCGAAATCACGCAGCGGGCCTATGAGCACAACTGAATCCCCTGAAATTTCTATAATTGTCCCTGTTTATAACGAGGCCCCGAATCTCCAGACCCTTGTTGAAGATACCCTTGAAGTCATGCGTGCCATGGGACGACTCTTCGAGCTTATACTTATAGATGATGGAAGTACGGACAACAGCCATGAGCTGCTCCGCACCATTAAAAGCAATACCCCCGAACTGTGTGTCATTTTTCTACGCCGAAATTTTGGCCAGAGCGCTGCCATGACCGCCGGGTTCGATCATGCGCGGGGCCACATCGTTGTCACCATGGATGGAGACCTTCAAAACGACCCGCAAAATATTCCCCTACTGATTTCAAGATTAGAGGAAGGATATGATCTTGTTAATGGATGGCGCAAAGACCGTCAGGATCCCTTCATCTCAAGACGTCTTCCTTCGAAGATCGCCAACAGGCTTATAGGAATTGCTACAGGAGTAAAGCTCCACGACTACGGATGCTCCCTCAAGGCCTACACTAACGATTTAGCCAAAAATTTTCTCCTTTACGGAGAGTTGCACCGCTTTATCCCTGTCCTGGCATGCTTTTACGGGGCACGGATCGGAGAGGTGGTGGTGTCGCATCATCCACGCAGCAGGGGTAAGAGCAAGTATGGAATCGATCGCACCTATCGGGTCCTCCTGGACTTGATCCTCATGCTCTTTTTTCAGAAATTTGCCACCAGGCCTCTCCAACTCTTCGGTCTTAGCGGCGGACTTCTTTTTGTCGCGGGGTTTGTTATCGAGCTGTATCTGACATGGTTGAAGCTGTGGCATGGAGAGGACATCGGCAGCAGGCCCCTACTCCTTTTTGGTGCCTTATTGATAATTACGGGAATCGTATTAATCGCTATAGGCCTTTGTGCCGAATTGATAATCCGCACCTATTATGAATCTTCCGGCAAGCGGATCTATACAGTGCGCGAGGTCCTGGAGTGAGGAAGGATATACGCCGCAAGGCAGGGAACCTGATCAGAATCGGTATCAGCGCAGGACTTCTCATTTGGCTCTTTTCCCGGTTCGATCTAAGGGGTGTATTAACCTATTTTGAAGACCTGCAGATATCTATCTGGGTTATAGCCTGTTTAATGAGCCTTGTGGCTCAGATCCTGAGCAGTATTCGATGGTGGATATTGTCAAACACCTTCTCGTTCCCAGGGAGATGGCCAACGTACTTGGGATTCTATTTCGTAGGTATGTTTTTCAATCTGTTCCTCCCCACCGGTATTGGGGGCGATCTCTTTAAGGTACACTTCCTCTCACGTGAAAAGGGGAGGAGATTTCTTGCCGCTTTTACTGTAGTGGGAGATCGTCTCTTCGGTCTTATAGCCGTGTTGCTTATGGGAGCAGCAGCGGTAAAAATATGGCCGGATCTCCTGCCGGCACCTTTTGCAGATTTTCTCCATATTAGCGGCCTGATTGTTTTAGCTGCCCTCTTGGGCCTTCCATTTTTCCAAAGGGCAATCAAGGGTATCTTGCCTGGCGTTTCCCGGCATCTTGCAGGCCTGCTTATCCTTTGGCAAAGGCCTCAGAGACTCCTCTCTGTGCTGGGGCTTTCGTTCTGTCTTCAGGCCTTGGGGATGGGTGCAGTAGCCCTGTTGGGGGCCGGCATAGGCATCAAACTCCCGCTCCCCTTTTACTTTGTCAGCCTGCCCTTAGTGGGCCTCATAACACTTATTCCTATCAGCTTTAACGGGATTGGGGTCAGGGAAGGGGCATTTATCTATTTCTTTGGCCTCAAAGGGGTAGGGGCAGAACCTGCATTAGGCCTCGGGCTTCTCTTCCTCTCCGTGCAGGTGGCTCTGAGTCTCCTTGGAGGCGTGGCCTATGCTGCCGGTCTTCACCGGCGGTCGATAACTGATAAAGGGGCAGAAGTGCCTAAAGTTTGAAGTGCCTAAAGTTGTAGGCGGGATTAGGGTAACTTCTCAATAAATTCGGGTGAATCAACTGGATTCCCGCTTTCGCGGGAATGACAAAATGAGCTAAGTACCCGTCATTCCCACGATTCAATAACGTCATTCCCGCGAAAGCGGGAATCCAGAAATGTGGTATACCAAACCACTTACCCGAACTTATTGAGAAATTACGGATTAGGCACTTAAATTCACTTTAGTATTCAAGAAAATGACTTTATACAGATATATCATAAACGAAATATGGCCCACTTTTTTGGCGAGCCTGTTCGTTTTTATCTTCATTATGGTGGCGGCGAGAATGCTTTCTATTACCGAATTAATCGTAACACGGGGAGTGCGTGTTACACAGGTAATAGGGATGGTCGTCTACCTATTACCCGACATCCTGATATTTGCCCTCCCGGCAGTGACCCTCATGTCCGTGGTGGTAGCCTTTTTACGTCTCTCCGTTGATAGCGAGATTATTGCCCTGAAGTCATCGGGAATCAGCCTTTATCAGATGCTGCCACCTGTGGTAGGGTTTTCTCTCCTGGTTTTTTTTATTGGACTCACCATAAGTATTTTTGTTGCGCCGTGGGGTAACAGGGCCTTTAAGGATCTCATCTTCAAGATCGCAGAGTCAAAGGCTGACATAGGAATCAAGGAGCGAGTTTTCTGTGAACCATTTGACAATCTGGTCTTGTATGTGAACAATTTTTCCAGGCGGGAAAGGGTGTTAAAAGACGTCTTTGTGGTAGACAGGCGGGATAAGGATGTTACAAATACCATTGTGGCTGAGGAAGGCCGGATCATGATGCGGCCCGATGAAAGAATTATTACCATCTATTTTGTTAAGGGCACAATATTTGTGGTTGATAAAAATCTGAGCGCTGCTCGAACTATCAAATTCAATACATATGGGTTAAACATTGGCCTCAAAGATGTAATGGCTAACCTTGCTTCAAGGCGAAAGGCGCCTCATGAGTTGTCAATGGAGAGCCTGATCGAGCAGCTAAAAATGGTTCCAAAAGGGGATATGAGATACAACAGGATGATGAGGGAACTTCTCGAAAAGGGCTCAATACCCTTAGCAGTACTCTTTATGGGAATAATAGGAGTCGCTCTTGGCGCGCAAATACGGGCCCGGGGACGTTCGGCCGGGATTGGAGTCAGCCTTGCAGTTTTTTCAGCCTATTATATTTGCCTCATGGTCATGAGGAGTATCTGTTCAAGTGGGGGCATGTCCCCGGTAATCGGCGTGTGGATTCCGGATGTTTTCTTGATTATTACTATGATATATTTCCTGCGCCGTGCGTCAAATGAACGGCCTTTCAATTTTTTGGCCTCCAGCTCGTAGTGTTATGCGGAAAAAATTAAAATGGCGTACTCGTGGAACGGTTAAGGTTTTCGGTGAACAATGAACTCTGAACCTGTGAACGCTTATATTTATCTTGTCATTTTCGGGTTGGGCTGTGCTTTGTCGCTTATACTGACCCCCTTGGCGCGAAGGCTAGCAATAAGATCAGGGCAGGTGGCTGTGCCGAAAGATAATAGATGGCACCGCAAAGAGACTGCCCTTTTTGGTGGTGTCAGCATTTTTTGCGCAATGGTAACGGCCTGGTTTATCGCCGCCTGTTTAACGGACTGGTCCCATTTTGGCAAACCCTATCTTGCAATGATCCTCTGCTCGGGAGGAATATTTGTCTTGGGTCTAATAGATGATATTTTCAATATGGACCCCCAACACAAATTGGCTGGCCAGGTTATCATCACCGCCATCTTGGTATTCTTCGGTTTCCGTCTTGGTTGGACCGATTCCGAAACGCTCAACTTGTTTCTGTCCATTCTCTGGATCGTTGGTATCACTAATGCTTTCAACCTCTTAGACAACATGGACGGGCTTGCGTCCGGCATCGCCCTTATTGCAGGGGCCTTCCTATTCCTCTACCTTTATTTAGACCCGAATCCCAACCACATTTCCGCGCCTCTCCTCTTGACACTCTCCGCCTATCTTGGGGCTATTTCAGGCTTCCTGGTCTACAATTTCAATCCAGCCTCCATCTTTATGGG
>Ga0222636_1000739_pt1 | contig 15230 bp, 14 predicted proteins | sample AntAcemetagen141_FD_179811 | JGI IMG/M metagenome (GOLD analysis project Ga0222636, IMG submission 179811) | Saline water microbial communities from Ace Lake, Antarctica - #141 | ecosystem: Environmental > Aquatic > Non-marine Saline and Alkaline > Saline | place: Antarctica: Ace Lake...
ATAAAAAATTTAAAATCACTAAAAATGATTTCTCAAATTGGCTGGGTTGGAATTATTTGGAGCTTGTATTTTATCGCGGGAAATTTAGTATTAGATAAAGAATTTCCTCAAGTTGGTGTTTATTTATTTATTACAAGTTTTATTTTAACTTTATCATTTAGTAATGCTGAAAAAGGAATATTGAAAGGATTGGGTGTAACATTGGGAAGTTTACCACTTAATATTATTAGTGGATTTTCTGATATAGTATCATATTTGAGATTGTTTGCAGTTGGATACGCTACTGTTGTTGTTGCTCATACTTTCAATCAAATGGCAATTGGAAGTGGTATTAATAGTGTGGTTTCAGGAATTATTGCAGCAATGATTTTAATTTTTGGTCATTTGTTAAATATTGTTTTAGGAGCAATGGCAATAATAGTTCATGGAATTAGATTAAATATGTTAGAGTTTTCAGGACATTTAAATATGGAATGGTCGGGAATAAAATATAGACCATTTGCAGAGTAAAAAATAATTATTAATTAAGGAGTAGTAATGGATTTATTTTTTCAGAAAATTGGAGATTTGAATTTTTCGTTGACATTAGCGGCAATGGGATCTGTATTAGGAACAGGTGTTGCGGGAATGGCAGCAATCGGAGCTTGGAAAAAGGCATTTATAAATAATAAAGCAGCTCCATTTATTTTAATTGCATTCGTAGGGGCGCCATTATCCCAAACTATTTATGGTATGATATTAAGAAATGCAATTCAACAAGTAGCTTGGACAGCAGATACAGTGAAATATGCTATTATAATTGGAATTTTTAGTGGAATTGCAATGGGAATGAGTGCTTATTTTCAAGGAAAAGCAGGAGCAAGAGCAGCTGATGCATTAGCTGAAACCGGCAAAGGTTTTGGAAACTATATTATGGTTTTAGGTGTAATTGAAACCGTTGCGCTATTTGTTATGGTTTTCGCAATGACTGCATTGCCTAAATAAAATGAAACTGAACATAATTAATTTCACAGTTACAATAATAATTATTATTCTTGTAACTGTGATTTTTGGCAATAAATATTTTATAGATGTAATATTAGCTGGAGTTGTTAGTTTAATTAATGCTATTGCTGGTTATATTATTTTTTTAATATTAATAAAAAAAGAATTTCATCAAATGATGAAATGGATTTTTAAAAGTATATTAGTAAGGATAGCATTTATAATATTAGCTACATATTTATTGATCCATTTTAGTGTTGTAAAACCAATTCCGTTTGTTTTAATGTTGTTTGTATTTTATCCACTTCATCAGTTTATTGAGATAAAATTTATTAAAAATTGGCAAAATAAAAGAAGGAATTAAAATGAATTTCTCAAATTATTTAAAAGATCTAAGTATTGAACTGAATTTCAAAGCAAACAATAAAGATGAAGTATTAAAGGAAATTGCTCGCTTAGCAAATAAAAATCCGATATTAAAAAAAGTTAAAGAAAAAACAATTTACAAAGCATTGAAGGATAGGGAAGAAGTTGGTTCAACTGGTTTTGGTAATGAAATTGCTATTCCACATTGTGTGATAGATAACATTTCTGATTTTGTTGTTGGAGTATTGGTAATTCCAGATGGGGTAGATTATAATTCTATTGATGGGAAAGATACTAAAATATTTTCATTCATAATTGCCCCAAAAGAAAAGAAAAATGAGCATATTAGAATTTTATCAAATATTTCAAAGGTTTTACAGCAATCTGAGAACATCAAAAATATTTTAGAGTCAACTTTACCTGAACAAATTATAAATATTTTCTCTAAAGTATTGGATAAAGATCAAAACAAGCTAAAAGAGAAAAAGTACACGAAATTTACAATAATTATTCAAAATGAAGATTCGTTTTATGATATTATGAATCTTTTTACCGAAATACAAGGCTGCTTTGTATCCGTTGTTGAAGCTGAAAATGCTAGAAAATATTTATATTCAATGCCATTATTTTCTTATTTATGGACTGAAGAAAAGAAGGGATTTAATAGAATAATTTTTGCAATTGTCAACAATGCTTTTGCAAATGATACATTAAGACAAATAAATTTAATAATTGATTCACTTGGCAAAGATGCCGGAGTATTAATTTTATCTCAAGAGATTTCTTACCTCAACGGTTCAATAAATTTATAAAGTTTTAGAGGAAAATAATGCAGGAATATTTTACTAAATTGAGTTTGTCATTACCAATATTATTAATATTGGGCATAGTTATAATTATTAGTTTCTACATTGGTAGAAATATGAAATATATTAAGTTACCATCATTAATTGGTTATATGATTTTGGGTGTGATCTTTGGTCCTTCATTATTTAATTTACTAAACGAATCCGTTCAAACTTCATTATCGTTTATTACCGAAATTGCTTTAGCGTTGGTGGCTTTGACTATTGGGCTTGAACTTAAATTATCTTCGTTAAAGAAATTGGGTAATGGAATTACATGGATAATTTTTGCTGAATCATTTGGAGCTTTTATTTTGGTATTTACTGCTGTGTTTTTATACACAAAAAATATGCCATTAGCCTTGGTTTTTGCAGGGATTGCTCCTGCAAGTGCACCAGCAGGAACTGTTGCGGTTATTCAAGAATATAGAGCGAAAGGGCCATTGACAAAATCGCTTTATGTAATTGTTGGATTTGATGATGGACTTGGAATAATTATTTTCGGTTTTGCAGCAGCAATTGCTCGCTCAATTCTATCAAATCAAACAGGGGCGGAAACAGTCAATTTTTTTGAACTAATCTGGCCTCCATTGAAAGAAATTCTAATTAGTTTGGCCATTGGAGGCGGGTTCTCAATTATCATAAGTTTATTAGTAAGAAAATTAGAAAATTCAAGTGATATTTTGATAATTTTAATTGGATTTATTTTCATTTCGGTTGGATTAAGTTACATTTTTCATATTTCAATAATCCTTACAAATATGGTTGTGGGAATGATAATTGTAAATACACAGGGTTTTTCAATTGTGCGTAAAATTAGCGACAGATTACCAGTTTTTATGCCTTTTTTATTCATTTTATTTTTCACATTAGCGGGAGCAAATCTACATATTAAAGTACTTCCATCATTAGGAGTATTAGGAATATTGTATATAATTGCAAGATCAGGAGGCTTGATATTCGGTTCGAAACTTGGTGCTTATTTTGGGAAAGCAAGTAAAAATATTAGAAAATATGTTGGATTAGGAATATTATCACAAGCCGGTGTTGCAATCGGTTTAGCTCTTATCGTGAAACATGATTTCAAGGGTTTGGGCACAATTATAAAAGGTCAAGAGATGACGACAGGTGATTATATTGGAGCGGTAGTAATTACAACAGTAACTGCAACTTGTATATTTTTTGAAATTATTGGTCCGATTTTAACAAAATACGCTTTAACCAAAGTGGGTGAAATTGATAGGTCGAAGTGACTATATGAAAAGAAGACTTTGTGACTAGGGGAATTGGGAATTGATTGGCATTTATAGGCATTTGTAGGAAAACGGAAGATAGTAATAGGATTTAAGATTTTTTTGAAGTTAAAAAGACAAAATCTACGAAATAGATTAATGCAAATAACTACTGATGAAATCGACAAATAGCGAACATATAAAATCATACACAATCACAAAATGGTTAAACTTATATTCTAAAAATAAAAATAAAATCTATATTGTTTTATTAAATGATTTTTTGTAAAATTATACTTATGAAAAAGATTTGGTATATTTGGTAAATTAAAAATATTTTTTAGGAATGATCAATGAAAATTAACAGACGACACTCAAGAGAATTATGTTTGCAAGTATTATATTCTTATGTAATGACTTTAGATCCGATTGACCAAATTATTAATAATATTAAGAATGCAAATATTGAAATGATAGAAGAATATGATGAAGAATTTTTAAACATTTTGGTTATTAAAACAATCAAAAATATGGAAATGATTGATGACAAAATTAAACAGAGAGCAAAGAATTGGAACTTTGATAGAATTGCCCTAATAGATAAATTAATATTAAGACAATCAATTGCAGAATTATTATTTTGCGAAGATGTTCCACCAAAAGTTACAATTGCTGAAGCAATAGAATTAGGGGAAAGTTACTCTACAGATGATAGTCATATATTTATTAATGGAATGCTTGACCGGATCTATCATGATTTTATTGAAGAGGGTAAATTAATGCCAGAAATAGATTTTAAAGAAAAAAAAGAAGAGAACAAATAATTGAAAGTATTTGAATAAGGACAATTTATGTTTAGTAATTTATTAAAAAAAATATTTGGTACAAGTTCTGAAAGATATTTAAAGGATATTGACCATTATGTTAATGAAATAAATAATAATTATAAAAAAATCGCAAATTGGACTCAAGACGATTTAAAAAACCGTACGGTAGAGATGATAGAATTTATTGATAATAAGAGGGAAGAAGCAAGAGAAAAAGCTGAGTCGGAAAATTTAGAATCGGAAATGATAGATAAAGAGATATATAAAGCCGAACAATCTGCTTTAGATGAATTAATGGTTGAAGCATTTGCAATGGTAAAAATGGCTTGTAAACAACTACTTGGCGAAGAATTTATGGTTGTTGGAAATAAAATGAAATGGGATATGGTTCCTTTTGATGTCCAACTTCTCGGAGCGGTAGTATTGCACAGAGGAGATATAGCAGAAATGAAAACCGGTGAAGGTAAAACACTGGTTGCAACAATGCCAATATTTTTAAATGCTTTGACTAAAAGAGGAGTACATTTAGTAACCGTAAATGATTATCTCGCAGAACGAGATGCTGAATGGATGGGTTTAATTTATAAATATTTAGGTTTAACTATTGGAAAAATTCTCAACACTATGCCGAATGAATTAAGAAAAGATAATTATAATTGTGATGTTGTATATGGAACAAATAATGAATTTGGTTTTGATTACTTACGTGATAATATGGCTGTTGATTTAGATGGTACGGTTCAACGTGATTATTGTTATGCTATTGTTGATGAGGTAGATTCAGTTCTTATTGATGAAGCGCGAACTCCGTTAATTATTTCCGGTCCGGTGAAATCAAACACAAATGAATCATTTAAAAAACTTAATCCAATAATCAATGGTTTAGTTAGAGCACAGCAAAGATTAGTATCTAAAATTCTTACCGATTTTGAGAATATGGATGAAAGTTCAGATGCAATTGAGCGGGGAACAAAGTTATTAATTGCTCACAAGGGTTTACCAAAAAATAAAAGGTTAATGAAAAAATTGCAAGAACAGGGAATGCAAAAACTTTTATATAATACCGAATCCTTTTATATGCAAGAGAAAAAAATTGAACAAATCGAAGAGGAACTTTATTATTCAATTGATGAAAAAAATAATATAATAGATATTTCCGATAAAGGTCGGCATTTGCTTTCACCAGACGACCCCAATCAATTTATTATTCCTGATATTGGAGATGAATTTGCAAAAATAGATGAACAAAATGATTTTTCACATAAGGAAAAGGAAGAGAAAAAGAATGAAATTCAACGGCTACATAGTAAAAGAAGTGAAACAATTCATAATTTACAACAATTATTAAGAGCATATTCGCTTCATGAAAAAGATGTCGATTATGTAGTAAAAGAAGGAAAGGTTTTAATTGTTGATGAATTTACAGGCAGGATACTTCCTGGAAGGCGTTATAGTGAAGGTCTGCACCAAGCAATTGAAGCAAAAGAAAATGTAAAAATTGCTGACCAAAATCAAACATTAGCTACAATTACATTACAAAATTATTTTCGTATGTATGATAAACTTGCTGGAATGACAGGAACAGCTATAACCGAAGCAGATGAATTTCAGGAAATTTACAAATTAGAAGTAGTTAGTATTACAACAAATAAACCTTGTATTAGAGATGATAAAGAAGATTTTATCTATAAGACAAAAAGGGAAAAGTATACTGCAATAATTGACGAAATATTGAGATGTCATAAAAAAGGACAACCTGTATTAGTTGGAACGATTACAGTTGATGTGTCAGAAACAATAAGTAGGATTTTGAAGAGAACAAAAATTCCACATAATGTATTGAATGCAAAACAACATCAACGAGAAGCTGAAATTGTTTTACGGGCAGGAAATACGGGAGCAGTTACAATTGCTACGAATATGGCTGGAAGAGGAACTGATATTAAAATCACGGATGAAGTAAAACAGTTAGGTGGATTAAAAATATTAGGAACGGAGCGCCACGAATCACGGAGAATTGATCTGCAGTTAAAAGGTAGATCAGGAAGGCAAGGTGATGCCGGTGAATCACAATTTTTTCTATCACTCGAAGATAATTTGATGCGTCTGTTTGGTAGTGAAAGAGTAAGTAGTATTATGGATAAGATGGGGATTGGCGATGGCGAAGTCATTACACATTCAATGATTTCAAGATCAATTGAAAAGGCACAAAAAAAGGTAGAAGAACGAAATTTTGGAATTAGAAAACATTTGTTAGAATATGATGATGTAATGAATCAACAAAGAGAAGTTATATATGACAGGCGAAATTATGCATTACACGGAGGCAATTTACAGGAAGAAATAGATGCAATGATAGATGATTATGTTAATGAAGTTGTTATGCAATTTACAGATAATCCGGAAATTGAATATTGGAATTGGGATACCTTGAGACAAGAAACGATAAGTGTATTGATGACGGATATTCATTCGGACGAATTTGACAATGAAATTAACAGAGAATTATTAAAGAAAAAATTAATTGAAAAGGCAAAAGATACATATAAAAGAAAAAATGAAATTATTCCATCTGAAATAATGAAGCAATTGGAGAGATGGGCATATTTAAGAACTATTGATAAATTATGGAAAGAACACCTTTTCGAATTAGACCAAGTGAAAGAGGGAATTGGTTTACAAGCTTATGGGCAAAAAGATCCATTAATTGCATATAAATCGGAAGCGTTTAGATTATTTAAAGAATTATTAGATAGGATTAATCACGACTCTTTACAACTAATGTTTAGAACTGAGATAAGAACAGAAGAAAAACCGAAAGCCGATCAAAATAAAAGAATTTCAATTCAACATGCCGCTTCCACAAATATGGGTTTCCAAAATAATGGACAAAACAACTCCAATAATTCTGACGAAAAGAAAAAACAACCATACGTAAGAAAAAACAAGAAAATTGGTAGGAATGAGCCCTGTCCTTGTGGAAGTGGAAAAAAATATAAAAATTGTTGTGGAAGATGACGGGGAGAGAATTTGTTGGCATTAATTGGCATTGGTAGAAATTTGTTAGAAAAAAGAAAACGGAAAATGTAAAAGCAATTTTTAATACACAGGTAAAATTTATGAACTTTTCAAATGCAATTGTCAGGCAACCCGGAATAAATTTTGCTGATGGAATTACTACCCAATTACAAAAACCCGATTATAAAAAAGCACTATTCCAACATACTAATTATTGTAAAATATTAGAAAAATGTGGATTAAAATTAATTATACTTAAACCGGATTTGCGATATCCTGATGCCGAATTTGTAGAAGATACGGCAATTATTACTGGGAAAATGGCAATTATTACCAAACCGGGTAATATTAAACGACGCAATGAAACAAATGAAATAAAAAATATTTTAGCTGATTTTAAAAAAAATGAGCAAATTATTTTTCCAGGTACAGTTGATGGTGGAGATATTTTACAGATAGAAGATCACTTTTATCTTGGTCATTCTGACAGAACAAATTTAAATGGAATTGAACAATTAAAATCATTGCTTTTAAAATATGATTATACTTCATCTATTGTAGAAGTTGATGAAATTTTACATTTAAAGTCAGGTGTAAATTATTTAGGTAATGGAGTGATAATTATTCAAGAAAAATTAAAAGACTTGCCCATTTTCAATTTTTATAAAAAAATAATTGTATCCGAAGATGAAAAATATTCAGCTAATTGTTTAAATATCAATGGAAAAATATTGATTCCAAAAGGATATCATGATACAAAAGAAAAATTAATAAAACTGAATAATGAAATTATTGAATTGGAAATGTCTGAATTTATGAAAATGGACGGCGGATTGACATGCTTATCTCTTAGATTTTAAAAATTCATAAGATATTTAAATATTTTAGTAAGACGAAGTAATATAATCTTCTAGAATTTGTCTTCTTTTAACAGTAATATAAAGGACAGCTTTCAATACATCACCAATTGATATCAATCCAAATAGTTTTCCATTTTCTATTACTGGAATATGTCGGATTTTGTTTTTTGCCATTAGGTCCATTACAGTATCAATTTTACAATTCAATTTAGTAGTAATGAGATTTTTCTTTTTTGTCATGATATCGGAAACTTTCATACTTACATTATTATCATTGTTTTCCTTTTCTTTGCAGTTCCTATAATAAAGAAAACGCAGAATATCTCTTTCTGTGATAATACCAAGGATTTCTTCACTATCCATAACCATTAAAGAGCCAATATTATGTTTGTTCATTATTTTTAATGCAACACATATTGTATCCTCAGGTTCAATAGTAAATACTTTTGCTCCTTTTTTCTTTAGAATGTCTTTAACTTCCATTCATATCCTCCTTTTGATTAATAAATAAGTTTATTATTTTAAGAATATTTTTGAATAATTTCTATCTAAGTTAGATTTTTCTAAATACTTTTCTAATTTATTTTTAATAAAAATTATTGCCTTTTGGAGATTCAATTCAGCTCTTTCACTCAGCAGTTGTTGGAATTCCCATTTATAACCTTTAATTTGTAATAGTAAAGCTTGTGGTATCTGTTTCTTTATTTCAGAACATAAATTCAAAATAAAACTTGGTGAAACAGCATGCATTGTAAAATTTACTTCACAGCTTGGTTTTACTTGAGCAATGTCAAAGTCAGAAATATCTTTCTCTTGCGATGCATCAACAAAAATCACTATATCATAAGAAGAAATATTTTCTGCATCTTCAATATTAAGCTGATAATTTGAATCGAAATCAATATTTTTAAAACCTTTCATTTTAGCCCAATCACTTAATTGTTCAGTAAATGAAATTCCAACTCCGTCATCTTGGCGTCCGGGATTTCCATAACCATAAAAAAGTATTTTAGGTAAATTATTCATCATTTTTTGTTTTAATGTCTAAAAGATTATTTTTAGAATCATAGAGTTTGATTTGTAAAGGTAATTTTCCAATTGCGTGAGTGGCACAACTTAAACATGGATCATAAGCACGGATACCAACTTCAACTGCATTTAACATTCCTTCTGTAATTTCATTTTTACCAGAAATGAATTGTTTAACTGCACTTTCTACAGCAAGATTCATTGGAATATTGTTGTTTGTGGTGGAGACAATTAGATTTGCCATTGTAATCTGATCATCTTCATTGATTTTATAGTGATGGAAAAGAGTTCCTCTCGGTGCTTCTAATACTCCAACACCTTCATTTCCTTTTTTACCTTTTGTAACTAATTCACCTTTCAATAAATCCGGATCATTTAGTAATTCTTTCATCATTTCCGCACAGTGTAAAATTTCAATTAAGCGTGCCCAATGATAATGCATAGACATATTATTTGGCTTACCATTGGTGTATGCTTTGAATAGTTCAAATTCTTTTTGAGCAAGTGGAGATGGAATAAAATCAGCCGTATTTAGTCGTGCCAAAGGACCAACTCTATACCAACCATCTTTTGGTCCATATTTTCTCAAATAAGGAAATTTCATATAACTCCAACTGCGAACTTCTTCGGCAATATGTTCTAAATAATCTTGTGTATCTACATCGTCTAATATTTTATTTCCTTCAGAATCAATTGCTCTTAAAACACCATGATAAAGATCCAAAGCACCATCTTTTCGTACCATACTAAGATGTTTAGAGGGATATGCCGCAAAATTATCAATTATATCTTTATGATCTTTGTGATAATTTTTAAAAAATTCAAGTCCTGATAATGACCATTCTATCATTTTATCAATATTCATCGGATCTTGACCAATTAGAAGATTTAGTTTTTCTTTTGTAGAAAGATGCTTATTGATTCCACCAGGAATTGCTCCAGTTCCATGAATTTTTTTACCGGCTGTAACTTTGATAACTTCTTGACCAAATTTACGCATCATTACCGCCTGCACTGCCAATTCTTTATGCATCTTTGCAATACCAATTACATTTCTAATAGCCGGATCACCATCTATACCAAATAGTAAATCGGGTGAAGCGAGATGAAAGAAATGTAAAACATGTGATTGAAAAACCTGTCCAAAATGCATCAAGCGTCTCATTTTTTCAGCAGTTGGAGTCAGACCATCGCCGGTTCCAGCTCCAACAATAACATCCATTGCTTTTGCTGCTGCCAAGTGATGACTAACCGGGCATATTCCACATAATCTTTGTACTGTGACCGGTGCTTCCCAATATGGTCTTCCTTGTATAAATTTCTCAAATCCACGGAATTCTACAATATGTAATCTACTTTGTTTGAAATTATTATTATCATCTAAATATATTGTTACTTTTCCATGACCTTCAACTCTTGTTACCGGCTCAATTGTTATTTTTTTCCCCATAATCACCTCTTATTAATCAAATTTGTATGTTTTATATTCTGGATCAATTTCTTTTCCATTTAAGAGAGCAACAAGTGCATCCCAAATTAAATCGGCTCTCGGTGGACAACCCGGAAGAAAATAATCTATTTTAACTACTTCATGACAAGGATAAACTTTGTCTAATATCATTGGAAGTTCTTCATCATTTGGCAGAATATTATTTTTATTAATAGTGGAGGGTGAATCCTGATACGCTTCTTTCAGACAGCTTTCAATACTATCTTTTCCGTTTCTCATTGCAGGTAAGCCACCCATAATTGCACATTCACCAAGTGAAATTAATATTTTACAATTTTTGCGAAATTCTTTTAGTACTTTATAATTTTCAGTATTTGCTACGCCACCTTCAATTATTCCAATATCACATTTTTTTGTAAATGTTTTTATATCATCAATTGGTGATTTATTAAAGTCAACCAATTCTACTAATTGTAATATTCTATCATCAATATCTAATAAAGACATGTGACATCCAAAACAACCTGCTAAAGCTGTAGTTGCTACAATTGGCTTGCTCATTATTGAACCTCCTTAACTTTACTACCGATAGGTTTGTTATCATATTTACGAGTTCCTATAGGTTCTATAAAACCTCGTTCTTTTTTTATAATTGCACCAACAGGACAGATGTCCATAGCTTCTTGGGCTTTTTCATCTGATATATTTTTTGCTAATTCATTATCGATACTAATTTCAATTTTTTCGCCACGATTCTTAAATGCAAAAAGGTCTTTTCCATCATCAGTTTTTATTCCACGAGCACATCTTTTACATTTTATACATCTATTATGATCAATCATTATTTTGGGATTTGAAGCATCAATATCTCTTTTGGAAAATGAATATGGAAATCTCGGGACATCCATTTTGAATCTATATGCAAGTGCCTGAAGCTCACAATTTCCACTTTTTTCACAAGATGGACAGAAATGATTTCCTGTTACAAACATTGTTTCTACAATGATTTTTCTTAGTTCATTCATTTCTGGTGTGTCGTTTTCAATTTCCATTCCTGAAGATGCTGTTGTAGTGCAGGCAGTCATTGGACGGCCATTAACTTTGACACTGCAAATTCTACAAGATGCTTGTGGTTTCAGACCTTCAAAATTACATAGCGTTGGAATGTAAATACCATTATTATTTGCTATTTCGAGTATTGTCTGACCACGTCTGGCAGGTAATTCTTTTCCATCAATTATTATTTTAAATTTATCTTTCATATTTACTCCTCTATAATTGGTTTTCTGCCGGTTGCCTCGCAATATTCTTGAATTGCTTTCGAAATATCAAAAGTTGGAATTAGATCTGAATCTTCAATAATTTTGTTTTCATAAAGTTCTGGAAAATTTTTCAGTGTTGTTACAATTGGATTAGAAGAAGTTTGTCCTAAACCACATCGATTCATTTTCATCACTTTTTTCCATTCTAACATATTATCTAAATCTGCTTGAACACCTTTACCATCAATCACTTTTTGTAAAGTATTGCGATAGATAACAATTAAATTTCTACACGGAACGCAAGATCCACAAGATTCCCCGATAAAGAAATTTGTATAATTCATAACTACATCTTTCAGCAAATCTCGATGTTTTCCAATAATAACCATTGAACCACCGGTACCGAGATCAGAATAGCGTATTTGATTATTGAATTGACTTGGTGAAATACAATTTCCGGAAGGTCCACTAACTTGTACTGCTTGTACATCTTCTGCTCCAGCCATGTGAAGCATTTCATTAATTGTTATTCCCCATTCTATTTCATATACACCTGGCTTTTCACAATCGCCTGAAATACTTAATAATTTTGTTCCTCGAGATTCTTCTGTTCCCATTTTCTTGAACCAATAATTACCTTTGTTTAATATTTTTACAACGGAGCAAAGTGTTTCCACATTATTTATTACCGTTGGTTTATCTAAATATCCTTTAACAGCAGGGAATGGAGGCTTGTAGCGAGGTTCACCTCTGTTACCTTCAGTTGACTCAAGTAAGGCAGTTTCTTCACCACAGACATAAGCACCGCCGCCTAATTGAATTCTTATATCAAAGTTGAATCCTTTTTGTCCAAGAATATCTTTACCTAGTAGATTCCTTTTATGCATTTTATTAAGTACATTTTCTAAATATTTTTTTAAGTACTTATATTCATGACGGAGATAAAGAACTCCTTCATCGGAATTAATTGCATATCCACAAGTAGCCATTCCTTCAAACATTAATTCAGGCCTTTCGGTCAGTATTACTCGATCTTTAAAAGTTCCGGGTTCTCCTTCATCTGCATTACAAAAAATATATCGTTTACCTTCCGGTGTTTTTGCTGTAAATTTCCATTTCAGATCGGTTGGGAAACCAGCTCCGCCACGACCACGAAGTTCAGAATTTTCTATTTCATTAATTACTTCATCTCTCTCTTGTTCAATTATTTTCATCAATGCTGAGCCGGGTATATATTCGTCAGAAAGTATTGATTTAATTACACGAATATTGTTATTGACCATTGATTGAATAAGTTTAGAACTGTTTTTCCCATCGCCAAGATTTGCTTTCATTAAACTATTGATATCTTTTCCATCTTTTATATTTTTTACAATTTCTTTTACTTTTGCAATTGTTAGATTTGTAAAAACTTTATTATTGATAAGAGCAGCTGGTTCTTGGTCACTCATTCCTATACAAGATGTATCGAAAAGTCCAATTAATCCATCATTAGTTACAGAATTGAATTTAATTCCAATTTCTTTTTCAAATGCTCCTGCAACTTCTTTTCGACCGGACATATATGCCGAAACACTATCATTCAAATATATCGTATATTTTCCAGTATTTTTTAGTGTAAGAAAATGATAAAAAGAGATTGTCTCTAAAATATGAACTTTTGGTAAATCCAATTTTTCAACTAAAGTATCAATCGCATTATCAGGGATATAATTGAATTTCTCCTGAATATCAAGCAGCATATCCATGAGGCATGTTTTATCGGATTTGTATAGAGAAATTATATTATTTATTTCTTCTCTCATATTTTTTCTCCTAATTAAGATAATTTATTTTCTGTTAAAAACTTAAACCAATTTTCCATTCCTTTGCCATCTTTTGAAGATAATTCAAGAATTTTCATCTTAGGATTAACTTTTTTTATATTGTTTTTTAATTGTTTTAAATTTAAATCTAAGTAAGGCATTAGATCTGTTTTCGTAATTATACAAACAGATGAATTTTGAAAGGCGAGGGGATATTTAAGCGGTTTATCCTCACCTTCAGTAGTGCTAAGAAGAACTACATTAAAATGAGCTCCAACATCAAATTCTGCAGGACAAACAAGATTTCCAATGTTTTCCACAAAGAGAATGTCTATATCATTTAAATCAATTTCTTCCAATGCTGATTTGATCCAGCCGGATTCAAGATGGCAATCACCACCAAAAGGACCTGTATTTATTTGATATGATATCATTCCTGCATTAGCAATTCTTTGAGCATCTAGGGTGGTTTCAATGTCGCCTTCAATTACGGCTAATTTCCCATTATAATTTTTTGCTGTGCTTTCCAAAAGTGAAGTTTTTCCCGAACCGGGGGAACTCATTAAATTAATAAAAAGAATGCCTTTTTTCTTTAAAATTTCTCTTAATTCCATAGCCATTTTATCATTAGTAGCTAAAATTTTTTTCATTACTTTGATCTCTTTTTCTTGCAAACTTTTTAATCTCCTAAATTATTAATATTTTTTTAAAATTATATTTTTTCAACTTAAATTGTCAATGAAACCAATCTGTTTTTAAACTCTAAATTTATTATTTATTTATTATTTTGTCAAGCAAAATAGCAGAAATCATCGTGTAATATTTGCTAATTATGTGTTCTATTATTCAAATTGGTATGTGAAATTAACTTATCGTTAATAGAGTTTGCGAAATCGTCGGAAGAATAGAACTAATGTAAAGCGAAAGAACGATTTTTAGACGAGACGACTTTGAGATTTTGAGAGTAGTAGATTTGATAATTGAGCATTTGTTGGAATTGTTTGTAATATCGAACGCCAGTTAAATAGCTTTGTACTAGTTAAATATTCAATTTGCAGAATATTTAACTGTGGTTAGGTATTATATTTTAATTAATCTTTCCAAAAAACTTCTCAATTCCATCTTTTACAGCAACAGAAACTTTATCACCATATTTCATTGATTCGGGTTGAATTCCAATATAAATGGTTTCTAATTTTTTATGATTAAGTAAATATTTTTCAATCAAACTAATGGAAAAAGTATGCGTGCTAAAATCAAAATTATCAATTTCTTGAGAATCAATTAATGATATTGTACCAGGTTCTCTATTAAAGTCGGTGCTATCAATAAAAACAACGATTTTTGGATCATAGTCAAGTATTTTTTGTAAGTGATTTTCAGGATTTTTACCGGCATCAATAAAGTGGCACTTCGAGTAATCTGGTATATTTTGTAGTTTCTGAAGAATTATAATACCACTGGCATCATCACCACGATCGGTATTTCCTAATCCAACAAAAACAATTTCTTTTTTATTATATTTAGAAAGTAATGTATCGAGTGTTTTAAA
>Ga0222636_1000751_pt1 | contig 15082 bp, 10 predicted proteins | sample AntAcemetagen141_FD_179811 | JGI IMG/M metagenome (GOLD analysis project Ga0222636, IMG submission 179811) | Saline water microbial communities from Ace Lake, Antarctica - #141 | ecosystem: Environmental > Aquatic > Non-marine Saline and Alkaline > Saline | place: Antarctica: Ace Lake...
TAAAAGCTCTCCCGATGAAATATCTCGACAGTTCGGTATGAGTAAAAAAGCATTTAAAAAATCACTGGGCGCGTTATACAAACAGCGTAAAATAAAACTACTGCCTGATGGGATTGAATTGATTTAACAGGATGAGAATGGGAGAGTCAGTAAATATTTATAGGTAAAAAAGAAAATAAGGCAAAATCATCCTGCCGCGGATAAATTGTCATGAGTTATATCAAAGCTTCAATTCATGGCGCACCGGTCCATTCCCCCGGAGTTTATCTCCGGGGAATGAAAATTCAATAAGCTTTTTCAATGAGTGCTTTTAAGAATAATTTTGAAAAGTATGGAGCTTATCCATTCGAGAATATCAAAATAATAAAATCAGGTTTATGGTGATGGCTTTAATCGAAGAATATCATGGTTAAGAACAAAACTGATCCTGCCACTCCCCGGATAGAGCGGATACCACTTACGGATAAAAAAGCGATAAAGCGGTTCGTGCGGCTGGAAGATCGATTTATTGGTTCGCGGCCTTTTTTCGTGCCGGATACAACCAGAGAAATGACCAAACGCCTGGCGGGACTAACTCCGTTTTATCAGGAGATGGATCACGCGCTCTTTGTGGTCTCCGATGGAAGTTCTGAAAAGGCAAGATGCGCGGCCTTCATAAACAGGAAATACCAGAAAGCCAAAGATGAAGCTGTCGGCTTCATCGGCTATTTCGCGGCAATGCCGGACGCGGAGTTGGAAGTTAAGGCCTTGCTTGAAGCGGCCGAGGCGTGGCTTCGAAAAGAGAACGTGACCCGGGTGATTGCTCCCTACAACGGCACGCTATTTCATGGTACGGGATTTTTAACGGCGGAATTTGATAAGAATCCGGTCTTCCCTTTCCCCTGGCACCCCCCTTACTATCAGCAATACCTGCGGAATGCCGGATACAACCCAACCTATCCATTCTGGTTCTATACAATCGATCTTTTGTCTGAACAATATAGGGCGGTTGAGAAAGGAGTCCTGGAGAATACATCGGTTAAGGTCCGTCCGATTGATAAAAAGAATTGGGCTATAGATCTCGAAAAATATCGCGAGGTCTTGAACGAGACATTTAAAGCGGAATGGGAGTATTGCCCGCACACCCGGGAAGAGTTCGCGTCATACTTTGGTGCCTTGAAAACCATTCTTGATTCACGGCTGATGCTGTTGGCAGAGATAGATGGTGAGCTTGCCGGAGTCTGCCAGGGTTTCCCGGATTGGGGACCAATGCTGCGATCTTTCAGGGGTAAATTTGGTTTAGTAGAGTTCGTCAGGATGATCTTTGAAAAGGGGCGTTATGATCGGGGGGGATTGAACTGGATCGGAGTTTTGCCGGAATTCAGAGGCCGGGGAGTCGCCCAATCTCTTGCCGTTACACTTTACCGGAGATTTCAAGAAAAGGGTCTCAAAGAGGTATCCTATATGTGTGTCAACAAATCAAACCGGGCTTCCCGAAGCTTCGCGGAGGCGATGGGGGGCACCGGCCGTGCTCTTTATCATTGCTATGACAAGAGATTGTAGAATAGTTGCATGAAAAGAGCAAAGGGAAGACTTGACCCCTATTTTTGTTTTTCATATTCCGTATCAGAATTCAAAAATAATTGGAATAAAATCAGAACTTTTCCGACTATTAGTATATGAAAAATAATAATTCTTTAATTCCGGCTGAAATAATCGAGCAGACTATTCTATTAATCCGGGGGCAAAAGGTAATCCTTGATCGTGATCTGGCTCGTCTTTATGGAGTAGAGACGAAAGCCTTGAAACAAGCGGTTCGTAGAAATAGAAAACGCTTCCCAAAAGATTTTATGTTTCAATTGACTAAACCTGAACTCGAGAATTGGAGGTCACAGTTTGTGACCTCCAATTCTGATCGGATGGGATTGCGTTATCCTCCTCTGGCCTTTACCGAGCAGGGTGTCGCCATGCTCTCATCTATTTTGCGCAGTGATCGTGCGATCGCAGTAAATATCGCTATAATGAGAACATTTGTAAAGTTACGCGATATGCTGGCAACCCATGCTGAACTGGCGCGCAAAATTGGAGAGATGGAAAAGAAATACGACGGGCAATTCCGGATGGTATTTGAAGCGATCCGACAGCTATTAGCACCCCCCGATCCGCCCCGCCATCAGATCGGCTTCAAACCGGATGGTGAATAATCAATCCGCCCCGTTCCCCTAAGTGCTATTCTTTTCTTCCCACCGATACCCTTTTTGAAACCTTAAAATGCCGGGCGACGGCGAATAACTTTAGGCACTTTAGCGCACTTTAGGCACTTCAAACTTCTTATCCCCCTCTTCTCCATTTTTACCCGCAAGAAAGCGCTACAATTGTAAAAGCGCCCCCTGCCATGGCCCCTTTTGAAATCTTGAAATGCCAGGCGTAGGCGAATAACTTTAGGCACTTTAGCGCACTTTAGGCACTTCAAACTTCTTATCCCCCATCCCTTAAGTCAAATGTCAAGACGCGACACCCATTGTTTTAAGCTGCCAGAGGTACTTTTCGGGGCCCCATTTTTCGGGCTTCAACGATCTTTAACGTCCTTTCTTTTTAACGTCCCTTCTTTTCAACGTCCTTTCTCTTCAACGTTCCTATGCTTCAACGTCCTTCCCCCTTATCCCTGTTGTTATGATTGAGATATTGCAAAATACTTACATTAAATGTAAGTATTTTGCAATTTTATCCTTGACTTCTTCAACATAATCCTTACATTTACTGTAAGGATTATGCTGATATGAAAAGAGATCCCAGAGATAATGAAAGAAGGCTTCTTGAGATAGCCCATACCCAGGGAGGCTATTTTACTGCCGCTCAAGCTCTGCGATCGGGATATTCCTATCGGCAGCAGCATTTCCACCGTGAGCGAGGGAACTGGCTATATATCGACAGTGGTCTCTTTCGACTTCGAAGTTATCCCGATTCACCACACGAAGATCTAATCCATTGGTCCCTCTGGAGTCGCAACCGAAAGGGAGATCCCCAGGCAGTGGTATCACATGAGACGGCTCTTGCTCTTTATGAGCTTGGTGATGTTATGCCCGCTAAAATCCATCTCACTGTGCCGCCAACCTTCCGGAAAAAAATGCCCCAGGGCTGCGTTTTTCATAAAGCCCGGCTGAGACCCGATGAAATTGAGAGTCGTCCGGGTTTCTTCCTGACTACTCCGCTAAAGACCATTCTGGATGTAGCTGCAAGCTATCTCAGCCCGGATCTTCTTGAAGGTGTCATTGACGATGCCCTGAAAACAGGCATGGTAATGAAGCGTCAACTTCTGGAATCGGATATGTATTCCGAGCCCAGGAAACGGATCGCGGAAGCGCTGAAAATTGCAGAACGAAGGAGAACAACTTATGCCTGACCCGCGAATCTATGCTAATCAAGAAGCTTTTCGCCAGGCTTTGGGAGAGAGGTTAAAACAACGCTCTCAAGAAAACGGAATTGATTTGAACCGACTTTATAAACAAGTCGCCTTCGAACGCTTGCTGGCTCGCTTCTTTAATGAAGATTTACCCAGGTGGCTGCTTAAAGGAGGCTATGCCATCGAATTGTGGCTTGGTGGAAGGGCCCGGGCTACTAAAGACATAGACCTGACGATCCCACACCTGACCTTTATCTCCAAGAAAGATGTCGATAATTTAGTTGTTATCCGGGAGCTGCTTCAGGAGAAAGCGGCTCAAGATATGGGCGATTATTTTCAGTTCTTCATCGGGGAAAAGATCCTAGAACTTCATGATGCGCCGGCCGGTGGAGCCCGTTTTCCGGTTGAAGCCCGCCTCGCGGGTAGAACCTTTACTAAATTCCATCTGGACATCGGAATCGGAGATGAAGTTATCGGGAAGATCGAATGGCGTACAGGCCATGACCTTTTGAGTTTCGCCGGGATACCTCCGGCTCGAATCGCGCTTATTCCCGTGGAACAGCAATTTGCCGAGAAGATCCACGCTCTAACAAAACCTCGCGGAGAAATCCCCAATTCTCGGGTTAAGGATCTGGCTGATCTGGTTCTTCTTATCGAATATGGATTACCTGAGGCCGGAGTTGTCGTTCAAGCGATCCGGGCAACATTTGACCGAAGAGATACGCATACAATCCCGATGAATTTAAAAATGCCCCCCAAGGAATGGGAGCCGGTATACAAAAATTTTGTTCGGGATTTCAATCTCCCGGCTACATCTATCAATGAGGCTTTTGAGCGAGTAACAACCTATTGGAAAACTCTTTTCAAGGATTAACTAGGCCAAATAAAGTATCAAAACGTCCCCGCTCCAGGTATTAAAAAGAAAACATTTCTCTGCCTTCCATTTATGCCGCTGCTGATAATCCCTCCGTCCCCTATGTCCTTCTTCCTTAGCCCTTCTCCCTGATCTATTTCCCATTCTCTATTTTTACCCCGAGGTGCCAGAGGCACTTTGCGGGGCCACATTTTTCGGTCTTCAACGATCTTCAACGTCCTTTCTTTTTAACGTTCTTATGCTTCAACGTCCTTCCCCCTATTGCCATATCATATTGTCCCTTCTATCGCCAGCCCTTCCAGGGGTCCTTATCCAGCGCGTCCTCACAGTAACCCCACTCCGCGGTAAATGTATCGCCGTTGAAGACCATCCGGAATTTACCCCAGTAGTATCTGCCTTCACGCGGGGTATCGCAGCAGTCGTTGGAGTGGTCTTCGATCCAGTACCCTTCAAACACATTTCCGCTGGCCTCACCGATCACTTCACCGTTATCGCCCGAATATCTGCCTGTTACCTTTTTCCCTTCTCGCTTTAGGGTCAGCGCTCCCCAGTCGGTGGTCCAACTGCCGGCAACCGCGTCTTTGGGTTGTACCGGGCTGCCTGAGCGTGTCGTGGGTATATCTTCAGGGTTTACCGGCTGTTTCGGGCTGCCTGAGCGTGTCGTGGGAATATTCTCGGGGTCAATAGGCGATACCTTGAAGATCTCCCAATCCGCGATTGAGTAGTAGTTGTGGAACGGCGTGTAACCTTCTTTGCCTTTGAGGAGGGAAACATATACATGATGAAACCAACCCAGCATCTGCTCGACTTCAATTTCTGTGGGGGAGGCATAGAGGGTACCGCCTTTTCCACCCAGAAGGACGTCGCCCATATTCGTGGCGAATTCCTTGCCCTTATCGCTCGCTAACAGTTCGCAGCTGATTACATAAACCTCCGCATTCGGTGACATAACTTCGGATACGCTCTTGAGGGTCTCCAGCTTATTCGAAAACAGCTTTAATTTTTCTTCGTAACCGGATACAGCCTCGGGTTCCTTTTTCTTGTCGGTCTCTTTGAGGAATTCTTTGAAAAGCTGAATCTGCTTTTCGTGAAAGCTGATGTCGAAGTCATTAGGCATTATTTTGTCTGATCCCATATCGATCGATGGGTTTTTGGCGTCTCCGCCATGACCGACGATATAAATCTTCTCGATCTTGATGCCGTGCTTATTGTAGCGTTCCAGTTTTTTTAGCAACTCATCCGTGGATCCGACGGAGACAATATGGTCCGACTGGTTGCCGTAAAATATATAAGACTTGCCTTTGGCGTCACCATCTCGGTCTCCTGCATCTATTTCGGCATCATCGGGAACGAAGGTAACGGTTAGACCCTTCTTATCCGCTGAATATCCCGGCAGGATGCAGATCGCCATAAGCAGAATGATTATGGCGGCTTGGATTGATCTATTCCTGTTTGATATCATATCGGTTCCTTCTCCGTTCTTCTATTATTATTGGAATACCATATTTCCCCCACGCGCGATCTACTCACACCCCGGAAAAGCATCCACTATCTGAACCTTCCAATTACACAATTACAATTAATATCTTACCCATCACTGCCGATTATGACAATGCAAATCATGAAAATCGAAGGATTAGATAATGAGGGTGGAGAAGGCGGAGGGTAATTACCAAAAAGGTTTGAAAAAATATACCTTCCCCGGAACTACCGGGAATAAGGCATTGCTTCTCCCTGCTGTCCCTTCTTCATCCCCCTTCTTCATCCCTCTTCTCCATTTTTACCCGCAAGAAAGCGCTATAATTGTAAAAGCGCCCCCTGCCATGGCCCCTTTTGAAATCTTGAAATGCCAGGCATAGGCGAATAACTTTAGGCACTTTAGCGCACTTTAGGCACTTCAAACTTCTTATCCCCTATCCCCCATCCCTTAAGTTGAATGTCAAGATGCGACACCCATTGTTTTAAGCTGCCAGAGGTACTTTGCGGGGCCACATTTTTCGGGCTTCAACGATCTTCAACGTCCTTTCTTTTTAACGTTCTTATGCTTCAACGTCCCTTCTTTTTAACGTCCTTCCCCCTATTCTCCATCCCCCATTTTTACCCCGAGATGATTGGAAATCATTTTTCGGGGCCCCATTTTTACCCCGCGATGACCGAAGGTCATTTTGCGAAGCCCCAATAAACTTTCTCCTTACAGATTCTTTCTCAGGTGTTATAATGGATCTTTTCACTGTTCTTTAACTGGCCCCCGTGGGCCCTACAAAATAATTTTGCCCGGATGAGAAGAAGACAAGCAGCCCGAAAAGAATCCCCTTCCCCCTTGGGGAGAGGGTGGGCGCCGTAGCCCTGAGCGTAGTCGAAGGGCGAAGGCTACCGGATGAGGGGAGTTGGCGTTCTCTGTGGGAGAGGTTTCCAACCTCGATCCCAGGCTTTAGGGTACTTTGCGCTACATGCTATGCAAACTTAGAATTTAGGGTTTGACCCTCATTCACTAACGGAGGAATAAGGTTATGAAAAGCTTTCATTCTTTTATTTCGGCTGTTCTGCTCTTTGTTGCTATGGCTGTTATAATCCAGGGAAACGTTTATCCCTCGGGGTGGGTCTGGGAAAACCCGATTCCCCAGGGCAATGATTACCGTGCTATCTGGGGTGTGCCGGGAGGGGCGGTCTTCGCGGTGGGGGATAAGGGAACGGTTTACCGCCGGGCCGGGGGGAGGTGGTCTCCGATGAGGAGCGGAACGACCGAATGGCTGCTCGGCGTCTGGGGAAATTCCGCCGATGATATCTTCATGGTTGGAACCGATGGTCTCATACTCCACTTTGACGGCTCCGTCTGGTCGGCAATGACCTCGGGGACCGCTGTTGAACTCGACGGTGTCTGGGGGAGTTCCGGTTCGGACGTCTTCGCGGTCGGGGAGAGCGGCACTATTCTCCATTACGACGGGAGTACCTGGTCGCTCATGACTTCTCCCGTCTCATCCGGGCTTCACGATCTCTGGGGGGTATCTTCCTCCGATCTCTTCGCCGTCGGTGATGACGGCGTGATCCTTCACTACGACGGCGGCTCCTGGTCGGAGATGTCCAGTGGAATTCCAGATTGGCTGAACGGGATCTGGGGAACGGCCTCCGATGATGTTTTCGCCTCGGCCGCGCGCGGGACCGTTCTCCACTACAACGGAACCGGCTGGAGCCCATCGACAACCGGTGCGTCCTTCGGCCTCAACACCGTCTGGGGCAATTTAGGAGATGACGTTTACGCGGCGGGGAAGGACGGTGTCATCATCCACTACAACGGGGAGGATTGGACGGTATCCACGACCGGTACCGGGGATGATATCTGGAGCTTGTGGGCCGATGGCCTTAGTGACGTCCTGGCGGTCGGGGACTCGGGGAGCCTGCTCGAACATGACAGCGAGGACTGGACCGTCCTGAATAGTTCGTTCATCGGCACCACCCTCCGGAGCATCTGGTCCAGTTCCTGCTCGGATATTTTCGTGGCCGGTGATTCCGCCACCATGCTTCACGGCAACGGGACGGACTGGACGATGATGTCGGTCCCGGGGGCTCAGGCGTTGCTCGGGCTCTGGGGGGCCGGGTCGGATGATGTTTTCACCAGTGATTCGATAGGCACGATATTTCACTATGATGGCGCGTCGTGGGCGGTGAGCACGGAATCCGGTCTCTGGTTCGACACCCTCTGGGGCAGTTCGGGAGACGATGTCTTCGCCGCCGGAGTAAGCACCGTCTATCATTTCGACGGGAGCGGGTGGACGGAGATGAGTACCAATGCCCACACCATTTTCCGGGATATATGGGGAAGTGCCGGTGATGATGTTTTCGCGGTGGGCGACAACTGCATAGTCATCCACTACGATGGATCGGACTGGTCCCTGATGAGCGTTCCCAGCAACTTCCCGAATCTAAACGGGGTCTGGGGCGCGGCCGGCGACGATGTCTACGCGGTCGGAGGCGGGCCGGGCCCGGTTGGTCTCATCCTCCATTATGACGGCATATCCTGGGAAGAGATGCCGACGGCCGGTCTGAACCCCCAGAACCTCTGGGGCGTATGGGGACGCTCTGCCCATGAAATTTACGCCGTCGGAGAAAACGGCATGGTGATTCGCTACGACGGAAATACCTGGTCTGATATGGAAGGCCCGGCTTCCATCTGGCTCCACTATATCCGGGGGTGTACCGGGGGAGACCTATTAGCGGTCGGAACACTCGGCACCATCCTCCGCTACCGGCCGGCCCGTCCCTGGCAGACCGACTTCAACGGCGACGGCACCTCGGATATAGCGGTCTTCCGCGGTTCATCCGGCTTATGGGGGGTTAGGGGGGTGACCCGGGCTTATTTCGGGATCGATACCGACGAGCCGATCCCCGGCGACTATAACGGCGATGGAACAGCCGAGATAGGTGTCTTTCGCGATTCAACCGGTCTCTGGGCGGTCCGCGGTATTACCCGTGCTTACTTCGGCGGCACCGGCGATCTCCCGGAACCGGGGGATTATAACGGTGATGGAACCAAAGATATCGGAATATTTCGGTCCTCAAGCGGTCTCTGGGCTATCCGGGGGATCACCCGCCTATATTACGGCCGCGCGGAAGATTCGCCCGCTTCCGGATACTATGACGGAGATGGAGCGAAGGAGATCGGGATCTTCCGGGGATCTTCCGGACTCTGGGGGATCAGAAACGTGACCCGGATTTACTTCGGCGCGGCGTCAGATATTGTCGTTCCCGGGGATTATGAAGGGAACGGATCATGGCAACCCGGGATATTCCGCCCCTCCTCGGGCCTCTGGGCGATCCGCGGTATTACCAGGAACTACTTCGGAGGGACCTCCGACCGGCCGGTTCCGGCCGATTATATCGGGAACGGCCCGGACCGTGAAGGAATCTTCCGGGAAGCCACCGGCCTCTGGGCGGTGAAGGATATCACCCGCGTTTATTATGGGACATCAGGAGACACCCCGGTAACGAGATAGTATCTGGGGAATGGGGAGTGGAGAATGGTTGAAATGCAAGCTACCGCTGCCACGGGAAGAGAGAGTCCGTAATAGTACCGTCTATGGTAAGCAATAAGCAGACTTGACCCCGATTCCTATTTTTGTGTCTCAATATTGGATCATCTGTTGAAAGAAAATCTCATAGACTGACATCATGACTCCAAAGGAACTGGACAAACTTATCCGCATTGGGGAAGGCTTTGGATGTGAATTCAAGTCATCCCCCTCACACCTGGGCAGGGAGATCTGCGCGTTTGCCAATGCTGCCGGTGGTCATATCCTGGTTGGCGTCGATGATCAGGGCAAGAAGATCGGCCTTCAAAATCTGAACAGCAAGAAATCCCAGATCCAAACGGCGGCCCACAATATCGATCCTCCTCTGGTTTTGGACATTGAGGAGGTGGAAGGGGTCTTAATAGTGACAGTTCCGTCCGGCCCCAATAAGCCCTACTGTGCCAATGGCATTTTTTATATGCGTGAAGTCGCCAGCACGCAACAGATGAAAAGAGAAGAAATTCGGGAGTTCTTTTTCAAGGAGGGTCTGATTCTATTCGATGAGCAGCCATGTACGGGTTTCAACATGCGCCGGGATCTTGATCCCGAAAAATATGCCGCGTTTCTACGAACAGCCGGAGTTCCAGAAACAATGCGAAGGATGGATGTTTTGCGGAATCTGCTGATTCTAAACAAGGCAGGCATGACCAATGCCGGCGCTCTTCTTTTCAGTAAGTGTGTTCCCAGATTCTTTCTCCAGGCATCTCTAACCTGTGTAGTGTTTCAAGGAACTACCAAGGTTAAAATTCTTGACCAAGTGACGTTTCAAGGAAGCGTTGTCGAGAACTACAATAATGGCATCTCCTATCTTTTATCCCATTTGAATACGGAATACATTATCAAGGGAGGTCCGCGCCGGGAAGTCCTGGAGCTGCCGGAGGAAGCCCTGCGCGAATCGTTAATGAATGCCCTTGTTCATAGGGACTATCGCTCTACGGCCTATATCCAGATTCAAATTTTCCGCGATCGCCTGGAAATAGTTAATCCGGGCGGTCTTGTGCCGGGCGTTACCTTGAAAGAACTTGGGAGAATCAGTAGGCCACGCAATCCGCTGCTTTTCGCGCTCTTGCACCGAATGGAACTGGTTGAACATATAGGTTCCGGAATCAAGAGAATCAGAGAATCAATGCGGGATTACCGATTATCGCCACCCAAGATAGAAGCTGAGGCTGATTGGTTCTCGATTACCTTTAAACGCAAGCCCCAGCATGAAGCCATTGTCGACGATGGCATTACTCCCTCAGGTGAGGGATTAAATGAGGGAGTAAGTGAGGGAGTAAATGAGGGAGTAAAACGTTTGTATCAGTTCATTCTGCATAACCCTGGCAAACGCACACCGGAATTTTCATTAGAGTTGGATGTCCCCATCAAAACACTGGAACGCTGGATTCAGCAACTTCGCGAATTGGGGGAGGTGGAATTCCGGGGAAGCCCGAGGAAGGGCGGATATTGGCCTACTGGTAGAGGTTAAAAGGGTTGAGTTGTAGCAATTGTAAAAAATGGAAACAAAGAATCCGGGAGACCGCATCTCCTCGTCAGAGGATAAGCAATGGGTAAGATTAACTTAAAGCAGATTGCTGTTCTCTTTGACTCAGAACGCAGTGTTGTAACCAAGCATATCAACAATGTATTCAAAACAAAGGAATTAACGCGCAAATCAGTTGTTGCAAATTATGCAACAACTGCAACTGATGGGAAGACTTGACCCCTATTTTTCGGGGATAGGGTGGGCAACTTTAGGCACTTTTAACTTCCTCTACCTCAGGCACTTACCTTGTCCTATCTTTGGAGAAATTTAGGCAAACCAACTAGGAAGAGAAAATCCCGCAAGCTGTCCAGTGGCTATTCCCGAAAGTAGATTTGAACTCTTCTCTAAACTTTGTATTTGACTTCTATCTGGAGTACTGAGTAAATTTACTCAGAACTTTGAGTAAAATGTTAAATTAGATGCAACTCCCTGATTATCAAAGAGATATTGTTAGGGAATTAGAAGTCCGATGGGCGTGGTTCTTCCGGGGAGTAATAAAACGAAATATGAAACATACTACCACTGCCGGGATTGCGGGCATTAATGGAGATAAGATTAAAGAATGTAACTGAGAATAGAAGCAGATGAAGACTGAATCAAAAGGCGAAATTGTCATCTATCGGGCTAAAAAAGGAAGGGCCCAAATCGAGGTTAGGCTGGAAGAGGAAACCGTCTGGCTCAGCCAAAAGCAACTGGCTGATCTCTTTGAATCAGAACGCAGTGTCGTAACCAAGCACATCAACAATGTATTCAAAACAAAGGAATTACAAAAGAATTCAGTATGTGCAAAATTTGCACATACTGCGGCTGACGGTAAAGCATATCAGGTAAATTTTTACAATCTGGATATGATCATTGCGGTAGGCTACCGGATTAATTCAAAACGGGGCACCCAATTCCGTATCTGGACATAAACGGGATTCTTTACAGTAAGGGGAGGATGAAAAGAATAGGCGACAATGCTCTGGTCGCTCTAACTCTGATGATTGCCGAAAGTTCCCCGAAAGATAAAGATACTATCACAAAGGTTATAGTGAATTTGATCAACAAGGAGAATTAATGCCGGGATTGCGGGCATGAGTGGAAGTGAGTTTTTTCAGTCCCTCGATACTCGCAAAAGAGCAAAGAGTAGACTTGACCCCTATTCTTTCAACAAGTTGTCGGAGGCAACGATACTACATTTTCCTGCAAGGCGGATCCGATCCTACAAGCCGCCGAAGGCGGCGATACTACAGTTTTTTTTAACTTTAGGCACTTCGAACTTTAGGCACTTTAGGCACTTTTATCCAACCTTGCCTGGATCCCGAAATACTGGGTCATTAAGAAGACGGAGCTTAGCGAGCATACCTGGCAAATCGAGATCAAGAAACAGCAGTGGGAAGAGAAGTTTTCCGGGAAACCGAAGGAGAGGTTAAGTCCTTGTTCCAATCATTCCAAAGGTAAGCAATAAGTAGACTTGACCCCTATTTTTTTAGACGGAAGTCCTGCCCCTTGTAGCCGAGGTCGCTGACCTCGGCCGTGACCTCTGCCGTCATCGACTGCGGATACAACTTCGGCATCCTTGCCCCCTACTCCTCATAAATACTTTACAAATAAATTGGCATATAGCTCCGATTGCTCTTGCGAAAAATGGAGAGGGGAGATATAGTTACTCCCTTGCTGAGAACCCTTTTAGGCCGAGAAGAAAGCTCCTTAAAAAATGAAATATCGGTTCACAAAAAAAAATTTGTTTAAATTTAATCACCCGCCCGTTTTTCTCGGCGGGTTTTTTGTTCTCTGAGGAGAAAGGGAATCAATTTTAAAGGATCCGGGGCGGATAATTCTGGGGCTACCATAAATAATTCGACAGCCTCACAAGCGAAAATCAATAATAATCAAGTAATATATCCCCGGGATTACCAAAATTTGAAAGACTAAATAGTCAAGATTAAAGATTTGACCCCAAATGCGCTGAAGCATGCGGAAAGGTCAAATCGGGGAACTTTGATAAGAATAAGCGGCTCTATGCGGCGACCATCCAGACCATGATGGAGTGCTATCGGGATATCTCCCCCGGCTTCTTCGACCTGGTCATCTCCGATGAATGCCACCGCTCGATCTATAATAAATGGAAGGATGTTCTAACCTATTTCGACGCCATTCAGATTGGATTGACCGCTACTCCCTCTGACTGGATGGATCGAGATACCTTCCGCTTCTTCGACTGCCGCGATGGAGCGCCAACTTTCAACTATGACTACCAGACCGCAGTCGATGAAAAATGGCTGGTTCCTTTCATTCCTTATCATGCCAAGACCTCATTTCAGATCAAAGGGATCCGGGAAGACGAGATCCCCCCCGCGGTAAAGAAAAAGCTGGTCGAAGAAGGCCGGACGCTCGATGAACTCAACTTCGAAGGAACCGAATTCGAGAAGCGATTCACCAATACCGGGACCCATGAAGCCATGGTCCGGGAGTTCATGGAGGTCTGCCTGAAAGATGAGTCCGGGGTCTTGCCGGGGAAGACAATCATCTTCGCCATGACCAAGAATCACGCCTACCGCCTCCAGGAGACCTTCGACCGGCTCTACCCGAGTTATAAAGGCCGGTTGGCGGAAGTCATCACCTGCGATGATTCCCGGGCCGATACCTTCCTCTCCAGATTTGAGAACAACCGATTCCCCCTAGTGGCGATATCGGTCGATATGCTCGACACCGGGGTCGATATCCGGGAAGTAGTCAACCTCATCTTCGCCAAGCCGATCTTCAGCAAGATCAAGTTCTGGCAGATGATCGGCCGCGGGACCAGAACACTTGAATCCACTGATATAAAGGACTGGTGCCGGGAGAAGAAAAATTTCCTGGTTATCGACCACTGGAATAATTTTGAGTACTTCAAGATGAAGCCGGAAGGGGCCGTCCCTAAACCGGAAGAATCATTGCCCACCCGGGTCTTTAAAGTCCGGGTGAAGAAACTCCGTTACTTTATCAAGAATAACGATTCCGAGGGCCTAGAGAGAGCCAGGCAGGAACTGATCGACTCGATTGATGTTCTTCCCCGGGACTCCGTTACCGTTAAAGAGAACCGCCACATCATCGAACGGGTACTCTCTGCTATCTTCTGGAAGAATATCGATACCGATTTTCTGGTAAAAGAGGTGGCTCCCCTCTTGCGCTATACCGACCATGTCAATTATCTGGAATACTCCTTCCTCCTCAAATGCGAAAAGCTGGAACTCTCTCTCCTGATCGCCGACAAGGAAGGGCAGACGGTTCTGAAAGACTCCATCAAAGAGGATCTCAAGCTATTGCCAATGACACTCCGGGTGGTAAAAGATCATGAAGCCGCTGTCTATCGCGCGTCCTCCGATGCCTTCTGGGATACGATTGATCGGGAGGACGTTGGCTTGATGAAACGGGAGTTAGTTCCAATCATGCGCTATCGCCGGAAGGCTGAGCGCAGATTGGTGGAACTCGATCTTGATGACGCGATCATCGAGCGCCGCTGGATTGAGTTCGGGCCGGGAGGGGAAGGGGAATATGTCCATATCTACAAAGAAAAAGTGGAGCAACGGATTTATGAGCTGGCAGAGAAGGACCCGACCATCATCAAGCTCAAAAAAGATGAGCCGATCAGTATTGAGGATATCGGAAGACTGGAAGAGACACTGAACAGCCCCGAACTCTACATCAACGAGGAGAATCTCAGAGACGCCTATCGTCAGCCGGAGGGGACCTTCGCTCAGTTCATTAAGATGATCCTGGGAACCTTTAAGTTTCCCACCGCCGAGGAAAAGATAGCTGAATCCTTTGATGCCTTTATTGTCCAAAAAAATTACTTCAATGCCGACCAAACCAGATTTCTCCGGGTGGTAAAGAGCGTCTTCCTGGAGAAAGCCCGCCGCCGGGAAGCCCTCGCCCTGGCCGATCTCTATGAAGAACCGTTCGATACTTTCGGCGTTGATGCCGCCGATCGGCTCTTCAAGAAAGAAGAACTGGAAGAAATCGTCAAATTTTTCAATCAGCTTCCCGTTGCCTGATCTGTCCGAGTTATTGCAGGCGATATCTATTTAAAAAAAAAGCAAAAAAAACGGAATAAATTTGGCTTTATTCCGACTATTAATATATATGACTATCGGGTTTACTCATCATATAAGTCCTGATATAATAGGGAGATCTATAAAATAGGTCTCCGTAATGCCATTAAAACAGCAGTTACCATATAAAAAGATGGGTTTATTGGAATTCCATGC
>Ga0222636_1000752_pt1 | contig 15075 bp, 9 predicted proteins | sample AntAcemetagen141_FD_179811 | JGI IMG/M metagenome (GOLD analysis project Ga0222636, IMG submission 179811) | Saline water microbial communities from Ace Lake, Antarctica - #141 | ecosystem: Environmental > Aquatic > Non-marine Saline and Alkaline > Saline | place: Antarctica: Ace Lake | collected...
TACGCGTCCCACCCGGATTTGCCGTGACCACTGACAGCTATCTGAATTTCATAACAGAGACGGGTATTAAGGATAAAATCTATGAGATCCTTTCCCGTATGCAAGCTGATGATTTGGATGCCCTCAACAAGGCCAGCGCAGAGATTCAAGACCTGATCAACAATACTTCCATGAATGACGAAGTTCAATCGGCCATAGAGAAGGGTTATTCTCAACTTTGCGAAAAATGTGCTATCAAAGACCTTCCTGTGGCTGTCAGGTCGAGTGCGACGGCTGAGGACCTGCCCACTGCAAGCTTTGCCGGACAGCAGGACACATACCTGTGGGTAAAGGGAACTGACAATATTATTAATAGCGTTCGGAAATGCTGGGCCAGTCTTTACACGCCGCGCGCTATTGATTACAGGAATAAGAACGATTTCCCCCACGAAAAGGTACTGATTAGCGTGGGGGTACAGAAAATGGTCAATTCAAGGACAGCAGGCGTTATGTTCACCCTCAATCCGACCAATGGCGACCCGTCAAAGGTGGTTATTGAAGGGAGCTGGGGACTGGGAGAGACCGTGGTCTCCGGTTCGGTGAATCCTGACAAGTTTGTTGTGGATAAGGTGGTTATGGAGACTAGCGAAAGGACCATATCTGTCAAGCATATCCAATGTGTCCACGATCCGGATGGCGGACAGGTGATAGATGTCGATGTAGAGGAGGATATGCAGTCCAAGTGCTGTTTGGAAGACCAGGAAATAAAGGAACTCGTAAAAATAGCAAAGGGGATCGAAACCCACTATGGTCGCGCCATGGATATCGAGTGGGCGATTGATATGGATTTCTCATTTCCGGAGAGTATGTTTATTGTGCAGGCCCGTCCTGAGACCGTTTGGAGCCAGCGTAAGAAGGGGCCGCTTCTCGGGAAGAAGAGCGGTTACCAGTTGTTGATGGATCAGGCCATGAAGCGGATCAAGATCCCGGGATAGGGTGTACAGTTACGAGTGATGAGTTAAGAGTGAGGCCCCGGTTAAACAAGAGATACCAAAAGGTTTGACGGGGTAAAAAGTCAGAAATGACCCGTTTTCGTCATTCCCGCGAATGCGGGAATCCAGGGAAATCATTCCGCTACGGCGGGACTGGACTCCCGCGTTCGCGGGAGTGACGGCCTTGGAGACTTTTTACGAGACCATCAAGAATTGAGGGATAAAAAACAAGATCTTAAATTAAGGGAGGTAATATTTTTATGAAAAGCATGAGAGATTTTATTGCCGCAGGTGAAAGAGAGGGACTCTGTAAACGGATCACCGCGGAAGTAGACTGGAACTTAGAGCTGTCGCATATCGCCAAACTCAATGAAGAGCAAAGCGGTCCGGCCCTTCTTTTTGAAAACGTGAAAGACTATGACACACCGGTAATTACCAGTGTATGCACCACAACGCAACGGCTGGCCTTGATCATGGGTCTGCCCCTTGAATCCACTCTTGTGAACCTTTACGAGCAGTGGGCCAAATTAGGTGATAACCTGACTCCGCCCAAGATGGTGGACAAGGCCGATGCGCCGTGCAAGCAAAACATCCTGACGGGTGACGATATTGATCTTTACAAATTCCCCGTTCCCCAGTGGTATCCCTTGGACGGCGGACGGTATATCGGCACCGCTCATTTCGTTATCAGCAAAGACCCTGAGACTGGCTGGGTCAACTTGGGGACTTACCGGGGCCAGCTTCTCGGAAAGGACAAGATGGGGACCCAGTTTATCAAGGGAAAACATGCCGACCTTATGCTGAAAAAATATCAGGCCATGGGGAAACCGATGCCGGTGGCTTCGATTATTGGATGCGACCCCCTGCTTTTTATCCTCGGGGCGGCCCGTGTTTCGGCCTTTACATCGGAATATGACGTGGCAGGTGCACTGCGCGGTGAAGCAGTGGAAGTGGTTCAAGGGGAAACAGTTGATCTGCCTATCCCGGCCCATGCGGAGATCGTAATCGAGGGCGAGGTGGATGCTGACAAGTTCATGGAGGAAGGCCCTTTTGGTGAATACACCGGCTATTATTCCGGGGTGGGGACTGATCCCAGGAATTTTATCGATGTCAAATGCATTACACACCGGGATAACCCGATTATGTGGGGGACCACTGTGGGCCGGGCCGTAACCGATACCCACATGACCATGGCCCTCTCCTACGGCGCCACCCTGTGGCAACAGTTGCTCGCCATGAAAATACCCGGGTTGAAGGCGGTCTACTGCCCGCCTGAAGGGTCCGGCAGGTTCCTGGCCATCATCTCCGTGAAGCAGATGTATCCGGGTCATGCCGATCAGGTGTTGACGGCAGCCATCTCAACGGAGATGGGGGCCTACGGGCTGAAAACGGTCATTGTCGTGGATGAAGACATTGACCCATGGGATATCCCGAGGGTCATGTATGCCTTGGCCTTCCGGTTTCAGCCGAATCGTTCCCAGGTCATCAAGCGTGGTCGATCCACACCTCTTGATCCCTCTCTGCCCATTGACAGCCGGTGGATCACAGGCAGGCTTCTGTTGGACGCCACCATACCTTATGACTGGGAAGAAAAACCGATCCCCATTGAGCTTGATCCCACAATAGTGGAAAAGGTCAAGGCCAGGTGGTCGGAATTGGGGTTATAGTTATGTCAGACAGCAATCTGTTAGATGGCAAGAGGATTCTCATCGTAGACGACGAATCTGATATTCTGGATATTTTGGAAGAGTTGTTGGAGATGTGTGATGTTGCGAGGGCTTCGACATTTGATGAGGCCAAGGAGCTGTTGGAATCTAAGGATTTCGACATAGCAATCTTGGATATTATGGGCGTTAACGGCTATGGTCTGTTGGAAATTGCCAACCGGAAGAAGATAACGGCGGTTATGCTCACAGCGCATGCATTTACCCCGGACAATCTCGTGAGGTCTATCAAAGAGGGGGCCGCTTCTTACCTGCCCAAAGAGGAAATAATAAATATTACCACTTTCCTCGGTGATATCCTGAAGGCAAAGAAGACTGGGAAAGATCCCTGGGGCGCCTGGCAGGATCGATTGCCAACCTCCTATTTTGAGAGGAGATGGGGTGCTGCCTGGGAGGATACAGATAAGGACTTCTGGGAGAAATTCAGGGCCGGAATCAAAGCGCGAACAGCGAAATAGTGTCGATCCATAAATGGCTATTTTCTCTCTGAGCCGTAGGATCTACGAGCCGGAGGCCGCAATCTCAGCGTCAGACTCAAATTTTAATCCTCGAAATACTCCAATGTATTCCTGTGGTTAAAATTTTCGTCTTCCTTGATCTTGCAAAAACTATTTCATTTCTGGATGGACACTAAATAGTCACTAGCAAAAATCAAATATTGAAGATTGGCGATTACCGGGTTGCGAGACCGTTGATCGTCAATAACAACGGGAGGCTTGAAGTGAAACCGATTCGTTACAAAGAAGATATGGTAAATGAATTTTTGAAGGACGGTTACTGGACAAATGAGACTTTTTATGACTTCTACGACAGAAACGCTAAGGAATACGGTGACAGAGAGGCCCTGGTAGACTCCAAATACAGGGTTACCTGGGCCGAGGCCAAGCGCCTCGTAGATGCCATGGCGATTTCATGGGTGGAGATGGGGATCCCCAAATTTGCCCGCGTCATTATTCAGTCTCCCAACAGCGTCTATGGGTTTTTGGCCAGGATTGCCTGTGAAAGGGCGGGGCTCATATCCCTGACGGTTTATCCGTATCTACGCCAGAAGGAACTGGAATATATGGTGGAACGGACTGAGGCCACTGCCGTCATTATTCCAAATGTGTATCGCAAGTTTGACTATCTGGAAATGTATAAAGGGCTTCAACAGAGATTCCCGCATCTCAAACATATCTTCCTTTTTGACGATGAGGTACCTGAATCAGCCCCTGATGGGACATATTCACTCACCAAATTGGCCCGGGAACGGGCGGAACAGCCGGTGGATGAGTCAGTCCTTGCCGAAAGAAGATTGGACCCTATCCGGAACGTGGCGCTGCTGACCACAACCAGCGGGACAACCGGTCTGCCCAAATTAGTGGAGTGGCCCTGTGCCCCACGCGTTTGCACATCCAAGGGGAGGGTCGATATCTGGGGATTGAACAAAGATGATATTACCATGGCGATTGCACCTCATGCCGGCGGGGCCGCCGGGACACTCACCTATTTTGCCGCTCCCATAGCCGGCGCCAAAACGGTCATGTTAGAGGAGTTCAGTCCGGATGGAGCCCTGGCCCTGATCGAAAAGGAAAAGGCCACCGCCATCGGCGTGGTGCCTACACACTTAGTCAGGATGTTAGAGGCAGACACCGCGAAATATGACCTCAGCTCGCTGCGCTTCATCCGGTCAGCCGGCGGGTATCTTTCCCCCCAGGTGGCTGAAGAGGCTGAAGAGACGTTTGGGGCCTCTATTACCAGTGACCTTGGAACACAGGATATGGGATCTGTCTCTGGGTGTCGTGTGGAAGACCCAAAGGATCTGCGTCGCAGGACTGTGGGCAGGATGCTGCCCGGTAATAAGGTTCGGCTCATGGATGAAGAAGACAAAAAGGAAGTCCCTGATGGAGAACCAGGAATTCTATTTTTCAGGGGACCCCATGCGCCGGCAGGCTATTACAGGGATGAAGAACTTACCTCCACCGTATTTAGTCCTGAAGGCTGGACTTCTACCGGTGATATTGTCAAATTTGACCAGGAGTGTCTCTGGATCCTCGGGCGTTCAAAGGACATGATTATCCGGGGCGGCCAGAATATCTACCCGGCAGAGGTAGAGGGTCTGCTCAATGAACATCCCAAGGTGGCCTCCGTGGCCATTGTGGGCTATCCTGACAGGGAAATGGGGGAAAGGTGCTGCGCCTATGTTATCCCAAAGTCTGGCCAGGACTTCAGCTTTGAGGAGATGGTGGAATTCCTGAAGGGAAAAGAGTTGGCCATGTTTAAACTCCCGGAACGTCTTGAAGTCGTCGACGAATTCCCTGCCGTGGGAGACTCGGGAAAGATCAACAAAGAGACCCTGAAAAAGGATATCAAGGCCAAGGTCGAGGCGGAACAGGGGTAGGGATTGGTGATTGAATACTGACTATTGAATATTGACACCCATTTGAAAAGTGCCCAAGACTGTCACTCCGCGAAAGCGGGAGTCCATAAGCGGTAGATTTTCCTGGATTCCCGTTTTCACGGGAATGACAACAACGGGTGATTTGGGGGATTGACTATTGAATATTGAATGGCTGAGGGGAGAATAATCTGCGTAACCTGCCCGCTTGTGCCTCGCAGAGGCAGGCGGGTCTGCGGATGGGGAATATAATGGAAAAAACAGTGCTCATCATTTCCACCTTAGATACAAAGGGTGAAGAAACCTATTATCTCAGGGATAAAATAGAATCCCTCGGGCTGAAACCTTTGCTGATGGATATCTCCATGAGGGGTGAAGGCCCGACGCGGGCAGATATTACACCGGAGAAGGTGGCAAAGGCCGGTGGCAGCAGCATCGAGGAGATCAGTGCATCAAAAGAACGCTCGCGGATCACCAATATCACTATCGCGGGAGCGTCGCGCATTGCCGGTGAATACTTTGCTGAAGGAAAACTGGATGGCGTGATCGGTATCGGCGGGTCAACCGGATCGCTCATGGCCACAGAGGTCATGAGGGCGCTTCCCTTCGGCGTCCCCAAGCTGATGATCTCTTCCACTGCTGCCCTGCCTGGACTTGCTACCCGCTATATCGGTACCGGCGATATCTCTCTATTCCATTCGGTCATTGAGATATCGGGCCTTTCAGACCTCCTCAAAAACGTGGTGGACAGGGCCGCCTATGCATTAGCCGGGATGGTCCAGGGTGCAATTACCTCTTCCCGGGGTGAAAAGGGGAAGGCTATTGCAATGACAATGCTCGGTCCCTGTGAAAAATGCGCCAGTGCAGTGAGGACTGCCCTTGAAAAGAAAGGCTATCAGGTGATCGGTTTCTCCGCAGCAGGGATCGGGGACAAGGCCATGGAAGAGATGCTGTCACAAGGGCTTTTCCAGGGCGTCATAGATCTTGCGCCGGGCGGGGTTGGGGAACATCTCTTCGGGTTTATGAGAGATGCGGGGCCCAATCGGATGGAATCCGCAGGCAAGGCAGGGATCCCCCAGGTGATATCTACCTGTAGTGTCAACCACATGACCCCGGCCAAATCCAAATATAAACCGGAGTATCATGAACGGAGAAAGTACGACTTAGACAGATTCCGCACATGGGTGCGTCTTTCCCCCGATGAGTTAAGAGAGGTTGCAAAAGCCTTTAAGGAAAAACTGAATCGAGCAGAGGGACCCGTCAAGGTCCTGATACCGCTGCGGGGATGGTCTTCTGTTGATTATCCCGGCAATGCTACCTACGATCCTGAAGAAGACCGCGTTTTTGTTGAGGAACTGCAAGATGGTTTGAATCCGGAAATTGAAGTTTTAGAAATTAATGCCAATATGGAGGACCCTGAGTTTGCAAGGGGAGTTGTTGAGACAGCAGCCAAAATCCTCTAATATCCTGGACGTAGATAGACGCAGGTTTCCACGATTTTCAGATCTGCGTGCATCTGCGCAAATCTGCGTCCATAAAATTAAGGTAATGTATGAACAAACGAATTGTTGTGGGAATTGCAGGCGCAAGCGGCGTAATCTATGGGGTTAAACTGCTCGGTTTCCTCAAGGAAAAAGGGATCGAAACACACCTGATTATATCCGAGTCAGGGGAGAGAAATATTGAGATCGAAACTGACTACAAGGCAGCCGATGTTAAGGCCATGGCCGACTACTGCTACGACAACAGAGATGTGGGCGCTTCCTTGGCCAGCGGGTCCTTTTTGACCTCTGGAATGGTGGTGGCGCCGTGCACCATAAAGACCCTTTCCGGAATCGCCAACTCTTATACCGACAACCTCCTTGTCAGGGCCGCGGACGTGACCCTAAAAGAGAAGAGAAAATTGGTTCTCGTGGTCAGGGAAACCCCTCTTCATAAAGGGCATCTCAGGCTTATGACCATGGCCGCCGACATGGGGGCCCACCTCCTTCCCCCTATACCCTCCTTTTATCACCAACCTAAGACCATCGATGACATCATTCACCAGACCATTGGAAAGATATTTGATTACCTGCAGATTGAGCACAACCTTTTTAAGCGCTGGGGCGGGTAAGTGTCTGAACGAAAACTGTCTTTTTTGCCCATATCTGCGTCAGACTCAAATTCTAATCCTCGAAATACTCAATGTATTCCTGTGGTTAAAATTCTCGCCTTCCTTGATCTGAACAAAAAATCCTAGTTTTCGTTCGGACACTGACAGCTAATCAAAGATGGCCTGCACAAAATCCGCGGCGTTAAAGGGCCTGAGGTCGTCCATCTTTTCCCCTATGCCGATAAATTTGATCGGTATGCCAAGTTCCCCGGAAATGCCCACCACAATGCCGCCCTTTGCAGTTCCGTCCAACTTTGTCAGGATAATGCTGCTTACCCCAAACCGCTCATTAAATGTCTTGGCCTGTGCAATCGCATTTTGACCCGTAGTGGCGTCCAAAATCAGCCAGACCTCATGGGGGGCCCCAGGAAGCTTATTGCCGATTACCCGGTGGATCTTTTGCAGCTCCTCCATGAGATTGATCTTTGTATGAAGCCGGCCGGCCGTGTCAATCAGGACTACGTCAACTTTTCTGGCAACGGCAGCAGTCAGGGCGTCAAAGGCAACGGCCGAAGGATCTGCCCCCGTACCCTGCTTTATGACCGTTGCACCTACCCTTTCGCCCCAGATAGTCAACTGTTCCACCGCAGCGGCCCGGAAGGTGTCGGCTGCAGCCAACAGGACCTCTTTCCCCTCTGATCTGAAACGATTGGCTGCCTTTCCTATGGTGGTGGTCTTCCCAACACCGTTTACGCCGATAACCATTATGACGAGAGGTTCTCCCGGACTGGGGGAGGGGTGCTCTACTACCCCAACGTCCAAAAACGACAGCATATGTTCTTTCAGGGCAGCCTTTAGCTTTTCAGGATCTTTAAGCTCCTTTCTCGCTACTTTTTCCTGAACAGAATCAATCAGTTCCTGGGTTGTGGCTACACCGATATCTGAGGTGAAAAGAATCTCCTCCAATTCGTCCAACAGTTCCTCGGTGATCTCCTTCTTACCCAAAAAAAGGCGGTCTAATCTTCCTGTCAGAGAAGACCTTGTTTTTGAAAGCCCCTGGCGGAGCCTCCGAAAAAGGCCTTTTTCTTGATTTGAGGTATTGCTGTCAGGGATGGTCAAAGCCAACGTCCTATTTCCCTATACTGATTGCTTCAGACGTCCGGCCTGAGCCACCATTTATGTTCACAGATACAAGCTTGGACACCCCACGCTCTTGCATTGTAATCCCGTAAAGACGGTCTGTGACTTCCATGGTCTTCCGGCTATGCGTTACCATAATTATCTGAGATGCCTGCTTTATCTCTTGCAGCAGGGTGTTGAACCGGTCGATATTGGCCTCATCTAAAGGGGCATCTACCTCATCAAGGAGACAGAACGGACTCGGCTTGATCAGATAGATAGCAAAAATCAGGGCCATGGCAACCAGGGCCTTTTCTCCGCCTGAGAGGAGTCCCATATGGCTCAGCCTCTTTCCGGGTGGCTGTACCTCAACCAGGACCCCGCTTTCCAAGGGCCTTGTTTCATCGGTCAATCTCAACCCGGCGGTCCCCCCGTTGAACAGGATAGGGAAGACCTGTTTCAGTTTTTCATCCACATCCTGGAATGTCTGTTTGAATTTTTCGAGAGAAGTCCTATTTATCTTTTTGATGGCGGTCAGCAACGATTCGATGGAATTGATCAGGTCCTCACGCTGGCCCACAATGAATTCGTGACGCTCCTTCAGCGCCTCAAGCTCTTTTATGGCTGCCAGATTTACATCTCCTAATCGGCCCCTCAATTCCTTCCGTTGCTCAACCCTTTCCTCGGCCTCTCTCTTCGAGAAGTCATCCTGTAAGTCCTCTTTATAAATTTCAGGGAGATCCAAGTTGAGCTTGTCCCTGACCACTTCAATTAAATTATTCATTTTGAACTGGATTTCAGAGTGCTCCATCTTGGCGGCGTTAATTCGCTCTTTGAGGTCATCAACCTGGCTTTTCAGCTCTTCTCCCTTCCTCTCTTCCCCCCTGATCCGGGCCTGAAATTCCCGGCGCTCTGATTCTGCGCGGTTCATATCATTTTCGGCCTTTTGTAACCTGTCATAGAGGTCTTTCAACTCTTCTTCAAGGATTCCCTTTCTTTTCTCACAATCATTCCGTCTCCCCTGTCCCGAAGAGATATCCTCTTCGATACTCTCTAAGCGTTTGAGGGAATCATCAACGTAACTGTCCAACATCTCTATCTCGCGAGCCGCGCTCCGTTGCCCTTCCTCTGAAATCCGATAATCCGCCTTGAGTCTCGCTACCTCTTCACGGTACTGTTCAAATTCTTCTTCAGCCTCTTTAAGCTCACGCTCCTTTTTCTGGAAATATTCCTCTTCCTTTCTTCGCTTTGTCTTACGCTCATTGAGTTCCTCTTCGAGCTTCAAGAGTTCCTTTTCATGTTTGTTCCGCTCTATCCCTTTTCTTTCAAGATCCTCTGATATCTTCCGGGACATTTTTTCCAATTGATCCAATTCCTGGCCAAGGCGAAACAGCACCTTGTCAAGCTCGTTTATTTCGTCCTGGCAGGTCCATCTGTCCTCAGTGAGGCCTTCAAGTGATTCCTTTTTTTCCTCAATACGGGCAATGATCTCCTCGAGTTTGGACTGCAACTCTTCAACCCTTGCCTTCTGAGTAGCAGAAGCCTTTTTCAGCTCGGCTATTTCACGCTTTCTCACAAGAAGCCCGCGGGAGCCGTGCGAAGACCTTCCACCACTTATTACACCCATCTGATCAACAATGTCTCCGTCGACGGTAACAAAGCAGTTCCCCTTTCCATTCTTGCCGGGCAGGTCCTGCACTTTTTTCCACTTGGAAAGGGCCTTGTTTAGATCTTCCACAATCACCGTGTTGCTGAGCAGGGTGTTTATCAGGCTCAGATATTTCGGAGACGTGGACACATAATCGAGCAGCATTGGAGAACCCGGATCTCTACCCATGTCCCCTCTATCACCCTTCAAATCAGTGACCGGGGCAAAGCTGCCCATCCCTTTCGCCAATTTCCTTAAATATTCGACGGCCTGTCTGCCATCTTCCTGTGATTCGACAAGCACATACTGCAGTCTGTCGGCCAGGACCGCTTCAACGGCCCGTTCATATTTCGAGTCCACCTGGATAACATCTGCCAGGATGCCTAAGATCCGACCCTCTTTGCGGGGACCAAAGTCCTTTGCCTTCATTATGGTCCTGACCCCCGTCTTATATCCTTCAAAATTATCTGTCAGGGTCTCCAGGCTCCCCAATCTGGACTGGCACCTGTTCAGATCCGCTTCCGCTGACTTAAGCTCGGATTCAACACTCTCTTTCATCGTCTCCAATTCTTTTGAGAACGCGTTTCCCTCTTCAATGGCAGACTGAATCTCGCCCAGCCTCTCTGCAGTCGCTTCACGGACCCTGCTCTTTCTTTCGGAGGCCTTTATAACGTTTTGAGACCTGGCGTTTAGCTCTTTCAGCTCCTTCTCAAGCCTGGACCGGCTGTCTGAAATCTGGCCGAGCAACCGGTTGACATACCCGGATTCATTATTCAGCCCAACCTCCCTCTTTTCGCCGGCGTTCAGATCAGTCCTGGCTTCTTCATAACCTTTCCTTATCTCCTCTAACACCCCTTTTCTAACCCGTAATCTTTCGTCTCTGAGGGAAATCTCGTTTTCAAGCTCAACTGATTTTTCCTTTATCCGGTCCTTTTCTTTGATTAGACTCTCCCTCTTCCCCCTAAGCTCTGCGAGCCGAATCCTTATCTCTTCCTGCTCGCCTGTAAGCCTGACCTTCATCTCCTCTACCGTCCGCATTTCCCCTGTTAGGGATGCGATTCCTCCCTCCTTCTTGTGGACCCGGTCCCTGAGATGGTTAAAGTTTTCTCTGTGGTCTGACAGTCCATCATCCTTTTCTTCTAATTTTAGATTCATCCCCTCTATGCGGGCATGAAGTTGGGACATCAGTGTCGATCTTGAAATCTCTTCCCGCTCCAGACCTTCTGTGGAGATCTCTCTTTTCCCTGATTCCTCCTTGAGCTGATGAAAGGTATTGCAATAAAGTATACGCTCCAGACCCCGAATCTCTTCACTTACGGCCTTAAAGCGTCTGGCCTTGGCAGCTTGTCTCTTGAGGGACCTCATCTGGGTCTGAATCTCTCCTAAGATATCTTCTACTCTCTTGAGATTTCCCTCGGTAAGCTCAATTTTTCTCCGTGATATCTCCACCTTTTTTCTATATTTGGTAATTCCCGCAGCTTCTTCCAACATGATGCGGGTATCTTCGGGCCTTTGGTCAATGATTGTGCCAATCTGGCCCTGCCCGATAATGGAATAGGCCTTGTTGCCCAGGCCCGTATCCATGAATATCTCCTGAATATCCTTTAGTCTGCAGGAGACATTGTTGATGAGGTATTCGCTTTCACCGGACCGGTAGAGGCGTCTGGTTACTGACATCTCATGATCTTGTGCGAATGCGGCAGGAAACGACCCATCTCCATTTTCAAACATGAGGGAGACTTCTGCCATTCCAAGGGGTTTATGGGTTCCGGCGCCGCTGAATATGACATCTTCCATCTTGCGGCCCCTCAGCTGTTTGGGGCTCTGCTCACCCATACACCATCTTATGGCGTCAACAACATTACTTTTGCCGCAACCGTTCGGCCCCACAACACCACTTATCCCATTTGAGAAAGTGATATCGAGTTTTTCCATAAAGGACTTGAAGCCGAGAATGGAAACTTTCTTGATTTTCATGATATTCTCCTCTTCACACTTGAAATCCCTGTTAAGAGAGAAAACAAAGGTCAGCCAAGCAAAAACATTCTATCAGGTTACCACGGGTTTGTAAAGAAAAAAATACAACATAATGTGCAATAAAAATATTGAACACCAATATATGGGGCGATGTGTGCTTTAGCTGAAATGATATTGACAATATCGTGATTAAGTTCTTATTATTTAAAACTGGAAATTGGAAACTGGGAATTAGCCACAGACCCACGCAGACAGACACAAAAAAAGTGTAAACTTTAGGTATCTTCTCAATAAATCGGCGTAAATCCTCTGCTGTGCCATTTTTCTGGATTCCCGCTCCCCGATCAGGTCGAGGACAAGCTTCGCGGGAATGACAAATGTTTACTCTATCATGACGGACACTTACTCTATTTCGTCATTTCCGCGTACGCGGAAATCCAGGGGCCACACCGCTACTTATTGAGATGTTACAACTTTAGTTCACTTTAGACACTTCAAACTTTAGGCACTTATAATGTACACCATCCCCTTTGGAAAAGATCATCTGAACTTTGACTTACCCCGCGGGATGACCGGCACAGTCGCCGAATCCAGGCACACACGACCCATAAAAGACCTAAAAGAGGCCATCAGACAGGCTCTTGCTGAGCCCATTAACTCGGCTCCTTTAAGGCAGCTTGCAAAACCCCGGGACAGGGTGTGCATTGTCTTTACCGATATTACCCGGGCTGGTGCGGATCACATGCTGGTGTCGGCCATGCTGAAAGAATTAGAGACTGCCGGGATTCCGGACGACCAAATCACGCTCCTCTGCGGTGTCGGGCTCCATCGACCCAGCACGTACGAAGAAAAGGTGGTCAAGTTAAGGAAAGAAGTTGTGGATCGCTACAGGATTGTGGATCATAATGCTCAGGACCCAAGCGCCCTGATTGACTTAGGCAAAACAGAGAGCGGCATCCCCCTGACCGTTAACCGGCTGGCCTATGAGGCCGATCTATTAATTGCCACCGGTATTGTGGAACCTCACCAGTTTGCGGGCTATTCTGGGGGTCGTAAGACTGTGGCCATCGGCGCGGCTGGCGAGGCCATGATCGCCTACACCCATGGCCCCAAGATTATGGATCATCCGGGCACACGGCTGGGAAAGATCGAGGGGAACCCCTTTCACGAAGGGGTGTCTGAGGCGGCCCGGCGTGCCGGTCTTAAGTTCATCCTGAATGTGGTCCAGGATGAACAAAAAAGGCCTGTGGCCGTGCTTGCAGGCGAACCGGATGCAACTTTCCAAAAATTGGTAGGCGAGGCCCGCAGACTTTATGAGGTCCCGATCTACCGGCAGTATGACGTGGCTGTTGCCGGCGTAGGGCGCCCCAAGGATGTAAATATTTACCAGGCATGCCGGGCAGCGAGCTATCTCTTTTTTGCCCCTGTTTCAGTGGTAAAGGAAGATGGTGTGATCATTGTGCCTGCGCCGACACCGGAAGGGGCCGGGGAGGGGGTAGGGGAGCAGAGGTTTTTCGAGAAGATGCGGGATGCCATCACCATGCCATCCCTGCTAAAAGAGTTGCGAGAGTCCGGTTACCCGCCGGGGGCCCAGCGTGCCTTTATTATGGCCAAGGTCCTGGATAAAGCCGATGTCATCATCGTGGGCTCCAAGACCCCTGATATCGTTCGCCAGGTCCATATGATCCCGGCGGCTGATATGGAGCAGGCTTTCCATATCTCAGCTCAAAAAATTGGCAGGCAGGATTTGGACGTCCTGATCGTCCCGCACGCCCTGCTCACACTCCCCATTGTGGCTCAGGCAGAGGCCGTCAAAACGAACATCGAACATCGAACATCGAACGTCCAGGTAAGCGAAGACTCCGACATCGAATGAAAAAGTACTAACTTTAGGCACTTTAGGTACTTACATCCAGGAGGAACATCATGGATCTTTTGAAGGGAATCGAAGAAAGAAGGAGCACCCGGGCTTTTCTTGAGAGGCCGGTTGAGAGAGAGAAAATAGAAACCCTCCTCAATTATGCTACACAGGCACCATCTGCCATTAATCTTCAGCCATGGGAATTGACTGTTGTATCCGGTGAGGAGAAAAAAAGGCTTAGCAGGCTCTTGGTAAAGCGTATGAAGGAGCGAAACATATCATGCGGACCAGGGGCCAAAAGCCCCCTTCCGGAGTATTTTGTAGAGAGGGAGAGGGGGCTTCTTGATACAATCCTGCCCAATCTGCCTGAGCAGACCCCTTTTCAGGATTTCATTAATGAGGGGAGCTGTAATTTTTACGGCGCTCCCACCGCAATCATCATCACTCTGGACCAGGTATTTTCAAGCGCCAGACTCACCGACATAGGCGTTCTCGTAGGCTACCTCGTATTGGCCGCCCATGCCCTCGAATTAGGGACCTGTCCCATAGGTCTGATTACGGCATTTGATGACGACATTAAAGAGGCCTTGAGTATCCGGGACGAAAAACAGGTGGTCATCGGTGTGGCAGTAGGTTACAGAGATCCCCAGTCTCCGATAAACCGGTCAAGGTCTGAGAGGGTCCCTCTGGACGATGTGGTCAAATGGCGGGAATGATAGAGCCTGAAGCTGAGAGATCAAACCTGAAAGATTGTGAGCCAGAGGCGGACAAAAAAATAAACATCAACTTTAGGCACTTCTCCGGTTTGTTTGGGTTAGGATTAGAAAAAATATGGGATCGACTTTTCGGGAAGACATCTCTGACTCAAGCCGCTTTGTCGTAACCATGGAACTGGTTCCCGGAGAACAGTCAAAGGGGCGTTCTGTTGATACTGTGATGAGCATAGCAGAGGACGCCCTTTCAGACGGCAGGATATCAGCGGTTACCATAACTGACAATCCCGGCGGGCATCCTTCTCTAAGCCCGGATGTATTAGGCAGAGAGATCGTTAACAGGGGGATGGACGTAATTGTCCATTTTACCTGTCGCGATCAGAATCGGGTGGGTCTTGAGAGCCGAGCGCTTCAATTAGGACATCTCGGCATTAAAAATGTCTTAGCCCTCACAGGCGATTTTGCCGGAGAAGGGTTTGCCGGCCAGGGCGCCCCTGTCTTTGACTTAGACTCTGTGTCATTATTATTGATGCTTAAGATGATGGACGAGGGAACACTGTCTCGCGGAGACAGGGAAGATTTCTTGGTGGGGT
>Ga0222636_1000754_pt1 | contig 15052 bp, 13 predicted proteins | sample AntAcemetagen141_FD_179811 | JGI IMG/M metagenome (GOLD analysis project Ga0222636, IMG submission 179811) | Saline water microbial communities from Ace Lake, Antarctica - #141 | ecosystem: Environmental > Aquatic > Non-marine Saline and Alkaline > Saline | place: Antarctica: Ace Lake...
ACGAAGGAAATATCAGAGAAAACAGGAGTTTCGGAGAAGATAGTTAAACGGATTTTTAGATAAATGAGTCCACATAAAACCATTAAAATGGTTGCTGTTATCGATAAATATCTATCACAAACGATTAGAATCGTGGTCTTCTAAATATTGTAAAAATAAAAAATAGCCAAATGGAACGAAATAATATTAACCGTTTCAATTGTTTTTTTAGTAATTTTATAAGTATATTAAAAAAATCAATGAAATTAAAAAAAGACCAAAAATATTGGTCTTTTAAATTTATATTATTTATTACTTAATTATCTAAACATCGCCTTTATACTGCCCCAAGTTTGATTTACACCTGATATATTCATATAGACTTCTATCGGATCGGAATATTCAATTGATTGATCGGCAAATACAATTTTCAATTTATATGCGAAACTAAGTCCGGATGTTTTATATAGTGGAGTTTCATCTTTATAAGAGTATGAACCAACTCCAACTGAATTGATTTTATTTATGATATTAAATTCAGTATCGTTACTTCTTTTTTTCATAATATAAAATGATTCAATGTTTTCTTGTGAATTAATTTTCCATTCAAGAAGTATATAATCATTTTCTGATCTACCACTAAAATATTCTAAACCATCAAAAGCAAATATGCTCGAAACAAGTGTAAGAGTGATAATTATTGATAGCAGTAATTTTTTTATATTGTTTTTTTGTTTCATTTGTATTTAATATAGTAAATTATTTACAATTGTCAAATGTTTTTTTGAAAAAATTAAATTATTTGATTTGTGTCACAATATAAGATAATTAATATTTCTTTCCACTTGTATTCACCATAGGTACGAATCTGACGGGAAATACTTTTTCCTCTTTTATTTGGTTATTTACTTTTCTTAAATAGACTAAGTTCTGATAATACAATGAACCAACCGGAATAATTATTCTTCCACCTTCCTTCAATTGGTTTTTTAAGGCATTAGGTATTTCTGTTGGGGCACAGGTAACAATGATCGCATCAAAAGGTGCATATTCTTCCCAGCCTTGATAGCCATCCCCGATCTTTACTTTGATATTGCTATATCCCATTTCTTGCAACAATCTACTTGCCCTGCTACCTAAGGATGTTATTATTTCAATCGTATAAATGCTGTCGCTTAATTCACCCAATATGGCAGCCTGATAACCGGAACCCGTACCAATCTCTAAAACTTTATCTGTTTTTGATAAATTCAATATTTGTGTCATATAAGCTACAATATATGGTTGAGAAATTGTCTGACCTTCACCAATTGGCAAAGGATGATCTTTGTATGCCATTTTTCTATACTTTATTGGCACAAATCGATGACGCGGTACTTTGAGAAATGCTTCAATTATTGCCGGATCCTTTATACCTCGTTTCTTTATCTGTTCCTCAACCATCAGTTTTCTTTCTTCTTGAAAACCGGCGTCCAAGATCGTTTGTCTAAATTTTTCCTTGCCCTCGCCGCAACCCACAAAGCATACACAATAAATAATTAGGATTATCAGTAGGATCTTTGTTTTGATATTAATCATTATTTTCCTTCAAATGTTTTTTTAAAAATTTTATAATTTTATACCCGTATCAAGGGAAGTTGTCTTGCTTCGCCAAAAATGGAAATCATATGTTCCCGTATCTGGTAATTCAATATTAATTTCTGGCCGAATATATTTTGTTGACATATAACATCCTTCACCTCTTTTTACCAAAAAAACTTTAATTGAAATATTAGGAAGATCTTTGACAACTTCATATCTTGAAAAATAGTAACAATGATCTGTTCCATATAACAATGCTACAAAATTAATATTTGAATTGTAAATAGAATCAACTTCTACAGAATATACTCTACTTGGAAAATCTATCTCTTCTTCATTACTATTAAACAAAGAACACGAAACTGTTGAAAATAAAATGAATATGATTAGTTTTTTCATAACAACTCCTTGTGTTTAATTATAAAAATTTATAATAATTTTTCCATAAAACAAACTAATTAATTGGAATTTTTTCTAATTTTCATTATAATTGAAGCATGTTAAAAAATCTAAAAATAAATAATTTCGTAATAATAAATAAATTGGAAATAAATTTTAATAAAGGACTAACACTTTTTACCGGTGAAACAGGAGCTGGAAAATCGATCATTATTGATGCACTTGGTCTGACTTTGGGCGATAGAGCAGATACGACTATGATTGGGAATAATGGAAATAATGCAATAATTGAAGCCGAGTTTAAGTTGTTACCCGAAAATAAAGAAATGAATGAAATTATTGAAAAATACGATTTACCTGTTGAAGGTGATGAAATAAATATTAGACGAGAGGTCTTTAAAAGTGGTAAATCGAGAGCTTTTTTTAACGATGCATTATTACCAATTTCCGCACTAAAAGTAATCGGAAATAATTTAGTGGAAATGCACGGTCAACACGACAATCAAAGGATCTTAAATTCTAAAAATCATTTGGAATATTTGGATAATTATTTATCGAGTGATAACAAAAAAGAAAATTATTTTAAAATATACACTCAATTTAATAAGCAATATAAAGATTATGTAAATTTATTGAAAAATAGGGAATCATTCTTGCAAGCGTTAGAATTGAAAAATTTTCATTATAATGAATTAAGTAAAATAGATCCACAAAAAGACGAGTTAGATAATTTAATTGCTGAATTGAATATTTTGGAAAATTCACAGAAATTAGTAGAGTTATCAAATGATATTGCTACTAATATTTATGAAAATGATGAATCAATTCTATCGGAAATTCAAAATTTACACCAAAAATTGAAAGAAATAAATTCAATTGACAATAAAAACGAAAGTTTATTGCGAGAAATGGATTCGATACTGATTTCAATAGGGGAGATCGGTCAAACATTAGCATCTTATCGTGATAGTATTCCTCACGATAATGATAGATTTGAATGGTTGCAGGAACGCGTTGGTAGAATAAATTATCTGATGCGAAAATATAACAGAAATTATGATGAACTTTGTGAATATTATAAGCTATTAAAACAGGAAATAAATGAAGGAACTGATTTTGATTCTCGTTTAAAAAACTCAAAGGAAAAATTAGAATTATTGAGAAATAAATTGCAAAAAACAGCAATTGAGCTTCACGATCAAAGGGAACAAACTGCTGAAAAGTTTTCTCAAAATATTAAAAAGAAATTGCTGAAATTGGGAATGAAAGATACTAATTTTAGAGTTGAATTTTTAAGTAAATTGGCTTCAACCGATAAATATATAAAATTTAAGAATGAGAAAGTTATACCAAAAATCAATGGAATTGACGAAATTGAATTCCAGATAATAACCAATGTTGGAGAGAGTTACAAACCATTGGTTAAAGTAGCTTCCGGTGGTGAAATATCTCGAATTATGCTTGCAATTAAAACTGTTCTGGCTGGAGCGGATTCTATTGGAACATTAATATTCGATGAAATTGATTCCGGTGTTTCGGGAAAGATCGGTAGAATAGTTGGTGAACATATAGAATCGTTAACAAAATTTCATCAGGTTTTATGTATTACACATTTACCACAAATTGCTTCATTAGGTGAAAACCATATTTTTGTTGATAAAATGGTAGAAGGCAAACGAACTTTAACGAAAGTAAAGGTCTTGAATAAGGAAGAACGAATTAAAGAAATTGCATCATTATTAAGTGGTAAAAATATCACAAATGTAACAATGCAGAATGCAAAAGAATTGTTGGAAAAGTAGATGAAATGCAGAATAAAATGAAAAGAGAAAAATTATTTGAACTGATCGGTCAGGAAAAGATTTATTCCAAATTAACCACATTTATTAAAAGAGGAATGGTTTCCACCGGATATTTATTTGCCGGTCCACAGGGAAGTGGAAAAATCAGTATGGCGTTAAATCTTGCAGCTGCTTTAAATTGCGAAAATCAGCAGAAATATTCGGCGTGTGGTGTCTGTGATTCATGTAAAAAATTTAAAAAATTAAATCATCCGAATCTACAATTGATATTTGCAACGGTTCGCGGCAAAAATCCAAAAGATGATGATCCTTTAACCGGATTATCGGACGATGAATTTGAAGAATACCAAGATATTATTAGTAATTTGAAAGAAGATCCGTATTCCAGTTTGAAAATGCAGGGAGCGAAACAAATATTGATAAGTAATATTCGAAAGATAAAAAAAGATCTAATATATTCTAAAATCGAATTCGGATGGCGAGTAATAATTATCAATTTGGCCGAACAGTTGGGAATAGAAGCATTCAATTCGATTTTAAAAATTCTGGAAGAACCACCGCCACAGACGGTTTTTGTGTTGACTACAGAGAAGTTAAGTATAATTCCTTCGACAATAAAATCGCGTTGTCAAGTGATAAAATTCAATCCAATTCCGGAAGAGGAAATTATCGAATATTTAAATGGAAAGGACATTGATGCCTCTGCTAAAAATAGAATTGCTCGTCTAAGTAATGGCAATATGCGAAAAGTTAAGGAATTGATGACAAGAGATTTTTCTGAAGAAGATGATAAAATATTGAATTTTTGGCGATTGATGATGGGTTCGAAAATTGGTAACAAATCGACAACAATGATCGATCTAACGAAATTAGTTAGTGAATATAGTAAATTAGCGAAAACTGATTATAATGAGTTCGTTAATAAATTACAATTAATTTTATTTTGGTTGCGAGATGCAAAAATTATTGCAACTGACGGATCTGATGAATTTGTCGTTAATAATTATCTATTAAAAGAATTGACTAAATTTGCAAATTATTATCAAAAATTTTCTTATGAAAAGATAATTGATCTGGTCGAAGAAACTATTAAGTATTCAAGTAAAAATGTATATGTACCGGCTTTAATAGGCAGGTTATTTTTTACGATCAGAGAAGAATTGCAGAAGGCAAAATGAGAAAATGAACAAAATAAGTTAATAATGTTTATGAATTCAAATAAATATTTTCTATCTTTTAAAAATAAAAAATGAGGTCTTAATATAAATGTTGCAACCAAATACCATACCAACAAAAGAACCGAATATTAGAGTAGGAATTATCCTTCCGGAAGATAAACAGAAAAATGTATCAATAAATATTCCAATAAAAAGTAGTTATAAAATTGAGATTGATGGAAAAAAATCTAATATCGGACAACAAGAAGTAAATATTAATATTAAAGAAAATAGATTAAATTGTGAAATTGGTACGAAGAAATATGAAAATTGCGATCAGGTAAAATTCAAGAAGTTAATAGAAGAAGCGTATGTTGTTGTAAAACCAGTCGTTGCGGGAAGAGTATTTCATTGGAAGAAGCAGATTGAAGTGAAATTACCGGATACAATTGAAATCAAAGTTCAAGATAAAAATTTATTGTTAGTTAACGAATTGCCGTTAGAAGATTATTTAATGTGTGTCGCAACTTCTGAAATGGGAGCGAAATGTCCGACGGCACTTATTGAAGCTCAAACGGTAGTTGCGCGTTCGTGGATGTTAGCAAATGTAGAAAAAAAGCATATTGATCTTGGAATTGATGTCTGTAATGATGATTGCTGTCAACGATATCAGGGAATAAATAACTTGACGATGCATTCTATACAAGGGACGAAAAATACGCGTGGAAAGGTAATAATGTATGATAAAAAAATATGTGATGCTCGCTATTCTAAATCCTGCGGTGGAATGATGGAAAGATTCGAAAATCTATGGGAAGGTGAACCGCTTCCTTATATGCAAAATATACCGGATATGCCAAAAAAATCTAATTTTGATGTTGATCTGACTAAAGAGGAAAATGCGACCGATTGGATATTTTTAAATCCAAGGACATTTTGCAGTCCGCATACTATTGATGAAAAGGATTTGAAACAATATTTAGGAAATGTCGATGAAGAAGGTAAATATTTTCGATGGAAAGAAGAAATTTCTCAAGAAGAATTAACTAAAAATCTTAATAAAAAGTTAAATATAAAAGTTAAGAATGTTTTAAAATTAACACCAATAAAAAGAGCTGGTTCCGGAAGAATGTTAGAATTGGAAATTGAATATGTCGATGTAGATGATAAAATAATGAAAAAAATTATTTACAAAGATTATAATGTTCGATTGGTTTTACATCCAAAATTTTTATTTAGTTCGGCTATTGTTATAAAAGATGAGAAAGATAATAATGGTTTATCGACCAAATTCATTTATTACGGAGCAGGCTGGGGACACGGAGCTGGAATGTGTCAAATTGGAGCGTTGGGAATGTCATTAAAAGGATACAAAACAGAAGAAATTTTATCGCATTATTATCCCGGTTCAGAATATGTAAAGATCTATAATTAGGAAAATGTAAGTTTAATTTCAGCTTACTACAAAATAGTTTATTAGCAAAATAAAAAGAGCACATTTAAGGAATTGAAAACTAAAATTAGAGAAAGGAAATCATTATGAGCAAAAAAAGTAAACTGAAAAATTCACCTTGGAGTTGGGTTCCATCGTTGTATTATGCCGAAGGAATTCCCTACGCATTAGTAATGTACGCATCTGTTGTATTTTATAAAAGAATGGGAATTTCCAATGCTGATATAGCACTATATACAAGTTGGTTATATCTTCCGTGGGTAATTAAGCCATTTTGGAGTCCACTGGTTGATATATTGCGAACGAAACGATTTTGGATATTGACAATGCAATTAATTGTAGGAGCAAGTTTAGGTGGAGTTGCCTTAACTATTCCAGCTCCGAATTTCTTTAAAATTACAATTGGCATATTCTGGTTAATGGCTTTTAGTTCAGCTACTCACGATATTGCTGCCGATGGATTTTATATGATAGGTTTATCTAAACATAAGCAGGCATGGTTTGTCGGAGTTAGAAGCACATTTTACAGATTTGCAATGATTACCGGACAGGGATTAATAATTATTCTTGCAGGATTAATAGAAGGACAAAGCGGTTTGGATAGTGTTGAAATTAATGTTACTGCTGATTTGAATAATAATGTAAAGCAAGAAATTATTATTGAAGAAAAAAATGATATTATAGCAGAAGAAGGTGAATTAAAACTCATTTGTGAGCCGGAAAATTTGGCTATTCCAATTGTAACTCGAGAAAAAGAATATGTTGATTCCATTTTACATTATGTAGATAATTGGAATAAGCAATTTGAAAAAACCGAAGATGAAAAAATTGAGAATATCAATAAAATTGAAAATGAAAAGCAATCCTTATGGAACAAAGCAATTTCAGGTCCATTAGAAAAATTTTTAAGAAATAATTTTGGGAAAAAAGAAGTAAAAATAAAAAAGAAGTCCGGAAATATTGGAATATTAAAATTTCATTTGTCAAAGGCACCTGAAAAGGATGAGGAAGTAGTTGTAAATTTTGGTCGTGACAAAGGTAATAAAAATATTACTTTAGTTACAGATTCAACTTTGCTTACCGGTTCACGGTTTTCGTTCAATGAGAATAATTGGAATGAACCGAGAATGGCAGTAATAAGATTAGATTCAAAATTAGATAATAATGTTACCGCTGTTTTTAAAGCTACTTCGGGAAATATTAAATTATCTTGGGTCATCACTTTTGCAGTAATGGGTGGATTATTCTTGCTATTCTTTATTTATCATAAATTTGCAATTCCAAAAATAGAAACGGTTAGAAATGAAAAAAATGTAAAAGATTTTCTAAAAGATTTCCTAAAAACATTCGTCGAATTTTTTAAGAAAGATAAGATAGGTCTGTCAATTGCATTTTTATTACTATTTAGATTAGGCGAATCACAATTAGTGAAACTTGCGGCTCCGTTTATTTTGGATGCGCAGGAAGCTGGTGGATTGGCAATGACCACTGCCGAATATGGAATAATTTATGGAACTGTTGGAATATTACTATTAACACTTGGTGGATTACTTGGTGGATTTGCAGCAGCGAAAAATGGTTTAAAATATTGGATTTGGTGGATGGTGATAGCTATAAATCTACCCAATGCTGTCTATATATTTTTATCACAAGTTCAACCTGATAGCTTTTTAGTGGTGAACATTTGTGTTGCGATTGAACAATTTGGATATGGTTTTGGCTTTACTGCTTATATGTTATACATGATACAAGTAGCGGAAGGAAAATACAAAACAGCTCATTTTGCAATTGCTACTGGTTTTATGGCATTGGGAATGATGATTCCCGGAATGGTAAGTGGATGGATACAAGAAATTATTGGTTATGAGCACTTTTTTGTATGGGTACTAATTGCAACTATTCCTGGTTTTCTAATAATTAAATTTTTGCCAATTGATCCTGAATTTGGGAAAAAAACCAAAGAAACAGAAGAATAGTTAAATTATATATGATGAAAAATGAAATGAAAAAAATAGTTGTATTTTAGTAGATCATTTCTTATTTTATTAAGTTATGAAATTGAAAATTGACAAATAAAACCTCAGGTCTTGTGCAACAGTGAAGTACTGAATCCCGTCAGATCCGGAAGGAAGCAGCGGTAGGTTATAGAGCTGGGTGCCAAGTAACCTGGGGTTTTAAAATAATAATATATCAAAGAGAACAATTATGGATTATAAGGTAATTTCACTAAAATACAGACCACAAACATTTGACGATGTTATTGGACAAGATCACATTACAAAGACAATAAGGAATGCAATTGAAAAAGATAAAATAGGGCATGCTTATATTTTCAGTGGACCGAGAGGGACAGGGAAGACGACTACGGCTCGTATTTTAGCAAAAAGAGTAAATTGTGAAAATCCTAAAGATGGAAATCCTTGTAATGAATGTTCATCTTGTAAAGAAATATCTGAAGATCGCAGTTTGGATGTTGTAGAAATTGACGGAGCTTCAAATCGTGGAATTGATGATATTCGAAGTTTACGCGAGCAGGTGAAATATCCTCCTACAAAGGGGAAATATAAGGTTTTTATAATTGATGAATTCCATCAAATAACGAAAGATGCCTTCAATGCTTTGCTAAAAACTTTAGAAGAACCGCCAAGTTATGTATTGTTTATATTTGCAACTACTGAGTTACAAAAAGTGATTCCCACAATTCTTAGCAGATGTCAACGATTTGAATTTAAACGGATTGCAATAAATGAATTAATTGATAGATTAAAATATATTTGTAAGGAAGAAAAGATAGATATTGACGATGATTCATTGCTATTGATAGCAAAAAAAGGCGATGGAAGTATGCGCGATGCTCAAAGTATTTTGGAACAGGCGGCAGCATTCAGTAAAGATAAAATTGATTATGAAATGATAATTGATATTTTAGGAATTATAAAAGAAGAAGTATATTTTGATCTAATTCAATCAATTATTATGAAAGATATAAATAAATTGTTATCATTGATAAATGAAATGATTATGAACGGATATGATATTATAGAATTTGTTTCGGGATTTTCTAATTTTTTGAGAGATCTTTATATTGTAAAGTCAACGAATTCAACGGAATTATTGGAAGCAACGGGAAATGTAAAAGATAATTTCAAAGAAATTTCAAAAAATATTGAAGAGAGAAGAATTATTCAGATGTTGTCAATTGTTACAGATCAGATGAATAAGATCAAATATTCTTTAAATCCTCGTATTATTATTGAATCAATGTTCATAAAATTATCACAGCTTGATGATATTTTTTCTATAAGTGAAATATTAGATGGTGCAGAAAATGAAATTATACCTACAAAACGAAAGACAAAGAATGTTTCACAACAAAACACTGTAAATGAACCCGAAGAGAAATATCATCAAGAAACAGAAACCCAAAAAGAAGTATCCGAATCGAAAAATTATAGAAGTAGAATATTAGGTGGTAAAAACAATAAACAAGATGACCTAAATTTAAAAGTTGGAACAGATGATAAAAATGATGTGCCAAGATCAGAAGTGAATTTGTCAAAAATTAAGGATATTTGGGATGAGATAATAAAAAGTTTTGTAAAAACTCAACCATCTTTAAGTGATATTTTGGGGAAAATGGATTTAGTAAAATTTGCAAATAATATTTTAGTGCTTGGAACCGATAATACATTTTATTTAAAAAAAGTTGAAAAGAACATTGTTCCAATTAAAAAAGTAATTGATAAAATATTAAATTCAAATATTTCAATTAGAGTTGAAAAAGTCGAACTTAGTGATAAAAAAAAGAAACAAATAAAGAGTAAGGAAATTCCAAAATCAGTAAAAAATGTGATTGAAGCGTTTGATGGGGAATTGGTTTAAGTGAAATGTGAAAAGTGAGAAGGAGAAAAAGCGATTATACAACTAGAAGAAAGGACAATTTTACTAGGAATAATTAGCAACGAATAAAATTGTTATGAAATAGGAATTTTAAATTTAAAGAAACATAAAAGCAATTAGTATAATTAGCGTAATTCGATGATAAAAATGATATATAAGAATATATCTGTGCTTTATAAAAAATCATAAAAAATAATTGGTTAAATAGAAAAAAATTAATATATTTCAAGATGTTAAATATTATTGAAAAAAATAAAAGAATATGAGTGAAAAAATTAAAATAAAATTACCTGATGGTACAAAGAAAGAGTTTACAAGTGGATCGACTTCCTATGATATTGCCTTATCGATAAGTAAAGGATTGGCGGAACACAGTTATCTTGCAAAAGTAAATGGTAAATTAGTTGATTTAAAAGCAAAATTAAAAAATGACTGTAATGTGGAAATCATTACCGATAAATCACCAGAATTAAATAGTGTTTTACTTCATAGTGCAGCACATATTATGGCTCAAGCGGTAAAGAGATTATATCCTAAAGTTAAAATAGCGATTGGTCCTGCAATAGAAAACGGATTTTATTATGATTTTGACTTTGAGGAGCCATTAACAGAAGCTGATTTGCCAAAAATTGAAAAAGAAATGAAAAATATCATAGACGAAGATCATCCTATAGAAAGAAAAGAAATAAGTAAAAAAGAAGCGGTGAAATATTTTACAAATTCTAATGAACCATATAAATTAGAAATAATTGATGAATTATCGGAAAATGAAAAGATATCTTTGTATTCACAAGGTGATTTTACAGATCTTTGTCGTGGTCCTCATATTCCTTCAACTGGAAAAATAAAAGTATTCAAATTACTTAGTGTTGCAGGAGCTTATTGGCGTGGCGATGAAAAGAACAAAATGCTTTCCAGAATTTATGGAACCGCATTCATTAATAAAAAGAAGTTAAACAAATATCTGAATTTTCTCGAAGAAGCGAAAAAACGTGATCATAGGAAATTAGGAAAGCAGCTTGATCTTTTTGGTGTATCTGAACAAGTTGGACAAGGTTTGATTTTATGGTATCCCAAAGGAGCAATATTAAAGAAGACGATTGAAGATTTTTGGTTTGAGGAACATAAAAAGAATGATTATGAACTTGTATTAACTCCTCATATTGGAAAATCAGGTCTTTGGGAAACATCAGGACATTTGGATTTTTACAAAGAATCGATGTATTCACCGATGGATATCGATGGACAGGATTATTATATTAAACCGATGAATTGTCCGTTTCATATTATGATTTATCAACGGAAACAACAAAGTTATAGAGATTTACCAGTTAGATATGCAGAATTAGGAACCGTTTATCGTTATGAATTGTCTGGAACTTTGCATGGCTTAATGAGAGTGAGAGGATTTACTCAAGATGACGCTCACATTATTTGTACTCCTGATCAGCTTGATGAAGAAATTAGAAAATTATTAGCATTTTCATTTGAATATTTAAAAGCTTTTGGGTTTAAGAAATTTGAGGTCTTTTTATCAACTATGCCAACAGACAAATATGTTGGTGAACCGGCAAAATGGAAAAAAGCACAAGATTCATTAAGTCAATCATTAGAAAAAATGGAAATTGCATATAAAATTGATGAGGGCGGAGGTGCTTTTTACGGACCAAAAATAGACATAAAAATCAAAGATGCGATTGGTAGATTATGGCAATGTACGACAATTCAGTTTGATTTCAATCTACCGGAAAGATTTGATATGAATTATACTGCATCGGATGGAAGTTATCAAAGACCATTTATGATCCACAGGGCAATTATGGGATCGTTAGAAAGATTTATTGGAATTTTATTGGAAGATACGGCAGGCAATTTACCTGTTTGGTTGTCTCCATTTCAAGTTTGTATTCTACCGATAACAGATAGACAAATAGAATATTCACAAGAAATAGACAAAAAATTAAAAGAAAATGGAATAAGAAGTAAAATAAATGCACATCAAGAAAAGATTGGTGCAAAAATTCGTTCGGCTGAATTAGAAAAAATTCCATTTATGTTGATAATTGGTGATAAAGAGATGGAAAGTGTGAAGGTTAGTGTTAGAAAACACGGTTCGGGCGATCAAGGGAAAATGTTGTTAGATGAATTTATTAAAAAGATTAATGATAAATAAAATAAAATAAAAAAGGAGTAAACATTTCAAATAATAAGACAGATGGTTCTCTCAGAATTAATGGTGAAATCAGAGTTAAACAAGTTAGATTAATTGCGGATGAAGGGGACCAAATAGGTGTAGTAAGCATACAAGAGGCGCAAGAAATGGCTGAGAAAAGAGATTTGGACTTGGTTGAAGTAGCACCAAAAGCAAATCCCCCTGTATGTAAAATAATGGATTATGGTAAATATATTTACCGTCAACAAAAACGAGAAAAAAAGAATAAGAAAAAACAAAGTTCATCTCCGTTAAAGGAAATGAGGTTTCGGCCTAGAATTAACGAGCACGATATTATGACAAAAGTTAATAAAATAACTGAATTTCTTAAAAATGGCTCAAAAGTAAAATTAACTGTAATGTTCAGAGGTCGTGAAATGGCTCATAAAGATTTTGGTATTGAGACATTAGATAATGTTTTAGATAAACTTTCTGATGTTGCTGATATTGATAATGAACCATTAATGATAGGAAGATTCTTATCTGTTTATGTCGTACCTAAAAAGAAAGGAGATTAAAAAATGCCAAAAGTGAAAACAAATCGTGGCGCAGCGAAAAGAATTAAAACAACGAGCAGTGGAAAATTGAAAAGAAAAAAAGCTTATGCTGGTCATAATTTTACTTCTAAATCTACAAAGCGTAAACGAGGTCTTCGTCAAGCGACTTTAGTTTCTAAAGGTGATGAAAAGAGAATGAGAGACCTAATAGGGAAATAATAAAATTTTTAATTAAGAAACTAAAGAAGTATAAGAGGAGATAGTATGCCAAGAGCAAATAGTTCTGTGCCAAGACACAGAAGACATAGGAAAATAGTAAAAGCTGCAAAAGGTCAATGGGGCGCTCGTCATAGATTATTTAAAACAGCAAAAGAAGCAATTGAGCGTGGTTGGAAATATGCCTATAGAGATAGAAGACAGAAAAAAAGAAATTTTCGCAAATTATGGATAACAAGAATTAATGCTGCTGTAAGACAACATGGAATGACTTACTCTGCATTTATTAATGTTTTAAAGACTAAAGATGTTCAATTAAATAGAAAACAATTAAGTGAATTAGCTATTCGTGAACCAGAAGCATTTGCAGAGTTAGTAAAATCAGTCAAGCCCAAAGAATCAGTAAAATAATTAATTATAAATTAAATTTATAATAGGAATTTTCGTATGTCGATCTTTGATGAAATAGGAAGTGTTGCAGAAAATTTTCATAATAAACTTGATAAAATTATCGGTCAAGAACAAATTGTTGATTTAAAAAATAAATATTTGGGAAGAAAAGGAATTGTTTCAATTTTATTTTCTCAAATAGGAAAAGTTGCAGCAGAAGATAGGAAAAAAGTGGGGAAATCATTAAATTCATTAAAAAATGAATTAACAAAAAAAATTAATGAGAAGAATCAACAATTTTCTGTTTCAGAAGAGAAATCAAAAAAAACTGATTATTCTTTACCTGGATATTCATTTAATAAGGGTTCGCAACATCCTATTACACAATCGATTGATGAGATGTTGGATATTTTTAATCATTTGGGATTTGACATTGCTTATGGACCTGAAGTTGAAACCGATTGGTACAATTTCGGATCATTGAATTTTCCCAAAAATCATCCGGCAAGAGATATGCAAGATACTTTTTATACCGAAGGGAGTGGAATATTAAGAACACATACTTCACCGGTTCAAACTCGCTTTATGACAAAAAATAAACCACCGGTTCGAATAGTTGCCCCAGGTCGTGTTTATAGAAATGAAGCAATAAGTCCGAGAAGTTATTGCGTGTTCAATCAAATAGAGGGTTTGTATGTAGACAAAGATGTGACTTTTTCGGATTTACGAGGAACTTTAGATATGTTTTGCAAAATGTATTTTGGATCTGATGTGAAATTAAAATTTCGAACAAGTTATTTTCCATTTACTGAACCGTCTGCTGAAGTTGATGTTTCTTGTTTCCTATGCAATGGAAAGGGTTGTAGAGTTTGTAAAAATACAGGTTGGTTGGAAATATTGGGATGCGGAATGGTTGATCCAAATGTTTTCAAATCAGTTGGATACGATCCTGAAAAATATAATGGATTTGCTTTCGGTTTGGGAGTGGAAAGAATGGCAATGTTGAAATTGGAAATTAATGATATCCGAATTTTATATGAAAATGACATTGAATTTTTAAAGCAATTTTAATTTTATTAATAATTTTTGATATTAAAAGGTAAATAATTGAAAGTATCGTTAAGTTGGTTACAACAATACATAAAGATTGAAGATAAGCCAGAGATATTAGCTGAAAAGTTAACTTTAGCCGGTTTGGAAACTACTGTAAATATTGTCGGTAAATCTGTGCCGGATAAAGTTGTTATTGGGCAAGTATTAAGTGTAGAAATGCATCCCAATGCCGATAAATTATCTGTTTGTAAAGTAAATGTCGGTAACAATGAAGAATTAACGATTGTTTGTGGAGCTCCAAATGTTGCTGCTGATCAAAAAGTACCTGTTGCTTTGGTAGGTTCAAAACTTGCACCTGATTTTAAGATAAAAAAGACAAAGTTGCGAGGGATTGAATCTCATGGCATGATCTG
>Ga0222636_1000756_pt1 | contig 15034 bp, 9 predicted proteins | sample AntAcemetagen141_FD_179811 | JGI IMG/M metagenome (GOLD analysis project Ga0222636, IMG submission 179811) | Saline water microbial communities from Ace Lake, Antarctica - #141 | ecosystem: Environmental > Aquatic > Non-marine Saline and Alkaline > Saline | place: Antarctica: Ace Lake | collected...
GCATGGACGGCGAAGCGCTCGGCCGCGCCATCCAGGCAGATAAACGTCTGGCGAACACGCGCATGGTGATGCTGAGCTCGCTGGGAACCAAGGACAGCGTCCCGCGTTTCGCGGAAATCGGATTCGCAGCCTACCTGACCAAGCCGGTGCGTTTCCATGAGCTCCGGGGCGTCCTGTCCCTGGCGCTGGCCACGTCGGCCACTGTGGCGGGGGCGGTGCACCGGCCCATTGCCACGCGCCACGCGCCCTGCCTGCCACGGTTCGAAGGCCGCAATATGCGCATCCTGTTGGCCGAGGACAACATTGTCAATCAGCAGGTGGCCCTGGCCATGCTCCAGAAGCTCGGTCTGCGGGCTGATGTCGTGGCCAATGGCGCGGAAGCGGTCAAAGCCCTCGAAACTATCCCCTACGACCTGGTGCTCATGGACGTGCAGATGCCCGAGATGGACGGGCTGGAAGCCACCCGTGAAATTCGCAATCCACAATCTGCAATCCGCAATCACGCCGTGCCGATCATCGCCATGACCGCCTACGCCCTGCAGGGCGATCGGGAGAAATGCCTGGCAGCGGGCATGGATGACTATGTGTCCAAGCCGGTGACGCCGCAGTCTTTGGCGGAAGCGTTGGATAAATGGCTGCCGAAAGAGAAGTATAAACGTGTGCTGGAAAAAACAAAGAATGCGCCGGCCGCGGAACCACCCGTCTGGGACAAGGCGGGCATGATGGTCCGGCTGATGGATGACGAGAAGCTGGCGCGTAAGATAGTCGAAGTTTTTCTGGATGATACCCCGCGGCAGATCGAGATCCTGCGGGGTTATCTGGAGACCGGGGACGCTGAAGGCGCCGAGCGCCAGGCTCACACCATCAAGGGCTCGGTGGCCAATGTCGGCGGCGAGGCCCTGCGCGCGGTAGCCTTCACGCTGGAAAAGGCCGCCAAAACAGGGGGCTTGAGCGCCGCCAAGGGCCGCCTGGCCGAGCTGGAAAGGCAGTTCGCTGCGCTGAAGCAAGCGATGAAAAAGGGCGAACGGCGCAAATAGATTTTGGACACGATTGTAAATTATGAAAACAAAACAAATGACCAATAAAGATCAAAAAACAATCCTCCTTGTTGAAGATGAACCCGTCACCTCCATCGTCGAAAAAAACATCCTCGAAAAACACGGGTATAACGTTATCACCGCCGATACCGGCGGAAAAGCCATAGAGACTGTTGAAGCGACCCCCAGCATTGACCTAATTCTCATGGACATCAACCTGGGCTCCGGCATGGATGGCGCCACGGCGGCGGAAAAGATTCTTAAAACGCATGATCTCCCTTTAATATTTCTTTCGTCCCACACCGAACGCGAGGTGATTGAAAAGATAGAAAAAATTACTTCCTACGGTTATATCGTCAAGACCTCGGGAAATACGGTGCTCATCGCGTCCATCAAGATGGCGTTTCGCCTGTTTGAGGCGCAGATGAAGAACAAAGAGCAAGCGCAGATGCTGCGGGAGAGCGAGCGCAATCTATCCATGACGCTCAAATCCATCGGCGATGCGGTTATCGCCACGGATACAGAGGGGCGCATTGTCCGGATGAATACGGTGGCCGAGCAGTTGACCGGTTGGAATATGGGTGAAGCCCTGGGGCGGCCGCTGGATGAAGTGTTTCATATCATCAATCAGCATACGCGCCAACGCGTGGAAAACCCGGTGGCCAAGGTTTTGCAGACCGGGAAAACTCATGGCTTGGCCAATGACACGGTACTGGTGTCCCGGCAGGGTACCGAATATGTCATTGCCGACAGCGTCGCCGCGATTGTTGATGACAAAACGGGGCAAACCGTTGGGGTGGTGCTGGTGTTCCGCGACGTGACCGAGGATCATGTTGTCAGGGAAGCTCTGCGTGAGTCGGAAGAAAGATACCGGGTGCTGTTTGAGGGGAGCGCCACGGGCATATTGATGGCCAATGTTGAGAACAAACAGTTCGACTACGCCAACCCGTCCATATGCCGGATGCTCGGTTACACCAAAGAGGAGTTGACTCGGCTGGGCATAGCGGATATTCACCCGAAGGATGCGCTGGAGCATGTAGTGGCCGAGTTCGAAGCCCAGATGCGGGGGGAGAAGATACTGGCGTCCGCGCTACCCTGCCTGCGGAAAGACGGCACTGTGTTTTACGCCGATATCATAAGCGCAGCGCTCGTCAGCTCGGGGAAGAGTTGGGGCGTTGGCTTCTTTGACGATATCACCGAGCGCAAGCAGGCGGAGGAGGCGTTGAAACATGAGCGCCTGCTCCTGTCCAGCGTCATTAAGGGAACCAACGTCGGGACTTGGGAATGGAATGTCCAGACGGGCAAAACGGTCTTTAATGACCGCTGGGCAGAAATCATCGGCTACACGCTGGAAGAACTGACCCCCATTTCCATCGAAACATGGATGAAATATGCCCACCCAGATGACCTCAAGGTTAGCGGTGCAATACTGGAGAAGCACTTCAAGGGAGAGCTGGGCTACTATGAGTTTGAAAGTAGGATGAAGCATAAGGACGGGCGATGGGTATGGGTGCTCGACCGTGGGCGTGTGGCAACCTGGAACGCCGATGGCAAACCCTTGCTGATGTTCGGTACGCACCAGGACATCACCGAGCGCAAGCAGGCGGAAGGTATTATACAAAAACAAAAAGAAGAACAGCAGGTCATTCTTGATTCTGTTCCAGCTTGGATTTTCTATAAGGATAAGGAAAACCGCTTCCTCCGAGTTAATGAAGCCTTCTGTAAAGTCATGGGCCTGCCGAAGGAACAATTGGAAGGCAAGACCCTGTGGGATTTTTATCCAAAAGATCAGGCCGATGCCTATTGGAAAGATGATCTGGAGGTCATAAATTCCGGTCAGCCAAAAAGGAACATCATAGAACCATTAACTTTGTCGGATAGAGCCCTTTGGGTCCAGACAGATAAAATACTTTATCGTGACGCCTCAGGCAATATTGCCGGCATAATTGGTTTTACGCTCGACATCACCGAGCGCAAGCAGGCGGAGGAGGCGCTACGTGCATCGCGGAATTTGCTCCAATCCATTGTTGAAAACGTGCCCATACGTGTGTTCTGGAAGGATACCGAATTGCGCTATCTCGGGTGCAACACCGCCTTTGCGCGCGATGCGGGAATGTCGCGTTCGGAGGACATACTTGGCAAAGATGACTTTCAGATGGGCTGGCGCGAACAAGCCGAACGATACCAGGCCGACGATAAACGGGTGATGGATTCCGACACGCCGAAAATCGGCTACGAAGAGCCGCAAACCACGCCAGATGGACATCCGATTTTGCTACGTACCTCCAAGGTGCCACTCCACGATGTCGAGGGAAGAGTCTTTGGCATACTGGGCATCTATGACGACATCACCGAGCGCAAGCGCGCGGAGGAGAAACTGAAAGACGTTCGTAAAAAGTTAGTCCAGTCAGATAAATTAGCCGCCGTCGGTCTCATGGCCGCTGGAGTTGCCCATGAGATCAACAACCCGCTGGCCGTTATTATGTCGAGCATACAGATGCTGTTGGAACGGATTAAAAAAGAGGGCGCGGCGAATATAGATTCTAATATTTATACAAAAGCACTGGACATGACAGAGCGGGCTACCAACAGATGCAGAAAAATTGTGGCTGGTCTGCTGGTCTTTTCCGCTCCCGCGAGGTTTCAATTGGACCCTATTGATATACGTGAAGTTGTGGAAGAAAGTCTGGATGTTTTGAAAGATCAAATCAAGGCCCATAAGGTAAAAGTAATTCGTGATTTCGCATCCCATTTACCACTTCTCAAGGCCGATAAATATAAGCTCGGCGGGGTTTTCAGCAATCTGATTACCAATGCCTGCGACGCCATGCCTGAAGGCGGACAATTAAAAATCACCACCAGGCTTTCGCAGCCAAGAACCGAAGCGTTGAGAGAGGCTGTGGACGAAGCGCGCAAGACTGTTGAGATCGAATTCAGTGATACTGGCGAAGGCATCTCGGAAGAGAATATGATAAGGATCTTCGACCCGTTTTTTACTACGAAAGACACTAATAAAGGCACGGGGTTAGGGTTATCCATTTGTTATGGAATTATAAAAGAGCATGGCGGTTTTATAGATGTAAAAAGTGAAAAAGGTAAAGGCACCACTTTTATTGTGACACTTCCAGTTGGGACAGAATAAACGAAAGGAGATCCAAATGGCAATAGATGCAACAGAGCAAAAATGGGATATTAAGCAGGATTGTAAAATATTTTCATGTTTGAATTTCGGCCAGATGACAAAATTGGCCGCTACCGGACGATTAAAAGAGGATGACCTTATATGGCACAGCGGTCTTTCTGGATGGCGTAAAGCGGGTGAAGCCGAAGAGCTAAAGCCTTTTTTCCAGAAACTGAAAAAAGGTGGACAATGACAAAAACAAAAGAAGAAGGCCGTAATAAGCAAAAAATACTGATGATAGACGACAATGCAGACCTATTGGAGGTGTATGAGTGGGTATTAGAAAGTGCGGGTTATCAAATCATTACAGCTCGTGACGGGATTGAGGGCATAAAAAGGAATGAGGAAAGTGACCCAGACCTTATTTTACTTGACCTGAAGATGATTGGCATGGACGGCATTGAAGCTCTTCGTGAAATCCGCAAAAAAGATGACAAAGTGAAAGTGATCATCCTGACTGGATTTGGGAATCCCGATATTCTCCAAGATGCGGCTGGTTTAAATGTCAGCAAATATATAACCAAGTCCCTTGAAAATAAGGAACTGATCCAGGCGATCAGGGAAACAATTTAATGTTATCACTGTTAATAAGCTGTTGAAAAAGTGTTTATATGCCTCGTTTTCTCCAATGTTTATACAGGGGATTGGGGTTTAAACCTTTGTACGCGCAAAAGCATCGTGACACGACAATCGGCATTTAAGCCATAATCCCGACCGTATGCCACTCTCTTGCCGGTTGACATTCTGGCTAATTGAAGTGTTATATGAAACGCAAAAAAAACTCCAAAGCGCCTGATGTCCGCCGACGTGGCCTGCCACTTGCCCGCCGACGTGGCAAACCGGCGACTGATAAGACAACCCCGCCGACGCCGGCGAAGTCGTCTTCCGCCAAGCATAGCGTCTTCATCGTTGATGATCACCCCTTGGTCTGCGAGGCGATTGCCGGGATTATCAACCAGCAGAAAGATTTGGCCGTGTGTGGGACGGCCGGCGAGTATCGCACTGCCTTGCAGGCTATTTCGACGGCGCGGCCGGAAATCATGGTCGTGGATATTTCACTGGGCGGCAAGAGCGGCATTGACCTGATCAAGGATTTGAAGGCGGTGCACCCAAAAATGTTAGCGATCGTGTTTTCCATGCATGATGAATCGCTTTACGCCGCGCGCGTGCTTCAGGCTGGGGCCCGGGGCTACATCATGAAATCGGCGTCGCCTGAAAAAATCATAGATGGCATCCGCCAGATGTTGGCCGGAAATATTGTGCTCAGCGAACCGATGCGCGAGCACCTTATGACCCAGCTGGTCGGCGGTAAGACCGCCACCGCCATAGCCTCGCCCTTAGAGTCACTTTCCGATCGTGAGTTAACGGTTTTTGAATTGATCGGGCAGGGGCTGGGTTCCAACCAGATTGCCAAGAAAATCAGCCTGAGCATTCACACCGTGCAGTCGTACCGCGAGCACATCAAGGAGAAACTGAACCTACGCCATGCCGCCGAGCTGATCCAGCACGCCGTCCAGTGGGTGCAAAGCGGCAAACGTTCTTCTTAATTGCGGCTTGCGGAATGGAGAACACATGAAGAAGAATTGGGCTCAATTTTCAATAATTCGTATCGAGGTATAAGGGTTGAGCCCCGATAATAATTCCTGCAGCCGTGCTACGCGCTCAGCAAAATCCCGCCTGCCCCCCGGTTGACAATTCGGCTATAGGTGTGATCACGCTCACACCAAAGCAAAATGTCGCATGGCTGGAACACCTCGAACGGCCGGAACTCCGAAGATATCTGTTCTACGGCGGCGCGCGGTCCGGGAAAACCGATGTAATCCTTGCCTGGCTTTGTGTTCAAGCTGCAAAATATCCCGGCGCGCGTATTCTCATGGCCCGGCGCACCCGTATTGCGGCGAAGAGTCTCTTCATCCTTGTTTCTGCCGTGCCCGTTGTGCTACCGTTTCGCTACGTATGACCATTCCCGAGTTCATAGCAAAATGGCGCAAGGTTGAACTGAAAGAACGCTCCGCCGCGCAAGAGCATTTCATTGACCTATGCAACGCCCTTGACCATCCCACGCCCGCCGCCGCCGATCCCACCGGGGAGAGCTTCTGCTTCGAAAAGGGCGCGTCAAAGCAAGGCGGCGGCGAAGGGTTCGCCGATGTCTGGAAGAAGGACTTTTTCGGCTGGGAATATAAGGGCAAGCACAAGGATTTGGCCGCTGCCTATGACCAGTTACTCTTGTACCGCGATGCCTTGGCCAATCCTCCCTTGCTTGTGGTCTGCGATCTTGACCGCATCATCGTTCACACGAACTTTACCGGCACGGTGTCCGCGATGCATGAAATCGCCCTCGACCGGCTCGGCGAGCCGCGCAGTCTGGAAATACTGCGGGCGGTTTTCTTCGAGCCGGACAAGCTGCGCCCGGGTAAGACCAGCCAAGCTGTCACCCAGGATGCCGCGCAACGGTTCGCCGGCATTGCCGAATCCATGCGGGCCCACGGGCTGGACTCCGGCCATGTCGCGCATTTCCTCGACCGCGTCGTCTTCTGTCTATTCTCCGAAGACATTGGCCTGTTGCCTGACATGATCTTCTCCCGGATCGTGGATAAATCGGCGGGTGATCCGGTCAAGTTCTGCCGATTGCTCAGCCAGTTATTTGAGGCCATGGGCAAGGGCGGCGAGTTCGGGCTGGAAAGCATCCGCCATTTCAACGGCAACCTGTTTGACGACGCCTCCGTCCCGGACCTTGCAGCTGATGAAGTCCAGCGAATCGCCGATACTGCCCGCATGGATTGGAGCGCGGTGGATCCTTCGATTTTCGGCACCCTGTTCGAACGCGGGTTGGACCCCTCCAAGCGCGCGCAACTGGGCGCACATTTCACCGGCAAGGACGACATCGAACTCCTTGTCGAGGCTGTTGTGATGCAACCGCTTCGGCGGGAGTGGGTAGAGACGCAGCAAGTTGTTGATAACCTGTTAGCTACGGGCCGGAAGAGCCGGAAGACGGAGGTCAGCGGCCAGGGGCCAGTAAAGACTTTGAGTCCGGCCCTCGCTCGCAAGGCGCGGGGTGAGGCCGGCAGCCTTATCCATCAATTCCTTGTCCGGCTCCAAAGCATAAAGGTTCTCGATCCGGCGTGCGGCTCGGGGAACTTCCTGTATGTCACGCTGCAAAAGCTGAAGGACCTCGAAAAGGCAGCGATCCTCTATTCGATGGACAAGGGGCTCGGCTCGTTCCTGCCGATGGTCGGGCCGTGGCAACTCTACGGCATCGAAATCAATCCCTACGCCCACGACCTGGCGCAAATGACCGTCTGGATCGGCTGGCTGCAGTGGATCCGGTTCAACGGGTTCGGCTCCCCGCAGGACCCCATCCTACGGCCCATGGAAGGCAACTTCCGCTGTATGGATGCGATCCTCGACCTTTCCGATCCCGCCAACCCGAAGGAACCCGAATGGCCAAGGGTGGACTTTATTGTCGGCAATCCGCCGTTCCTGGGTGGCAGTAAATTGTGGGAGGAACTTGGACGGGAGAATCAAGAGCGACTTTGGAAAATCTACAAAAATCGTGTTCCTGGAGCTGCGGATTTGTGCTGCTACTGGTTTGAGAAAGCCCGTTCCCACATCGCTGCCGGGAAATGCCGACGCGCTGGACTGCTGGCCACGCAGGGCATACGCGGTGGGGCCAACCGCGAAGTGCTCAAACGCATCAAAGAATCCGGCGGCATCTTCTGGGCCGAGAGCGACCGCCCTTGGATTCTAGACGGCGCCAACGTCCATGTCAGCATGGTCGGCTTCGACGACGGAAGTGAAAAACAATGTACCCTTGACGGATTGCATGTTTCCGCGATCAATCAAAATCTGTCAACGCGAACAGATATTACGCAAGCAAAACAGATTGCTTGCTTATCAGGACTTTGTTTTCGAGGTGTGCCCAAAGTCGGTAAATTTGAGTTGTCAGAGTCAGAAGCCCTCACAATGCTTGCAGAACCGAATCCGATAGTGACGCCGAATTCGCAGGTATTACGCCCTTGGGCAAATGGCCTTGACATTGTTCGTCGCTCACGAGGTTTGTGGATTGTCGATTTTTATCCTGTCATAAACGAAGATAGCGCCTCTCAATTCGAATTACCATACAGGGTGCTAAAAGAACGTGTTTATCCGTTTCGCCAGACAAACAAAAGAGAACACAGAAAGTTGAACTGGTGGCTACATGCGGAGACAGGTGAAGGCTTGAGAAAAGCATTTAACCCATTGAAGCGTTTCATCGCCACGCTTTCGACATCCAAGCACAGGTTATTTGTTTGGCTGGAGCAACCAACTTTTCCAGACCAGCAGCTTTATGTCTTCGCCCGCTCAGACGACTACTTCTTTGGCGTCTTGCATTCCCGCCTGCATGAAGTGTGGTCCTTAAAGCTCGGGACCCGGCTTGAAACTCGCCCGCGCTACACCCCAACTACCTGCTTTGAGACCTATCCGATGCCGACACCCACCCCGGAACAGGAAACGGCTATTGCCGCCGCCGCGAAGGAACTGAACGAACTGCGGGAAAATTGGTTGAACCCGCCGGAATGGACACGAACCGAAACCCTGGAGTTTCCCGGCACGGTGGGTGGTCCGTGGGACCGCTACATTGACCCGGCTTCGCTTGGGCAAAGCCCAGCTACGCCGAGGCACAGCCCGGCGACGGTGACAGACTGGGGAGCATTCAAGGTCGGGACTGTGCGCTACCCGCGCCTTGTGGCGCGCGACGCCGAATGCGCCGCCCGACTCAAAGACCGCACCTTAACCAAACTTTACAACGCCCGCCCTGCCTGGCTCGCCACTTGTCACGCGAAACTTGACGCCGCCGTTGCCGCCGCCTACGGCTGGCCCGCCGACCTTACCGACGATGCCATCCTTGAACGCCTGCTGGCGTTGAACCAAGCCCAAGTGCTGGCCCTTTGACCGTCCAAGCTCCCGGCAGTATTGTTTCACGCCGTTATTGCACCCGATCCAGGTGAACTGCTGTGATGGTAGGGAATGGGCTTGACATTATTACTGGAAAGGCAATTATTACCGGAGAGTAATAAAGGGCTTTCCAGTGAATGAACAAATCATACATACGGAGGCGGAACTGAGGGACACCATTAGCAAGGTGCTCGACAGAAACATTTTCCGCATCGTCAGCAGGGACGACCGTTCACCTCAAAGCCGATCAGACATTACGATCGCGGCCAAGGTGGAGGGCCACACGGCCACCTTCGTGGCCGAGTGCAAGCTTAACCCCACAACCTCAGCCCTGGAGCAGGTCGCAGCGTACGCCACTGGGAACAAACACCCCTTGCTCGTCACCGTCCGCCTTTCGGAGTCGCTTGTAGAGCAGTGTCGTCAAAGAGATGTGAGCTGCCTTGATCTCAACGGTCGTATATGGATCAAGGTCCCAGGCCTTGTCATAGACCGCAACATCCCCAATGCCTCCGTCCGTTACCGCCTGGCCAAATCCGAGATTCGGTTCTTCTCACCCAAGAGCACACGTCTCGCGCGAGCTCTACTTAGCTACCCGGATCGGGTATGGCGCCAGCAGGATCTGGCCGAACTCACCGGACTCAGTCAGGGTCTTGTCTCGCGCCTGCTGAATCATACCGCACGAGAGGGATGGGTCGAAGGCCGACGCGGCGACTGGAAACTCACTCGTCTCGCCCCGCTCCTCGACGAGTGGGCAAAGGCCGACGAGTGGTCCAAGCGGATTACCTTGCGGCAGTATTCCACTCTGGCCAATGACTTCCCCGGCATCGCTCGCGATCTCGTGAAAAAGACCGTAGGAGACATTGCCTTCACCCAGTGGTTCGCCGCCAACCTGCGATTCCCATACACCCAACCTCCCGTGGTGTCCGCCTACCGACGTGAGTTTCCTACTCCCGAAGAAAAGGATGCACTGAACCTTCGCGAGGTCACCGACGGCGGCAAACTATGGCTGCTCGTCCCCCGAGATGCCGGGGTCTTCCAGACCATTCACAGGGTTGACGGCTTTCCACTTGTCTGCGACGCCCAGATTTACCTCGACCTGCTGCAAGTCGGCCTGCGGGGTCCCGACCAAGCCAAGGCCCTCCGCGAATGGGAAGGCTTCTGCAAATCATGAAGTACGAGCATCACAGCCAATACACATCGGAAGACACAGGACGTGCCGAGTCCGCTCTTCTCACCGTCTGGGCCGTCTTGGAGGAGTTCCGCGATGACCTCGTTCTGGTCGGCGGCTTGGTGCCACGCTATATCTGCCGGCCCGCGCACGAAGAACTTCAGCCAGTAACGATGGACGTGGATGTCGGCATCGCTCTTGGGATGTCAAGCGGACTCTACGACACTACCAGTGTCCGTCTGGCCGGGGCCGGCTTTGATTTCAAGGATAAGCGATTTCAGAAGGTCTTCGGCAAAACCGTGCTCTATCTTGACTTGCTCACAGACCGCCCCGATAAGGATTCGCCGGACACTGCCATGGTAGACGACGTGCCGGTCAGTGCCGTATACGGCGTCCAACGCGCGCTTGAGGAGTACCGGGAGGTTGATATCACTGGCCGCGACCTATACGATGCGACTGTCACCGAACGAGTGAAGGTTTGCGAAGTCGGACCATTCGTATGTCTCAAACTACTAGCATACGGCGGCCCCAAGGGCCGGCACCAAAGCAAGGATGTCTTCGATTTCGTCCGCGCCATCCGCGACTACGATCGCGGCGGCCCGTCACAGGCCGCGCGTCTTTTCCACGCCGAACGTGGTCGCAATCTTGCCTACGACATTGCCATCGAGGTCCTGGCAGGCCATTTCGCCGGCCTGGAATCAAAGGGCCCGGCGCAATACGCAGACTTCTGCGTGGGGGGAGTGCAACCGCAGACGGATGACGGTCGTTTCATTCAGTCCCGACGCATCAACGAGGCCCTGGACGTGGCACAACTACTTCTCAATAAGGGAGCGTGAGCATGAAACTGAAACCTTAGCGGGAGATCACCCTCACCTTATATCCCGGTCCTTGCGAATAGCGTAGAGCGTATGGAATGACACGTTCAGCCGCCTATCGCCCCTCGACCCATACCAAGACACCCCGGCCGGCGATCGGGCGGTTACGCGGGCGGAAATACTTAAAAATGTCCGTGCCCTGTGCCCTTTATGGAGATGTAAACAGATTTTTAGGGTGGGGAGGTGGTGTGCCCTTTATGTGCCCTTTATGAACACGGAAGCAGGTGAAATGACGTGAAAGCTATTCCGAGGGGTAAAACGGGGAAAACACGAAATAAGTCAATAAAATCAATGATATCAGGCGGGTGGTGGGGGATGGATTCGAACCATCGAAGGCGTTAGCCAACAGATTTGCAGACCCCTCAAACACACCATATTCCTAACGAATTCAATGGGTGTGCTATAATGCCCAGCGGATTTCGGCGCGCCATGCATTCAGCCGGCCATCAAGCCCATTGGCCTCGACCGTGCTGTAGATTATGCGCAGGGTGGTGTGTTCCAGTATTGGAATGCCTGCAAGCATCCAGTCCGGGCGCGGTGACAGCCCAAACTCAACATCCAGTTCGTTGGCTTTGTCGTCCTCTATTTGCGAGACATAGGTGACGCCGCAATAGACTGGCCATGCAAACGGCACCATATGAAAAATACTGCCGTAATACAACGGCGCATCAACAGCATCCAGCTTAAGGGCCTCGCCGATAAAAAGGTTGGCAAACTCCGGCGCAAAACGCATTTCAGCGTCGTTGCCCGGCGCGATGATGTATCCTCCGTTAAGTGCCGTCAGGCCGATGGTGTCCCAATCGAATGATTTAGCCGCCTTGATGGAGTAAGCCGGGCGCATTGTGCTGTTTTCAAATTGTGCGATGGCCTCCAGCTGCAGCGTGGTTTGGAACGGCAGGGTGTTGCGCACAAAAGCCGATGCATAAGTCGCGTTGTTGGAAAAGCCGCTTCCGAATTGTTCCAGCGCCATAACCCCGATTTCGTCCAGCGTATAGTAAACAGCCTGCGGTTCTGCGATGGGCGCGAAGTCATCGCCGTTGTTGCCGTCCGAGTTTTTGCCCGGCCGCCACGCAAAGGTGAGAAAGGCCAGGTTGTTCTTGAATAAGTCATTGCTGATCTCGTCGCGGTAATAATAATCCAGCGGCTGGTACATATGCCTGGAGCCGCAGAAATTACCCATGCGCGAAAAATCGCGACTGACTGTGCCCACGCCTGCGTACGCGCGGAACGCGTTGATGTTATAGCGCCCATAGCCCCCCAGGACACGCTCGTCCAAAAGCAGTTGATCTCCGGCCGTCATTTCCTGCAAGCCCAGCTTCAGGAGCTGTTCCGAAGGCGACCATTCATAAAAGAACTCGCGGAAACCATAATGCTGATTACCCGATCCGGAACCTTGTTGCCCCCCGCCTGAATTGCCGCCGCCGCCGGATGCGTTTGTCGAGGAACCGAATTCTTTGGTGTCGTTGCGATCCCAGAATTTTGCCCCGCCTTCAAGATAAATCCGGTGTTCCTTTGCCGGTTTGAATTCCAACGCCCCCAAGATCATCTCGCTATTAAAAGCGTCGTTGGTACCTTCATATTCGTGTTGGCCGGCTTTCAGTGTCAATTCGGTGGCCCAGGAAAGCGGCGACCCCTCCGTGACCGGAAGCAGGGCATTCTTGAGCAAGCTGGGGCATTCCGCGCCCCATGCGCCCACAAGTGGAAACAGAGCCATGATTACGAGCAATTTGGCGCGGCTGGTTAATTTTTGCATGTTACCTTTTTTTATTCATTTTTTGTCTTTTCCATGCGATGCCATTAAAGGGACAATCATCGAGACAATCGCCGCACGCGATGCAGAGCTCACGGTTGACGGCGCCTGATTGGCCGATTGCGCCCATGCGGCATGATGCGCGGCATTGTGGACATTCGCGGCATTCCGCCTGTTTGACCGGACCCATTGCCCATGGTAAACGGCCCATTAGGCCTGACACCATGCCTATCGGGCAAAGTGTCCGGCAAAAGGGACGGTAAACAAAGAGCGAGATGGTTGCCAGCGTCAATGCCGCAATAATTGCGGCAACCGACGCGGTCTTGAGGTTAAAGATGGTCTGGAAGGGGTCCACGTTTTCCCACCAGGCAAACCCTGTGAAAACCAGCGACAGAGCGAACGCCAAAACCGCCACACGCCGAACCCATAGCAATACTTGAATAGTTCGTTTTGAGTATGTTGTCGGCTTGAGGTTGAAACGAAATAACAATTCCTGCAATGCACCGAGATGACAGACCCATCCGCACCATGTTGGTCCCAAAAGCCATGCCAGCGCGATCACCGCCAAAAACCACAATACGACGGGCGCCATAAAGCCGCCGCTGGCAAACGATAGCATACACTGCTGAAACCCAAGCAGTGGGCAGGGACAACCGCCCAGGTAAAATCCATAAATCCCGGCGGACAATAGAAGAAACAAGGGGCGCAAGCGGCGCGTGGTTTTATAACGCACAAGAATGCTGCTGACGACCGCGGCGCCCAGCGTGACGAGAATCATGAGATTTATGCGGCCAATACCGATGCAGGCCTGCGTTGCCGCGGGACATGCCGCACAGGTGGCGGGCGTTGTTGAATTGCTTTCTTCCCAGGCGACAAATTCGTCTGCGCGCGCCCCGTCCGTCAAAAAAAACATAGTCAAGCTCAACAGAAGCAGGACACAGATGCGCGACCACATGGAGGATTGCATTTTCAAGGAGTTATTTGGAAACGGAACTCTTTCTTGGAGACTGCGCGTGGACAGATGCGGTTGACTTCAAACAAAGCTTCACCCGATTCTTGAAATTTCACCTTGTATTTTCGTATAAATACCTGCGGCTTTGATTCTTTCCAGCGCGTCGCTCCTATAATGATAAAGCCGGTTGCCTTGATCTTTGTTTTTTCGATGGCGATCAGGCAAGGATTGTGTGTTTGCGTAATGGTTACAATGATTATCCCGATCGCGCCAACGGTGGGCGGAACTCCCGGTTGCAGTTGGATATCCACATGACAGCTCCAGGAGAACATTGGCGCAAGCACTACCAGAAAAACAATAAGCCATAAAGCTAATCTATTTGTTTTCATGTGACCTAAATATTGCACGAGTTTGTTGATTTCGCACTCTGAAGTCAACGTAATTTGTCCTGATTCTTCTTCCTGATTTTGGCATGGTTCAAATCAAGGGAACAGTTTTAGCGCCCACTAAGGCGCCATATGCCATGCCCAACTTGTTGGAATTTCTGTCCGTATTTTACCCTTCTTCCTTCGCAAGGCACTTGTTCTCCCAAGAACGATATTAATATAGCCTGTTTTGCGCTCCAGCGTCAAGCAAATAACGGGGGGATTATCGCCCTGAAAAACGCTGTGACAGACCGTGACAGGCAATGCACAGGCGTGCCAATATTCAACAGGCGGGGGAATATACGGAAGGTATAAGACCACGAGAAAATCGCATAAACAAAAGGAGGAATGCGAGAAAGTCCTGCAAGCACAGGGGTTTATTTGAATGGTGGTGGGGGATGGATTCGAACCATCGAAGGCGTTAGCCAACAGATTCACAGTCTGCAAATATCACCGTATTCCTTAGAAATAATGCTTGACGTAACAGTTATGTATCGGTGCTGCTGGTAAACTCACTTTCCTACTGGATGATGAACCGGTTTATTGCGCGAAGGACCAAATGACGGACGCCGTTAAAATATCGAATCGGAACTTCAGTGTCTTCTACGGGGCAACCCAAGCCCTGCGCGGCATTACGCTGGATGTGTTGGCGAATCGGATTCTTGGTATCATTGGGCCCGCCGGTTCCGGAAAAACCGCGCTGTTGCGCGC
>Ga0222636_1000759_pt1 | contig 15004 bp, 11 predicted proteins | sample AntAcemetagen141_FD_179811 | JGI IMG/M metagenome (GOLD analysis project Ga0222636, IMG submission 179811) | Saline water microbial communities from Ace Lake, Antarctica - #141 | ecosystem: Environmental > Aquatic > Non-marine Saline and Alkaline > Saline | place: Antarctica: Ace Lake...
AGAAAAAATTACTTGATTCCATTACAGATGTATCGGGGATAAAGGTAGGGCATAGTCAGGATTTAAAGGCTGGGACCGGCTGTACCGTGGTTATTTATGAAAAAGGAGCAGTAGCAGGGGTAGATGTGCGAGGTGGTGCTCCGGGTACAAGGGAAACCGACTTGCTTAATCCGGTTAATTTAGTAGATAAAGCTCATGCCATCTATCTTAGTGGAGGAAGTGCCTTTGGACTTGACGGAGCTACAGGGGTAATGAAATATTTAGAAGAAAAGGGAATAGGTCTTGATGTGGTTCTAACTAAAGTTCCTATCGTCCCCGGAGCAGTGCTTTTTGACTTAGGGGTAGGTGATTACAGGATAAGACCTGATGCCAGAATGGGATATGATGCTTGTCTAAATGCGAGTGAAGAGGAGGCCAGGCAAGGGAATATTGGAGCCGGGACCGGGGCAACAGTAGGGAAGATATTTGGTGGACTTCGCTGTATGAAGAGTGGTTTAGGTACTGCCAGTTTTAAATCTCAGGAATTGATTATAGGGGCAATTGTAGCGGTGAATTGTCTGGGAGATGTAATTGATCCGGAAAACGGAGAAATTATTGCTGGGGTCTTAAGTGAAGACAGGAAAGATTTTGCCAATACCATGTCTTTTTTAAGAAATTTTCCTCAAAAGACTAAAGATAATTTTTCTAAAAATACTACTATTGGAGTTATTGCTACTAATGCAAAATTAACTAAAGCAGGAGCTGCAAAAGTGGCAATCATGGCTCAAGATGGTTATGCAAGAGCTATCATTCCGTCTCATACCATGTTTGATGGTGATACGATTTTTTGTATGGCAACAGGCGAAATAGAGGTAGGGGTGAATGTAGTGGGAGCAATTGCTGCTGAAGTGATGGCTCGAGCAATAGTGAAAGCGGTGAAAAACGCAGAGCCTTTATTTGGATTAAAAAGTTATCAGGATTTATTTAGAAATGTATAGAATGGTGCCAAACATTTTTCTATACATTAATATTATCTTTATTGCAATATAAGCCTATAATGATATAATACAATTATAATAATAAAAAATTGGAGGAAAAAGAAATTGAATAAGAGAAAATTTAATTGGCCGATTATTGGCTTAATCCTGTTAATCTTAATGATTGTTAGCGGCATTGCTTCGATCTATATCGATGTTATCTGGTTTAAATCAATAGAATTTGTGTCTATTTTTTGGAAGATATTACTAACTAAGGGTATAGTTATTACCTTTTTTGCAGCACTCTTTTTTATATTGTCCTATATTAACCTTTCATTTGCCAGACGATTTGCTCCTGAATTTAAAGTAGAAATAGACCAGAATGAGTTTGAAAGACCGGAGATACAGTTATTTAAGAGTCTGCAGAATATTGAGGTAAATAAAAAATTTGTTCTTTTATTTTCACTGGTGGCAGCATTCTTTATGGGATTTTCTGAAAATGCAAGTTGGGAGAAAATTTTAATTTATTTTAATCGAACTTCCTTTGGAGTAACCGACCCCATTTTTAACAAAGATATCGGATTTTATATGTTCAGCCTGCCCTTCTTGGAATTTGTCAGAAACTGGCTGTTTTTTTCCCTTACCATCATTACTGTTGTCGTAGGGGCTATCTATGTTGTGAAAAAAGCAATAAAATTAGAAAATAAAAAAATAGAAATAGAGACTCCGGTAAAAATACATCTTTCCGTATTGATTGGTGTCCTCTTAATTTTAAAAAGTGGAGAATACTGGTTAAATACTTTCAAAATATTATATTCTACCCGTGGAATTATTTTTGGAGCGGGTTATACAGAAATCCACGCCAATCTTTTGGCCTTGAGAGTTCTAATGGTTGTAGCTTTGATTTGTGCAGCACTATTTTTTGCAACTGCCAGGAAAGAAAATTGGAAAATACCAGTTTTGGGGTTGGCGGTATTGATAGGTGTCACTATATTACTGGCGGGAATTTATCCAGAGATTATGCAAAGAGCCATAGTCTTACCTAATGAAAGCAGTAAGGAGAGACCTTATATATTAAATAATATTGAAGCTACCCGGGTAGCCTACGGTTTAGATAAGATTAAAGAGGAGGAATTTCCGTTAAAAGAAGGAATAAGCTTCGAAGATATTGAAAAAAATAAAGAGACGATTGGAAATATCCGACTCTGGGATTGGAGACCTATAAAACAGACTTTAAAACAGATTCAAGCCATCAGGTTATATTATGATTTTAATAGTGTGGATATGGACCGTTATTATTTTAACGGAAACTATCAACAGGTGATGGTCTCTCCCCGCGAATTAAATTCAGCAAAAATACCAGAACAAGCCAGAACCTGGGTTAATGAGAAATTGGTTTATACTCATGGCTATGGAGTGGTGGTAAACCCGGTTAATCAAATTAGCGGAGAAGGCCTCCCTTATTTATTAATTAAAGATATTCCTCCAGTTTCCAGTGTAGACCTGACTATTACCCGACCAGAAATATATTATGGAGAAATAACCGAAGGGTATGTCATCGTTAAAACTAAGGCCAAAGAGTTTGATTATCCAAAAGGAGACGAAAATGTCTATAGTACTTATGTGGGTAGTGGTGGGTTGACAGTATCTTCTTTGTGGAGAAGGATTTTATTTTCTATAAAATATTCAAATTCTCAAATTTTACTTACCACCAATTTTACTCGGGATAGCCGAATTATGATTTATCGTAACATTCAAGAGAGAGTTAAAAAAGTAGCTCCTTTCTTGGGTTATGACAAAGATCCCTATATGGTCATTTCTAAAGAAGGGAAATTGTTCTGGATACAAGATGCCTATACTGTATCTGATAATTATCCTTACTCTACTCCTCTTAAGGGTTACTTTAATTATATTAGAAATTCGGTTAAAGTAGTTATTGATGCCTATAATGGTACTATGGATTTTTATATAGTAGATCAGAAAGACCCATTGGTTAAAGTATATCAAAATATATTCCCTCAACTGTTTAAGAACTTTGACCAGATGCCCGATAATTTAAAGGAACATATTCGTTATCCCAAAGACCTCTTTCAAGTACAGGCTGAGCTTTATTCTACTTACCATATGATGGACCCCGATGTATTTTATAATAAAGAGGATTACTGGAACACCCCTAGTGAAATTTATGCAGAAAATGAAATTAAAATGGAGCCGTATTATATTATTACTAGACTCCCCGGTCACGAAAGGGAAGAATTTATTTTGATGACTCCCTTTACTCCTTCTACCAAGAGTAATATGATTGCCTGGTTGGCTGCTAAAAATGACCAGCCGGAGTATGGGAACCTGGTAGTTTATAAATTCCCCAAGGAAAAACTGATTTACGGTCCGATGCAGATAGAAGCGAGGATTGACCAGGACTCAGATATTTCTCAGCAATTAACTCTATGGGGGCAGAAGGGCTCTACAGTTATCCGGGGAAATTTACTGGTAATTCCTGTAGAAAAATCGATTATTTATGTTGAGCCTTTGTATTTGCGGGCTGAAACGGGAGAGATTCCCGAGTTGAAGAGAGTAATCGTTTCTAATGGTTCCGATGTAAAGATGGGGAATAATTTGCAGGATGCTTTAGAGAAACTCTTTGTTCGTAGTTTTAGAGAAAGAGAGCTTTCAGTAACCGGAGAAGAAAAAACCTTAAAAGACTTGATAAAAGAAGCAAGCGAGTATTATCAGAGTTCTCAAAAATATGCGCAAGAAGGCAACTGGAGCGCTTATGGAGAAGAATTGAACAAACTAGAACGAACCTTGAAATTGTTAGAAGAAGTGAGTGGAAAAGAATAAAAAACTAGTTGTTAGTGAATAGCTGTCAAGCTGTTAGCATAAAACGGGTTTACAGTATTCAACTCTCGATTTTGATTATTAAATTGGTAAGGGCAGACCTTGTGTCTGCCCTTTTTAAGTAATTATTTTTAGTTTTCTGTTATCAGTATTCAGTTATAATTAGAAGTGGATTTATCCATCCAAAGTTATTATAATTGCTCTAATTTATCGGAGCGTGGCAATCTCATCAAAATTATTCTAAGGGAATCCTTGCATTCTATTACTGTTTACTCATTATATATTACTAAATCTTACCAACTATCTCTACAATTTTTACTTCCAAATTAGCTAAGTCTAATAGAGCAATAGTACTTTTACCTGTAAGCCAACCTCCGCATTCACCGGGATTTATAATGAGGGTCTTTCCGATTTTGCGTAAATCTACATGATGAGTGTGACCATAAATAACTATATCGTATTTTTGGCTTTTTACTAAAGAGTCGACTAATTTTTCTTTATGAAGCATAATAATATTTTTATTTTCTATTTTCTTTTTATAGGGCACTGGATAAAGTGCGCCAATCCTTTTGAACATCTTTCGGAGAAAAATTTTGTCTCCGTCATTGTTGCCAAATACACCCTTCAGGGGGCAATTTAAATTTTTAAATTCCAAAGCAGTGAATGGGGAAACAAAATCACCGGCATGAAGAACCAAATCTACTTTTTCCCGGTTGAAAACTTCCACTGCTTTTCTTATCTGAGGCAAATTATCATGCGTATCAGAGATTATTCCAATTTTCATTTCCTATGCCCCCTTTGGGATTATTTAATATAATAAACTAATTTTATCATAATTTTTAATTATGATCCCATTATTTTCAATTCTTTCTTGTATCTCTTGAATTTTTCAGATATTCCATATTTTTCCACCAGACACCAACCTTATTTTTAAGCTCTTGTTTTTTTATTCTTAATTGTTTAAATTCACCGCCGGAATTCCATTTCTTAATCTAAAATCTAATCATTTTTTTTCATTTGTTATCGATTATCTTTAATCTTTTTTTAAATTCTTCTGTTTTGTTTATTTTAACTTAAAAAACCACCTTCTTTGAAAGTGGTAATGGTTAAAAGGTTTTACCATAAAAACCGAAATATATATTAAAATAAGGTATGACTAAATGGAAAAAATTATCTCATACAATCTATCAATGTAAATATCACATAGTATGGTGTCCAAAGTACAGATACAAAATAATGAAAGGTGTAGTGGCTGAATTTGTAGAACAAACACTCAGGATGTTATGTGAATGGAAGGATATAGAAATACTGGAAATGAATGTAAAAGAAGATCATATACATAGGATACTTTCTCTACCTCCCAGATTATCGATATCCTCAGTAATGGGAATGCTAAAAGGTAAAACAGCGATAAAACTCTTCAAAAGCTTTCCTACTCTCAAGAAGAAGCCCTATTGGGGAAATCACTTTTGGAGTCGAGGATGCGGGTGCGTTGTTTACTTATATCCATACCACCTTATTTTTAAGTATAATTCCATTGTCCCACAGTTTGAATTGCCTTTCCGTCTCCAAAATATTTAATAAATATACGGAAATAGTAGAGCTCTTCTTTATTTCGGATAAGAGGATATGCTCTTTTTTCTTCCAGGAATTCTTTATCCGAAATAATTTCATTAAAATAATTTTTTAATACATTGGCTGAACCGGACCCTTTGGAGAATTCCTGTTTTGTTCTCCAGATAATAGAAGCCGGTAATTGTTCTTTAAAAGCTTTTCGTAAAATCCATTTTTCAATCATGTTGCCATTATCCATTTTTTTAATTTTATATTCTATCGGTATTTCCAGGGCAAAATTTAATAATTCTTCGGATATAAAAGGAGTAATAACCTTAATGGAATGACAAGAGTTCATTCTATCCAATCTTAGAGCTGCATTATCATGTAGAGCTTCTAAAGTATCTTTCTGTTGTTTAAATATATTTTTCTTGCTCGAGTCTTTAAAATGTGTATATCCACCGAACAGTTCGTCTCCTCCTTCTCCGGAAAGGAGTATTTGGATTCCTTGAGAACGAGCATAACGAGCAACAAGGAAATTAGATACAGAACTACGCACCAGAGATGGATCAAATGATTCCAGATAATAAATTACTCGAGGCAGTATATTAATAATCTCTGAAACTGTAGCTTTTACTTCATAGTGTTCCGAGTTAATATATTTACTCATTAGTCGAGCATATTTTAAGTCTTCATTTTCTCCTACTCCTACAGAAAAAGTTTTAATTCTTGCGCCACGACCATTATTTTTTATATTAAATTTGTTAAAGATACTGGAGATGATGCTGCTATCTAATCCCCCGCTTAACAAACAACCTATTTTATATTTTAAGTCAATTCGGCGATAAAAGCTTTCTTCGACTATATTGACCAGGGTTTGAGCAATATTATCTATCTTTTCATTTTCCATATTACCGGTTGCAAGGGCAGGTAATTTGCCGAATTTTTTTAATTGACCGGAATTATCCATGTAATGACCGGGGGGAAATTCGTAAACATCACTGGTAATTTGAATAAGACTTTTTAGTTCAGTAGAGAAATAAATTGTATCGGCATTTTTATTATAACCATAGAACAAAGTTTTAATTCCCAGGATATCACGGGAGACCAGCAATTTTTTACCATCAGAAATAACAAAAGTAAAAATAGTATCTTTAAGATATTCCAGCATACCTTTTTCGTATTTTTTAAATAAAGTGAGTAGAATTCTTTCTTCAATAAATGGTTCATTTTTAACCCCGAATTGTTGAGCTAAGGTTTCCCAATTTCCCATTTGTCCATCATAACAGATTCTGGTTTCCGAATCTTTCGGGGAATGGACTGGTATATCCATTAAACCTTTTTTGCCCTTGTCTACTTCAAAATAATTTTGTCCTAAAATAACATCTTTTTTTTGAAAGATACCGGAAGCATATTTACCTCTATGTTTAATTGTTTCTTGCATCTGTTGAATTTCAGATAATTTTGGGTTACCAAAAGCAGCAACAATACCACTCATAAAAACTCTCCTTTATAATTTTATTAAGGTTTTTAGTATTTATTTTTTTATTTAAAAAGTTGTTTTTTAAGTTAAAACACTTCCCGGATTTTCCGGGAAGTGTTTTAACTTAAAATTTTAGTTTAGAAAATCAGAAATCTGACTACTTTATATATCCTTTTTCTCTTAAGAAGTTTTTAGCGACTAATTTTGCCGGTAAGCCGGTAGCGTCAACTTGATAATTTAATTCTGTCATAGTTACATCGTCCAGTTCAGAAATTGGTTTTAAAATTTCCCTGATTTCTGGGTATTTATTCAGAACTTCTTCTCTTACACTGACACAGATGTTGTATACCGGGAAAAATTGTTGGTCATCTTTTAAAACCTGGAGACCATATTTTTTGATTTTACCATCAGTAGCAAAAACCATAGTAATATCAGTTTGTCCTCGATCTAATGCTTCATAGGTTAAGCCTGCATCCATTGTTTTGATATTTTCTTCATCTATATCCATTCCATAGTGCTCAGCCAAACCCGGCAAACCATCTACTCTCTCGGCGAATTCATGATCAATTCCCCAGAGAAGATCATGAATTTCATTAACATGTTTAGCAAGATCAGATAAGGTAGTACCAATTTCTGCTACCTGCTCTTTGGTAAGAGCTATTGCATAGGTATTATTTATTTTGGAGCGATCTAACCAGACAATACCATTCTTTTCTAAATCTTCTGTTTTTACTTTATTATATAATTCGACTGGGTCGGTAATGACTTCTTCGTGTTTTAAGTAAACCAAAGAAGCAGTTCCGGTATATTCTGCATATAGATCAGTCTGTCCGGATGTCAATCCTTCTCGGGTGATTGCACTACCGGTTCCAAATTTTTCTGATACTTCAAACCCGCTGTTTTCTAATAAAATTGACATTATATTTCCTAAGACATATTGTTCGGTAAAGTTTTTAGCACCAACTGTAATTTCTTTTTTTGCCAGAGCAAAGCTGGCAATAGTGCCAACCAGTAAAAAAATCACGACAAGTAAAATTAAAAATTTCTTCATTTCTTTTCTCCTTTTATTTTTTTATTTTCTTACTTTTAGCCCTTTTGGGGTTATTGTTTTTTCAGCCCGGGCTAAAATTGTATCTACAATAATAGCCATTAAAGCCGAACAAAATGCACCCGCAAAAAGAGCTTCGGGTTTATTAAGTTTTAACCCGATAAAAATTAAATCACCAAGTCCACCTCCTCCTATAACCGAGGCAACAACAGCTGTCCCTATAATAATAGTAGATGCGCTGCGGATACCCCCCATAATAACCGGCATAGCAATGGGAATCTTTATTTTCCATAAAATCTGATTACGGGTAAAACCCATGCCTTTACCTGCTTCTATTATATTTTTGGGAACACTGAGAATCCCCGAAGTAGCATTAAAAACAATAGGTACCAGACTATAAATAATTAGAGAAATAATTGCTGGTGTTGCGCCAATGCCCACATAAATAAATACTAAAGCAATAACCGCAATAGAGGGGACTGCCTGGGCAGCCCCGGTAATAGAAACAATTACTTTTCCCATCTTTTCTCTTCCTTCTTCTGTTGCTATTATGCTCAAGATTACACCTACAATTATTGCTATTATAAGTGATATTATAAAAAGCCAGAAATGTTGAAGAGATAATCTGAAAATTTTATTATAATTTTCGAGAAAATAATTAAGGAATATCATGAATGTCTCCAATTATTATGTTTTTATTTGCTAACTTCTTCAAATATATCGTTTAATTTAATAATCCCCATAAATATTTTTTTTCGGTTAACCACAGGCAATAATTTTTCACCACTTTCCAACATGGTAGAAAGGGTTTCGTTTAAAGTATTATTTCTTTCTGTAAAAATGGGATTATCATCAAAAATAATTTCTACTTGTTCCTTCTTTTTGGATTCCTCCAGCCAATAACGGCCTATAAGTTTATTATATTTATCCAGAACAAAAGCAATTTTTGCTTTCTTTTCCTGGAGCTTTTTAGTGATTTCTCTCTCTGTCTCTTCATTAGAGACAGTAATCAAATTATCTTTAAGAATAAAGTCCTTTGTTTTTTTTAGGGAAAGAGCTTTGATGCTTCGGTCTTGCCCCAGCAAATTTTCCACAAATTTATTTGCAGGATTAGCCAGTATCTCGGCTGGATCGTCGTATTGGACCAAAGTACCATCCTTCATAATAGCAATTTTATCTCCTAATTTGATAGCTTCGTTGATATCATGAGTTACGAAAACAATAGTCTTTTTAATTTCTTCCTGGATTTCCAGAAATGAATCTTGTAATCTTAAGCGATTTATTGGGTCGATTGCTCCAAATGGTTCGTCCATTAGCAGGACTTCCGGATCAGCACCTAAGGACCTGGCCAGACCAACCCTTTGTCTTTCACCTCCGGAAAGCTGTAGGGGATATTTATAGGCAAAATTAAAATCCAGGGTTACTATATCCAATAATTCTTCCACCCTTTTTCTAATTTTCTTTTCATCCCATTTTAGTAAACGCGGTACAGTAGCAATATTATCGTAAACAGTGAAGTGGGGGAAAAGGCCTATTTCTTGAATCACATATCCAATACTTCTTCTTAATTTTACCGGGTCTATTTTATTGATCGAAACCCCGTTTAATTTAATATCTCCCTCATCATATTGCGTAAGCCGATTAATCATCCTCATAGTTGTAGTTTTTCCGCAACCGGAAGGACCAATAAGCATAGTTAGTTTTCCTTTTTCAATATTTAAACTAAGATTATTAACTGCTACTTTTCCCCCAAATTTTTTGGTTACATTAATTAATTCAATCATAGCAGGATTCTCCTTTTCTTTTATCTTTTAATTTTTAAACCTTTAGGAGTAACCCAATCTTCTACCGTAAGTAAAAAGTAATTTACCCCAATTCCTAAGGCGGAAACCAGGATGGCTCCAACCAATACCATTTTTAAATTAGAACGACCGATTCCAGCGAAGATAAAAAAACCCAACCCACCGGCAGCTACCAGAGAAGCAAAGGTAGCAACACTAATCCCTAACACAATAGCATTACGAACACCAGCCATAATTATTGGTATTGATAAAGGAATTTTTATTTTCCATAAAATTTGTTTATTGGACATCCCCATACCTTTAGCCGCCTCTATCATTCTCGGAGAAACTTGATTGAGGCCTATATATGTATTTCGGGTAATGGGAAGGAGTGAATATAGAGCTATAGCAATAATTGCCGGGACCATCCCTAATCCCAACTTAAGTGGTGCTAATAAAATAACCATAAAACCAAATAAAGCCAGACTCGGTATGGTCATTAAAATACTGGTAATATAAATAACAAACTTAGCCAGCTTGGGTCGGGGGGAAATATAGAAACCTAATGGTATGCTTACAATTATGGATATAGGAATACTAATGGCAATTATTTCTAAGTGCCTTAGTAATTCTTTTAAAATTATTCCCTGGTAATAGCCCAAGAATTCCATTAAAGAAATTTCCATTCTGTTTTGCTGTTGCTCCCTTTTATATTTTATCTACTTTGAATTTTTCCAACTTTTTTTGTAAATCTTTTTTAGCTAATTTTTCAGCTTCCATCATAGAAGCAATTCTTTGAATCGAAGAAAGAATAAGAGTTTGTTCCCAGTCTTCCAGTTGATTGAACTTTTGAGTAAAATCTTCGTTTAAAAGAGAAAGTTTTTTCCCAATGGCTATTTTCCCTTTTTCGGTGATTTTTATAAATACCCTTCTTTTGTCATAATTATCTCTTTGTCTAATAATAAATTCTTTATCTTGCAAGCGATCCAGGATATCTGTAACAGTTGCCTGACTCAAGCTTATTTCTTTAGCTAAGTGACCGATAGAAATTTCTGGTACACCGGAAAGTTCTCGTAAAATAATGAGTTGAGGTCCGCTTAGACCATAGCACTTATATAAATATTTTGAGTGAATATCTATCGCTCTTATTATTTGCCTCAAAGTAATTATAACTTTTTCGCTTGTTGTATGATTTTTATCCATTCTATTTACACCAACATTATTTTTTTATAATTATATCGTACACGAAGTATTATGTCAACACAACGATGTGCTTGTTCTGCTAAGCAGTAATTTAATCCATATAATAAATTCCTTATATTATAATATTATAAAGGACAGTGGTAGCTAAATAATAAAATATAAATATTTATAGGTCTTTATAATTGTTTAATAATTATCTTAAAATACTATGTACACTAAATAATTCTTGCAGAAGGTTTTAGAATTAATAAAAAATAAAACAAGAGAAAAAATGCCAAAACATTAAATACTTTGTACAAAAAAACGAAAAAAAAAGGCTTTATAAGACTAAAAAATAAAAAGTGGAAATCTATTACAAAAAAAAGAAGTATTTTTTGTATTTTTGTAGTATAATATATTGAATTTAAAATAAGATCAAGCCCATATAATCTGGTAAAAAGGAAGTAAGAATTAGAAATGCCAGAGAAAATTATCGGAATTTTAGGTGGAATGGGACCCGAAGCCACCACCGATCTGTTTTATAAGATAATTAAATTAACTCCTGCAGGAAAAGATCAGGATCATTTAAGGGTAATTATTGATAATAATCCCAAGATACCGGATCGGACTGCGGCTATCTTAGGGAAAGGAGAAGACCCTCTTCCGGCTTTACGAGAGACGGCTAGAAACTTAGAGAAAGCCGGTGCAGATTTCATAATTATTCCTTGCAATACCGCTCATTATTTCCTTCCTTCCATCCAAGAAAGTGTCAAAATACCCTTATTAAATATAATTGAAGAAACTGCCAAAGAAACTCAAAAGAAAATTCCCTCTATTAAAAAAGTGGGCTTGTTAGCTTCAATTGGGACATACAAAACGGAAATTTATTCTCAACACTTTAAAAAATTTAATATCGAGGTCATCTCTCCTGAAGAGAAGGATAAAGAAAAAGTTATGAAGGTAATCTACGCAGTTAAGACAGGAGATTTATCTGAAGAGATCAAGAAAAACATTACATCAATCGCTCAAAAATTAATCGATAAGGGAGCAGAAGCAGTAATTGCCGGATGTACCGAGATTCCCCTAATCCTAAAAGAGGGAGATGTCTCAGTTCCAATAATAGACCCAACCCAGGCTTTAGCCGAAGCCGCCATTCAGAAAGCGAGGTGACAGTATAGGAGCATAATAAGCAAAATTGGTAAAAATTGCCTGATTATTTTTAAAATTTTTATTATTATAAAATGGAGGGAAATTAGAGATGAAACTTTTTCAAAAAGTATTAATTGGTTTTGTATTAGGAGCAATTTTAGGAGCAATATAGGGGCCCGGAATAGTTTGGATAAAACCCATAGGAACTATCTTTATTTCTTTATTGAAAATGCTTATTATTCCTTTGATCTTTGCGACTTTAGTAGTAGGAGTCGCCAGTATAGCTGAACCCAAAAAACTAGGGAGGGTAGCTGGTAAGACCATTGTCTTTTATTTAATAACTACTGCTTTTGCCATAACTATTGGATTATTATTGGGTAATATATTACAGCCAGGTGCAGGTATGAATTTAGTTTTAGAGGGTCCGGCCAAAGTTGCAACAGGGGCCCCTTCTTTAGTCGATACTATAGTGAATCTAGTCCCTAAGAATCCTATCGGAGCAATGGCCAATGGTGTGGTTCTCCAGGTAATCGTCTTTGCCCTCTTCTTTGGTTATGCCATGACTAAGGCAGGAGAAAAAGGAACAGTAGTTCTAAAGTTTTTTGAAGGATTTGCTGAGACTATGTACAAACTAACTGGTACAGTAATGGAAGTTGCTCCTTATGGCGTATTTGCCCTTATTGCAACTACAGTTGGTACTCACGGAATGTCAGTTTTAATACCTTTTGCCAAGTTAATCTTTGCGGTTTATATAGGCGTAATAATACAAGCTGTGGTAATATATTCGGGAATGACTTCTATTCTTGCTAAAATGAGTCCAATGAAATTCTTCAAAGGATTTAGTGAGGCATCTTTGCTTGCTTTTAGCACTTGCAGCAGTTCGGCAACCCTTCCTGTTTCAATGCGGTGTGCTCAGGAGAATTTAGGTGTTTCATCTACCATTTCCAGTTTTGTCCAGCCTTTGGGAGCCACCATTAATATGGATGGAACCGCTCTTTATCAGGGTGTTTGTGCTTTGTTTGTAGCTCAAGCTTACGGAATTCATTTAGGTTTTGGTGGACAGCTTACTGTACTTGTAACTGCCCTTTTAGCTTCAATTGGTACCGCTGGAGTACCAGGGGCAGGTTTGGTTATGTTGACTATAGTCCTTACTTCTGTAGGACTACCTTTAGAAGGGGTAGCACTAATTGCAGGTGTTGACCGGATATTAGATATGGCTCGAACCTCCTGTAATGTGACTGGAGATGCTGCTTGTGCAGTGGTAGTAGCCAAGACCGAAGGTGAATTGAAAGAAATTAAGAAGTAAAAAGTGACAGGGGATGGTCCTTTGTTATTTTTTGTTTCCCAGTTCTCAATTGCAAGTTTTTGTAGGGGCGTATTGCAATACGCCCCTACTTTTATCAATTACTCATTACTCATCACGGGCAAACACAAGGTCTGCACCTAGAAATTATACATTATTATTTTCTTCCCCTTTCTTAACTCGATACGCAATGCGAGAGAATTTTAGACAATCGCATTAAAATATGGTAAAATCTTTAATAAATATATTATAAGACTGTAACAAGATAAGGACTAAATAAGGGAGGAACATCGGTGGAGAAAGATACAGAATTTGTTAAAGAAATTGCCTCAAAAGAGAAAAACTTTTCACAATGGTATGTGGATGTAGTAAGAAAAGCAGAACTGGCCGACTATACCACTATAAAAGGTTGCATGGTAATCAGACCTTACGGATATGGTTTATGGGAGAACATGCAAGCTGGCTTAGATAGAAGAATTAAAAAAACAGGGCATAAGAATGCTTATTTCCCTTTATTCATCCCAGAACATTTATTAAAAAAAGAGGCAGAACATGTAGAAGGATTTGCTCCGGAAGTTGCCTGGGTTACTCATGGAGGCAGTCAGAAGTTAGAGGAAAGAATGGCTGTTCGTCCTACTTCTGAAGCGATTATCTGTAGCTTATATTCTAAATGGGTAAAATCATATAGAGATTTACCTATTTTGATTAATCAATGGGCAAATATTGTCCGTTGGGAAAAAACTACCCGATTGTTTTTAAGAACAACTGAATTCCTCTGGCAGGAAGGTCATACAGTTCACAAGACAGAAGAGGATGCCCAGGAAGAAACGTTAAAGATATTGTTTGAAGTCTACCGGGATTATATAGAAAATGATTTGGCAATACCGGTTATTGTAGGAAAAAAGACTTCAAAAGAAAGATTTGCCGGAGCTTTAAATACTTATACCTTGGAAGCCCTCATGACTGACGGAAAAGTCTTGCAAGCTGGTACTTCTCATAATTTGGGGCAAAATTTTGCCAAAGCATTTAATATTAAATATTTAGATGAAGACCAAACAGAAAAATATGCCTGGCAGACTTCCTGGGGAACTACGACCCGCTTGATTGGAGCGATTGTTATGGTTCACGGTGATGAGAGAGGTTTAAAATTACCTCCCAAAGTTGCTCCCATTCAATTGATTATCGTGCCGATTATGTTTGATAAAACCAAAAAAGAAGTCCTGGATAAAGCTGAGACACTTAACTCAATTTTAAGTAAAGATTTTAGAGTGGAAATTGATGCCCGGGATGAGTATAAACCCGGTTGGAAATTTAACGAATGGGAAATGAGAGGGGTTCCTTTAAGATTAGAAATCGGCCCCAGAGATATGGCCAAAGAGCAGGTAGTTCTAGTGAGAAGAGATACAGGCGAGAAACAGATTGTTAAAGAAGAAAAATTAACTGAAACCGTAAAAAATCTTTTAATTGAAATTCAAGAAAATCTTTTTAATCAAGCAAAGAAATTTTTGCAGGAAAACATTCGGGAAGCTTCCGATTATAGTGAATTTAAAAAGATTATTGAAGATAAAAAAGGCATAATAAAAGCCTATTGGTGTGGTAATAGAGAGTGTGAAGATAAAATAAAAGAGGAAACCAAGGCAAGCATTCGATGTATTCCTTTCGAAGAGAATAAAGCATCGGGAAAATGTATTTATTGCGGTAAAAAGACAT
>Ga0222636_1000768_pt1 | contig 14792 bp, 15 predicted proteins | sample AntAcemetagen141_FD_179811 | JGI IMG/M metagenome (GOLD analysis project Ga0222636, IMG submission 179811) | Saline water microbial communities from Ace Lake, Antarctica - #141 | ecosystem: Environmental > Aquatic > Non-marine Saline and Alkaline > Saline | place: Antarctica: Ace Lake...
CTCATCCAGCTGGGTTCCAAAACGGGCAAAGATTTCCAGTTCCTGAAATTGGGAATAGGTCAAACGCAAACTGCCCACCACCGCTTGATAGGAAGCCAATTGTGTTTTCCCTCCTACCCGGGATACTGATTTTCCCACATCAACTGCCGGTAAAAGTCCGCCCTGAAATAACTGGGGAGATAAATAGATTTGACCATCGGTAATGGAAATCAAATTGGTAGGAATATAGGCAGATAAATTTTGTGCCTGGGTTTCGATAACAGGTAAAGCCGTTAAAGACCCGCCGCCTTTTTCTTTCTTCAAATGAGTCGCCCTTTCCAAAAGACGGGAATGGATATAAAAAATATCTCCGGGATAAGCTTCCCGGGCGGGCGGACGCCTTAACAATAATGACAACTCACGATAAGACCTGGCATGATGAGTTAAATCATCATATATTACCAATACATCTTTTCCTCTTTCCATAAAATACTCACCGATACTGGTTGCCGCATATGGAGCAATATAATTCAATGCGGGTGTATCTTCTCCGGATGCTACCATAACAATACTGTATTTCATGGCTTCCGTCTTTTTCAACTGGGCAATGACCCGTGCCAGTGAAGACATCTTCTGTCCAATAGCACAATAAATACAGATGACTCCTTTGTCTTTTTGATTGATAATAGTATCTATTGCAATTGCCGTTTTTCCGGTCTGCCGGTCACCAAGAATCAGCTCCCGCTGACCCCGGCCAATCGGTACTAAAGAATCGATGACCAATATTCCCGTCTGCAAAGGAACATAGACTGGTTCTCTATCCATAATGGCTGTAGATTCACGCTCAATAGGATATCTCTCCGTCGCCCGGATGATTCCCAAATCATCCAAAGGACGACTTACCGGGTCAATCACTCTTCCCAGAAGCGCATCACCTACCGGAACATCCATAACCAGACGGGTTCTCTTTACCTCATCTCCGGATTTAATCCCTTCCGCATCATCCAGCAGGATAATATCCACTTTGCCCGGTTCCAGATTAAAAACCATACCCCTTTGACGGCCTTTAAAAACAACCACTTCCCCTGCCTGGACTTCCGGCAATCCTTTTGCGGTAACAATGTCTTTTCCTACAGCAGATACAATCCCTATTTCTTCTATATGTAATCTGGCTTTCTGCTTCTCAACGATACGGCCCATGCCGGAAAAAGTTGTTTTTAGATTATCTTCTAAAGATAAATATTTGATTTCTTTTGTTGGATGATTCATCAATGCCCTCATATTGCTTTTTAATCTTGGCCTATTTAATCAATTCAAGCCAAATTATTTTTCTTTTTTTTCTTCATCTAATTCCTGAAAATTAAATTCGGTAAATGCTTTCTTGAGCTGTTCTTCCAGCCCATCCAAATAGTTTTCAATATTCCAGGAAATCTTCTTTCCTTCTGAACGAGTTTCAATCCCACAAATCAATTCAGGAGACACCTGAAAATTTATTTTAGCTTTATCGCCAAGCATCCCTTCCAAGTTTTTTCTGATTTCCGCTTCTTTTTCCCGGGTCAGTTCAAAACTACTATTCACCTGAAGTTTCCCTTCGTCCTGATGAACAAACCGAATAAAATCATCTTTTTCTTTCTTGTCCAATTTTTCCAACTGGATGAAGAAATTTTCAATCAGTTGATTTTCTAATTTTTCATCGGCTAAATCGGCTAAAACTTTTCTGCTTATCCGGCAAACCTCTTCACAGGACAAATGGCGAAGGTCTTTTAAAAAATCAGAGCGTTGCTTTAACATTGCCCCTCTCCAATTTTTTTGTTCTTCTTCAATTTTTTCTCTGGCATCCTTCACCAGAGAATCCTTCTTCTTTTGGGCATCCTTCTTGGCTTTGGCAAGCATTTCATCCCATTTTTGCTCTAATTCTTCTCTTATTTTTTGCTGTTCTTCTAATTCTTTTCGGGATTCTTCTTTGGCTATTTCTGCGTCTTTCATTTGGCCCGTTATCTGATTTTCCCTGTCATCCATAATCTTAATAATCCGATGAAATAAAAATCGTTTCAAAAGATAGACCAGGATTAAAAAATTAATAATTTGGGCAATAACGGTAAATACATCTATTAGCATGTTATCCTACCTGACTTAAAACGTAATTCCAAAAAGGATTGGCAAAAATAAGAATAACTGAAATGACCAGACAATAAATGGCCGTCGATTCGACCATTGCCAACCCCACAAACAATGTTCTGGTGATGGTATTGGCTTCATCCGGCTGTTGAGCAATGGCGCCCAACGCCCGGGCCAGAGCCATCCCTTCTCCGATGGCGGGTCCGATAGAGCCAAGCGCAATAGTGATTCCCGCTGTAATAATGGAAACTGCACCAATAATATCGATACTACTCATCTTCTTTACTCCCTTCCTTTTGTTCATTTTTTTCTAACTTATTTTCCACTCGTGTAGCTGAGGCAATATAAACCGTTGCCAACACGGTGAAGATATAAGCTTGTATTTGACCAATCAATAAACCTAAAACCTGCATGATAATAGGCACAAACAACGGAGTGATAATCAATAGAACCCCCACAATCAATGTGCCGCTCATCACATTCCCGAATAACCGGACTGCCAGAGCCAGGGTACGGGAAAAATCGCCAATCACATTAAAAGGCGCCATAAAGATAGAGGGTTCCAGGTAATGCTTGAAATAGGCTAATCCTCCCTTTTTGGCAATACCAAAAATAGGAATTGCAAAAAATACGCAAATAGCCAGAGCACTGGTAGTAGACAAAGAACCGGTCGGCGGCTGGTAACCGGGGATAATAGCCAACAGATTGGATATGGAGATAAACAGAAACAGGGTGCCTAAAAAAGGAATGAAAGGATCCGGATTCTGCTGAGTAATCTCTCTAACCTGCTGCCTGATATATCCCACAATAACTTCCAGAAAATTTTGCCATCGGTTGATTTTAGGACCAACAGTCAAATTCCTGGTAGCCAGCCAACTGATAAAAATCAATAGTGCCATCACCACCCAGGTATAAAATATCGTAGCATTTATCTGAATGCCGTTCCACTGAAAGATAATGATGGTATCTGGAGTTATATCCATTTTTGTTCCCTGTCCTATTTAGATATGATTATTTTAATTCCTTTTTCTGTTGCCCAATCCTTCTGCTTAAAATAAATCGCCCGAAAATGAACCCGGCAAGCAGAACAATAATATTAACATAATTCCCTTGACGGGCTACAAAAATCAACACCAACATAATAGCTGCAGTTCTCAGGAAAAAACTGACCAGGGTCAAGGCAACCGGTGAACGCGACTTTTGCATATTTTTAACGGTTAACCACAATCCGGCAAAATATAATAATCCCAATATCAAACCGATCAACAAACTGAATAAAGTGTAAATATTAATATTCAATCTTTATTTTCCTCTTCAATTAATTTTCGCTCTTTTTCCACCCAGTACCAGGCATTGAGACAGCCAAGAATAATTCCCGCAAAAAGAAAAGTCAAAGTCCAGGAAATCTGTCCCGGCCATTTTCGGTCAGCCCAAATACCCACTGCAATACCAATCACAGTCGGTACCATTACTGACCAGCCAATTACCCCGAACGCACCCATACCAAACCATATGGCCTGGTACCTCTTGCCCTTTGCCCTCAATTTCCGCTTTTCTTTTTTCTCTATTTTTTTAATAAAACCTTGCTTTATGTCTTTTGATTTATCCTTGCTATCCATTTATTTATGGGTCTCCAAATTCAAAAAACTTCTGACAAAATCTGCTTCCAATTTACTTAAAGCAGTCTCAGCCTCTTTTTCTTTCTCACCTGTTTTTATAAATATTTCTTCCACTCTATTTTTCAGTTCTCCCAAATCTTCTCCTTCTATCGCATTCCGGGTGGAGATAATCACTTCTTTTCCGAATTTTACCAGGATACCTTCATCAATCGCCAAAAAAACATCTTTCCCCTCTACCGTGGTAATGATTAAAATTCCCGGTGTTAAGGAAGTAGTAAAATCAACATGTTTGGGCAACAGGCAAAACCATCCGTTTTCTGCTTCTGCCGTTATTTTTTTGACTTCTTTTTTTAAAAAGGTTTTCTCGGGTAACAATATCTTTAAATCAATCATTTTTCGCTTCTTCTATAGAACCAATCATATAAAGGGATTGTTCGGAATAACTGGCAAACTCATCATTTAAGATTTTTTCACACCCTTCCAATGATTCTGCCAGACTCACCCGTCGGCCTTCATTGCCGATAAACTGCTCTGTGGTCGCAAAAGGCTGAGTTAAGAATTTTTCCAGACGCCGGGCACGATTGACTGTTTTCTGGTCATTTTTGGATAATTCCTCCAAGCCCAACATGGAAATAATATCTTTTAATTCTTCATATTCCGCTAAATTTTGTTTAATTTCCCGGGCTATCTGGTAATGCCTTTGGCCGACCACCGTCGGTGTCAGCATATTTGAAGCAGAATTCAAAGGATCAACTGCCGGATACAATCCCTGACTGGCGCGCTTTCTGGAAAGTACCACCGATGAAGAAAGATGGCTAAAGGTATGCACAGCAGCAGGGTCGGTAAAATCATCAGCAGGCACATAGACTGCCTGAATAGAAGTAATAGACCCGGTAGAGGAATTACAAATCCTTTCTTCAAAATCAGCAATCTCACTGGCCATGGTAGGTTGATATCCTACCCGGGAAGGCAGCTCTCCCAATAGACCGGATACTTCTGCCCCGGCCTGGACAAAGCGGAATATATTATCAATCAATAAAAGCACGTCCTGTTTGACTTCATCCCGAAAATATTCTGCCATGGTCAAAGCCGCATGCCCCACTCTAAACCGGGCACCGGGTTGTTCATTCATCTGGGCAAACATCAAAACAGCCTGTTTCAAAACCCCCGTCTTTTGCATTTCCCGATATAATTCTTCCCCTTCTCGGGAACGTTCGCCAATCCCGCAAAAGAGACTCACCCCTTCATGTTCTAAAGCCATATTATGAATCATCTCCATAATAAGCACCGTTTTACCAACTCCGGCACCGCCAAACAAACCGGCTTTTCCCCCTTTTTCCAAAGGAGCCAGAACATCAATCACTTTTATGCCGGTCTCATAAATATCGGTTGCAGTCGTTCGTTCGGATAGGGAAAGAGATTTTTTATAAATGGGCACTAATTTTTTAGCAGTGAAACTTTTCCCTCCATCAATCGGCTCTCCAAAAACATTAAACATCCGTCCCAATAATCCAGGTCCCACCGGCACTTGCAGGGAATGGCCCATATCAAGGATTTCATCGCCTCTTTTTAATCCCTGGGTAGGGGTCAGAGCAATGCCTCTCACCGTCTTAGCATTCAGATGAAGGGTCACTTCGATAATCGCTTCTCCGGATTTTAACTGGTTATTGATCTTGGGAATAAATAGCGGGAAAAAAGCATCAATGACGCTTCCCCTTATTGCTTTTATTTGGCCTTTGTTCATTTTTTTATTCACTGGAATCATCTCCATAGGGTATCTTCAGGGTCAGGTCTCAACATTTGAGACCTGACCCATTTTTTCTCATTTTTCCTGATTAATTCGTATAGTACGAGCAACGAATTAATTTTAATTATACTATTTATATATAGAGTTGTACAACTTGAATTAAAACTTTCTTTGAAGCCAGGTATTTTATATTTTTGTTTTAATAAAATCAGGGAATAAAATTATTTTTTCAGCATCACGTGGATAAAACAAAAAAGGCTTCACCTCTTCAGCTAATTTTTTAAAATTTATCTTTTCACACTTTAACAGCAACTTCTTTTTAATCTTCTCTATCCCGGTTTCTTCTTTCAATTTCATTTTCTTTTTTAGATAATAATAATTAGGATTTTTTTTGGAAAAAAGAAAAATGACATCATAGAAATCTCTTCCCATCGGTCTGGGACGATATAAAACAGCTAATATTTTCTGAGCTAATAATATATCCGGTGGTACGACATTGATTTTCATAAAAATATCAAACTTATTTAAAATAACTCTCTCGGCTTTATAATTGACATTTTGAGGTTCGCAACCAATTTGAATGGTTAACTTTTCCCGGCTATGACCGGAAATGCCGTGTTGATAAAATATTCCGGGGAATTTTACAAAACAATGAAAAGCACTTTTAAATTTATTTTCTATCTCCACAGAATAACCATGTAACTCTAATTGCCGTAATATTTTACCTGATAAGTCTTCAAAGTCTTCTTTCTTTAAACCCCTATTATCAAAATCTAAATCTTCAGAAAACCGTCGAACGCCATGAATCATATGGATTGCCGTCCCACCCATAAAAATTAACCGGTTTCCATGCCCGGAACTGTAAATAATATCTAATATAACATATTGTAAATATTCCCTGAGTAAATTCCTTTTAAAGATTCTTAAATTTTCTGGATAAAATGATTCTATCTGTTTTAAATCAAGCATTTTTCACATAACTCCAAAAATGATTCATTCTTCCGGTTAATTTCTTTTGATTAAACTTTTCTAAAAAATTCATTAATTTAGGTTGACTAACCTGGTTAAAAAACATCTCTTTATTAATTCGTAAACTGTCAAAATCCTGCCCTGTTTCTATATCTGGATGTAAGTAAAAATAGTCCAACAAAGCCTTTTCCATACAGGCCATTTTTAGATATTTTTCATGAAACTTTATTAAGTCATAACCAAAAAAAAGGGAAGGCTTTAAAGTCCGATAAATAAATTCTCCGATAGATGTAACAAAATGATACGTCTTTCGAGTAGAAATAGAGGTAATTCCATAAACGCTTTCGGGAATAAGATGATAATAAGATAAGGCACTTTCCAGGGAGATATAAGATGGCAAATAAATGCGATTGGCAATCTTAAATAAAATTTCCTCGCTAAGTTCTAAATCGGAAAAGATATAATATCCACGAATAATTTTCTTAATATAACCCTTATCCTGCCACTCATTCAACCTTCTCCGATGAAAATCAGGTTCAATGTTTCTAATCTCATTCAAGGAAAATATCGTGAAATCCTTCAATTCATTCTTTAATTCTAAAAAATTCATCTTATTTCTCCAAAATGCTATTTATAACACTTTCAAGAAATATAATATCATTTTATCAACACAAAAGCAAAAATAGAAAAAAATCTGAAAGTTAAGAAAGTCTTTAGGGTCAGGTCTCAACATTTGACATAAATTTCTTAGCCGACTTACCTGAAAGTTATTTATGTCAAATGTTGAGACCTGACCCATTTTTTCTCATTATGAGGAAAGAAATGGAGTACTCGCATTTTAAATTGAGGCAGACTGTCTTCTATTATATGTATATGCGAATCATCTCATCATCCATGTATAATTAAGAATGAGATGTCCGTACAAAATGATTAAGTTTAATCTTTGAAATAATCCGGTATATTTTATAATACTATGCTTTCTTTCAAAAATCCTTCTCTTAAAGGAAAAGTTTATAGTTTTTGGATGAAGATAGCAATTAGTTATTCCAATAAATGTTTTCTTAGCCAATCAATGGAGTAGGGAACTACTTCATCTAAAAAATTAACACAAGCATGTTTGCCTTCAGGGTAGGATTTTAGTTCTTTTTCTCCTATTGTCCAATCCATTATGTAATAAGCGTGTTCTATGGGAAAGAGCTTATCTTCTTCTCCATAGATTAAAAGAAGGGGACGGTCAAGCTGTGGTACTTCTTTAATATTTATTTCACCCCATAAAGATTTAACTTCTTTTAAGCTATTTGCGCCTGTAGTATAAAGGAGTGCCTTTTTTACATCTTTCAATTCTGAAAGAGTAGTGAAAAAACCGGGTCCACTGATAACTACGGCACAACCAATTCTTTTATCAAGAGCAGCTGCTCGAAATGAAAAATATCCCCCAAGACTTATGCCATAAGTTGCTATTTTTCTTAAATCAATATTATATTCATTATTTTCTTCAAACCAATCAAGAATAGTACTGATGCTTTTTTCGTAATCAGCAATCATTTTCATATTTTTCCACATTTCTCCTTGGCCCGGACCATCAAAAGCAAAAACATTAAAACCGGCCTCAACCAAAAGATTCCCTAAATAATGATTTTCAATCTCTTTTATACCATCAATTGAATTAATAAGAATGATAAGTGGTTTATTTGGATAACTGCAAAGTTTGAGGTAACCGGGAATAAAAGTTTCCCGAAAGGGTATTTCTATCCTTATCGGTCTTCTTTCTTCCTCGTATAATCCAATGGCTCTTTTATAATTTACTCTTGCTTTTTCCAGAGCTTCGTTCTTCTTTTTAATATCTATATAATAAGGAAACTGGGCAACAAAAAAACAACCTGCTGCTTCATGAAATAAATAGTTTGCAGTATAAATATTTCCTTTGGAAAGAGCATCTTGAGCAATATTTTCCAGATTTTCTCCTTCTTTTGACCACTCATCACACCAATGGTAAAAATTCTTTATTCGGGATATGACTCTTTGAGATCGGTCTAAATCCACGCCACAAAATATCAATCTATTATACCAGTATTTATAGGTGTTTTTTTCATTTAAAATAAAGCGATAAACTATTTTTTCTTTAAGAGATAATTTTTCTATTCTGGTGGATAATGGCTCCATTTCTTTACTAATTTTGGGCGATTTTTCAGTCACCTTTTCTTCAATTTTAACTGAAGTTTTTTCTGCTATTATTTCTTCTCTGATTTTTTCGAGAAGTTCTTGCGTAAAACCATTATTATAGACTTCTTTTGCATAATATCTTTGTGTATCTTCCGGTAGATTTTGTAAAATATCAATAAATTCTTTTTCATATTGGTCAAGTTCATCTAAGGAGGCAAGGTAAATATGATATATTATCGAAGGAAATTTATCTTTAATATAATTTTTTGTATTCATCGTCTCTGAGGCAAGAACAGTAGAATTGAGGCAAAAAATTAGAGCAAGGAAGAAAATTAGGATAATTGATATTTTTAAAAATAATTCAGTTAGAGATAACATTTTTTCTTTTTTAAACATTTTAACACCTTTTATTTTTATTTCACAAATCAGTTCATTTAAAAATATGATAACGCTTATGCGTCACAGCCTCCGTCACGCTTTTTTATACCACCCCTAATGAAAAGTTAGAAAAAGTTACCGAATTATTGAGCTAGTACAACGGTTGTTTATTTACTATCCGCTTTGAGAACCCCTGCTTTAGCAAAATTTTCAAATTCCATTTCCCTAATAATAATTCTTACCGCTTCTTTGGGGCAATTTAAAGTTTCTGTAACCGCATCGGTCACTTTTCTTACCATCTCCCGTTTTTGTTCCACAGTTCTTCCTTTTAGTATCTCTACTTGTAAGATAGGCATATTTTACACCTCCTTTCATTAGATAGTCGTCAGTATTCGTTAATTTTAGAAAATAAAGGGTTCTGAGTACGCATGTTGACTCTTTCCTTTACTATAATTTGGTTAAAAATCTAATTTCCTGAAAAATTGTTTGACATCATCGAAAGATTTCGATGCGTAGACCTTGTGCCTTATTTTATTTATATTAGGTTGACCAAAAGCAATATATTTTGTGATGGCTTTTATCCTGAGAAGTCTTAATTCAGGCGGGTAATATTCTTCCACAAGCGTCATTATCCTTTCAATGATTTCCTTTTTATATTCGGGGCTAATTATTTCATTCTGTATTTCGGCAAATATGAACGGGTTATTTATTGCTCCCCGACCAATCATTATTCCGTCCACTATATTTAATTTTTCCAAGGCTTCATCCCGATTTAAAATATTTCCGTTCCCGATGATCTTTAAACCTGACCATTCTTTTATTTTCTCTGCGTATTCCCACTTTGCTTTAGAACCGTACTTGTCCGTTTTCAGCTTGAAATGAACAGTAACCGCATCAACTCCCTCATTCTCAAGTACTTTCAGTATCTCAAATACATTCTCCTCATCATATCCAAGCCTTATTTTTACGGTGAAAGGGATATTGATCACTTTCCTGACCTGTCTGCAGATTTCTCCAATTTTTTTCGGATCTTTCAGTAAAGCCGCACCTGCCCTCTTTTTTATAACCTTCTGCACCGGACACCCCATATTTATATCTATTCCGGAAAAATCCGTTTCCCCTTCAATATATTTTACCGCATCTATAAGTGGTTCCGGTTCACTTCCAAAAATTTGGATAAATTGCGGAGTGTTAAAATTGAATGGCCTGATCATCGATAGGGTTTTTTTCTGTTTCCTTCTGAGCGCTTCAGCAGAGATTAGTTCAGTGATCATAAGTCCTACTCCACCAATCTCATCAATAACCCTTCTGAAAACAATATCAGTGAGGGATGCCATGGGAGCTAACATGGTCCGGTGTTTTAAGTGCAGATTTCCGATCTTAAGTTTTTCCATCACAATTTATTAAATGAAATTATGGGTTCAGACCTTGCAATATAACTTTTCATATTCTCCTTTGATTCCTTTAATCACTTCTACTCACTTTAGAATGTGTCAGTGGTTGGTTCTATGTCACGCTTCAAGAATATATATTTATCTTATTGAATCTCCACCGGCATTTAAAATTATGGTTTGGTACATTTTCCATAATTGCCTAAGTAAAGAATAAGTAAAAATTGATTATACATCTTTTTTAAATTTACGAATTTTCAAATAAACGTAAATATTCTTTATAAATAAAAATTCTTCCATACTTTTTATCTTTTTCTTTGGGTACTAAAAGATCCAAATTAACAAATTTTTTTACTAATCTATTTGCTCCCTCTCGTGAAAGCCCGGTAAACTCCCCTACTTTTTTTACATTAACTATGGGCAACTTATATAGATTTTTTAAAAGTTTTGTAGCGTTTTTAGCACCTTTTCCTAATTTCATTATCTTTTGTTGATTTGTTTCACGTAATTCAATAATTTTATTCGAAGTTCCAATAGCTTCTTCCGCAACTTTTCCAACACCTTCCAAAAAAAATTCCAGCCACGATAAAACATTTCCTTTCCTATATTCATCCAGCTTATTAAAATAAAGATCTCTATTCTTTTTAAAATATTCGGAAAGATATAATACCGGCCTTTCCAATAATTTTTCTTGACAGAGATAAAGAGTAATGAGTAGCCTGCCGGTTCGACCATTTCCATCAATAAAAGGATGGATAGTTTCAAATTGTGCATGAATTAAACCAACCTTTATTAAAGCGGGCATATTTGAATAAGAGTAAAAATATTTTTCTAAATCCGCCATGGCGGATGCTAAATAATCAGGTGGAGGCGGAACGAAGCGAGCATTATTAGGATTGGTTCCCATTATCCAATTCTGGGTTTTTCTAAACTCCCCGGGATAAGGGAAAGAATTGCTTCTCGCATTTGTTAATAAAGTTTGATGAATTTTTTTTATTAATCGTAAAGATAAAGGAATGTTTTTTAATTCATTAAGACCCAGGTTCATAGCTTCAATGTAATGCAGGATATCATTTACGTCTGAAGGTAATTCAGGTGCTCTTTCAACTTCAGCATGTAAGGCATCAGTTAGCTGAGCTTTAGTTCCTTCTATTTGACTTGAAAGAGCAGCTTCTTTCTTAATGTACATAAAAATGAAAAAATCTATATCAGGTACAAGTTTGGTTAATCCATCTAATTTCCCCAATGATAGGCTGGATATAGATAAAAGTTGGATTAGCCTTTCTCCCTGAAAGGACAAGTTCTTAGGAGGAAATTTTTCAGGAATAAAAGCTTTATATCCTTCTATCTGCTTTATATATTTACCAATAATGACTTTAGAACTCTTTTTATACATGTCAACATTCTATCATTAAAGTTGACATTGGTCAAATAGATGTCAACTTTAATTTTCAATGATAAAGCTATCGAAACAAGAGGTAAGAAGAGAGAAAAAAAGGGGAGCAAGCACCAACACTGGTAATTTTCTGACTCTTCGAATGGGACTATTTTCGTAATTTTCGTATAAATAATGAAACCGAAAAAGATTGTTTACAACATTATCAAGGCTATATTCTAAACAAATAGTCTGATTAAATGTCAAAAATAAAGAATCGACATTCAATTCCTTAAATAACTTTCTTTATAAAGTAAAATTAAATAGTATCTTTTTTATCTTGAGTTTATTATTTTATTCTAATTCATTTAATTCGAATTTATTGACCTGTATAATTCCTTGAGTATTTAAAAACAAACACATGATTATCCCTATCATGCATACCAGGCTTCCCAGCAAAAAGGTTGCTCGCGGTCCAAAAATATTCCAAACAAATCCTCCTGAAAAGGCACCGGCCATAATTCCTGAATTTTCGCATATACCTCCGTACATCCCCATTGCTGATCCTTGACGCTCAGCAGGTACAGAATCTGACAACAATGCTAATGCCGCAGGGCTATATGTAGCCAATCCTATCTCAAATAAAACAACGGAACTCAAAAAGTTGAAAAAACTGTTAGACAAAGAGATTCCTATCATACTTATTGCTGTTGTTGAAAGAGCAATGAGCATTAACAATTTTTTTCCTTTTCGGTCAGCTAACATTCCCATAGGAACACCAAATACCATAGTAATAATTCCTCTTATAGTAAAAAGAACCCCAACAGAAGAAACGCTAAATCCCGCAACCTGAGTAATAAGAAGCGGAAGAAAAGTTATAAATAACCCTAATGCAAATAATTCACAACTGGTTACTGCACATAAAGAAATCATGCATCGATAATTTTTCGAATCTTTAACAAATAAATGCCTATTTACAGGTAAAAGCTTGGGTGCGCTATATTTTAGATCCTTAAGGATAACTATTGTTATGAAGCCACCCAAAATATAAATCCCAATAGTGATATAAAATACCCAATTGTATCCCAAACTACTGGCAAGAAATCCACTTGATAGAGCCCCAAGACTTTTAGAACCCCCGATGACCACTAAAATAATTCCCATAAATGCGGCTTTTTTAAATACAGGAGCATGCTTCCCTACATGTCCCCGGGCTGGGCCAAAAAGTGCAGACCGGCATAACCCCAAGAATAATATGGCAATAAAAGCAATATATGTTCCTTTGGCTAATAAAAATCCAAGTAAAATTATACCGCTAATCAAAGTTCCCCAAATCATTGGAATTCTAATTCCTATCTTGTCAGCTATCCATCCCCATGAACTCTCACCAATAATCATGCCCAACCATAAGACCGAAATCAGAACACCCGTTGCCTTAGATGAAAAACCGACATCGATCAGGTAAAGCGGCAGAACGGGCTCTAATATGCTTAGCGCCAAAACACTAATTGCAAGAATACTTACTATTGGAGCTATTTGACTAAAAGATTTTTTCATCATTCATACTCTTTACTTATATTAACTTAGACTCTAGGGGTAAATAATTTATCTCTTTTTATAATACATAGTTAGTCAAATAAGCATATCATAAAATTATCTATTTTGTAATTGATAAAATCATCTTAAATCATCATATTTAAATGCGATGTACTCAATAATAATGCCGTATACGATACCTGCCAGAAAACTCACAACATCAGTAAAGCCTGTAGAAAGATAAAAAGCAAGAGAAACGACCAAACCAAAAAAGGCGCCTCGGCCAATTATTTTTGGCCATCCCGGGTTTCCACCAGCTAATCCAATCATCAAACCCATAATCAGTCGATTGTACCATAAAGCAAATAAAAAATTAGCATCCCTCTGAAAACCTGACCTTAACGATGCCCCAACAATACAAAACACGCCCAAAATAGCGCCTGTTGCGATACATATTTTCAATCTTTTTGTCAACATATTTATTCATCTCCTAATCTAATGTTTATGAATCCAATCTAAAAATTTTGTAGAATAACCCAGTGTTTCTGTAGGACAGCTATCGACACAATGACCGCAGCCAACGCAACGCAAGTCGGTGACTGCTTTACCGATTTGAGCCATACTCTTAATATCAATGGACATAGGACAAGCTAAATTGCATCGATTGCACTTGATACATTCTGATTGATTCGTCACAATTCTTTGCCCGGCTAATTTCGACAATAAAGATAAAACTGTACCTAACGGACAATAATAACAATAACCTCTGCCAATAAAGGCCACCCAGAAAAACATCATCATTAATAATTCTGCACTGAGGTATTTATAGTTTTCAATTTGACTGATTATCTGAAAGTTGCCGAAAACTTGTGCTCCGGATAAAAAGAGAATCCACCAAATTGTAAAAAACAGCGATAATAAAAGAAATGCCCACCGCAATATTGCAAACGCTTTAAGTATGCCTTTCGTCATTTTTTTCTTTTTCCCAAGCAGGGGAAACGCCGGAGCAAAGACTTCAGAGGCAAATCCGTTAAACAAACACAATGTCGAGCATTGCCATCGCCTACCAAAAAGCAGTGTACCCACTACGACAATAACACTAACGCAAACATAAAATATCAGGGCAGCCGATATTCCTGCAGCCCCCCATAGTGGATATTGGCTGAGATAGATAGAAGATTTCGGATATAAAAACTGTAAAGGGGTTGTTGTCCATGGTAGAGGCATGGTAAAAAAATATATTTCATGGTTATGAAGGAAAAGTGGCACAGAAATATGTACGACCAAAGCCGCTACAATGAAGCCTGTCAGGTTACTTTTTCGCATGGTTGAACGCTCAGAAGTCCCGATGATTCTCAAAGTAAGAAAACTGCCTATGATAATAAACAGGGTTTTGATCCAATTTTCGTAAAAGGACCAAAGCCACGTGATAAACGCTGCTACTGAAGGACTTGCCTGGCTGACATAACCATAATTTAATCCAGCAATAACAAGTGCTAAAATTATATACACCCCGA
>Ga0222636_1000769_pt1 | contig 14790 bp, 7 predicted proteins | sample AntAcemetagen141_FD_179811 | JGI IMG/M metagenome (GOLD analysis project Ga0222636, IMG submission 179811) | Saline water microbial communities from Ace Lake, Antarctica - #141 | ecosystem: Environmental > Aquatic > Non-marine Saline and Alkaline > Saline | place: Antarctica: Ace Lake | collected...
CTCTTGTTTCTTTAAACATTGTCGTAATACCATCTCCCAAAAGTCCAATATTAGCTTTTTTCTTAAAATTTTCTGGTTTTTGCATTTCATTAGAAATAATTTGGCGTGCTTTCTCTATAGCTTCAAAATTCGGAGTTCCTCCTCTAGGAGTAATCGAGTTAAGAAAGTCAATCTGCCTATTAATATCCGATGTCACAATGCTTTTCACTTTATTATTCGCAATCACAACTAAGCCAGGAACATCGCAAATTTTATGCAGATTTCTTAAATGTTCTTCTAAATTCTCACGATTCTTTTCAAACTGTTGAGAATATGAACCACTTGCATCAACAATCAAAACAAAAAGATTCTTCTCTTGTTCTTTATTATTAATTGACACTTGATTAACTTTAGGAACAATCTGCATAACCCCTTGCGTAATTCCAGCAACTTGCAAGTCAGAAAATGGCATCAAAAAATGTCCATATCCATCAATAGAAAGACTGCCTTGAGCTTTTGCTTTTTGCGATAGAAAATCCGCGTTAGCCCCCTGGTCTCCCGCAGTCCCGTCAGCTCTAAAAGAAGACATCACTTCTTCGCTCTCTCCAAGAAGACTAATGGCAAGCTTATCATTCTCTACGTTCCTTGGGACTTTCACAGAAAAAAACTGCTGAGCATTTCTTACAATCTCAACACCAAAACTTTCGTAATCAGAATTTGAGATATGAACATGCGCTTTATTGTATTCCTTTAAAATCTCGATAAGAGGTGGTGCTTCATTTTCGTTGCTTACATTTAAAATATAAATATCCTGACCTTTTCTTTCAGCCTCATCAATAATTTGATAAATATCTTTACCGTCTACCCTAAGATTAAGAATTTGCTTTTTCGTCAAAGGCTTTTTTCCTTTTTTCGCATAATCCTGCCATGCATCTGTTGGAAAATAAATGCGAGCGCCTCGCGGCTGAGTCATAATTAAACTATCAAGCTTTTCTATAAATGGCGTGTTTCCTTTTCCCGGCATTTGCAAAAAAGTTGTTTCATTTAAAAAATTTAAAATCTCATCTGGCGTCATACTTTCAGGAATTTTAATATCACTTTCTCCGACTGTCGCAATTGAAATTCGCACATTATCAAGACCTTGCGCTTTGCACTGCTCTACAAGTTTCACAAGACTTCGTCTTTGAGCTAAGGCCATCTCTCTTGTAATAGAGCCTGTCAAATCGACACCGATAGCAATATGAATTGTATCTTGGGGGATCTTTAAATCAACAGAATGCACGTCAGGCTTAAATTGAACAGACCTGAAGAAATCTTCATTAGTTGTCGAAACAACGACTGTATTGTCAATAATCTTGACATCAGAGGCGGGAGCATCATTGGTCTCGGGCAAAGCAACTCCATTATTTACCCAATGATATTGTTGATAAGATTTAATAAAATTATCAAGGGCTGGATCTTGCAATCCAACAAGAAATAAACCCTTAACAATATAGTTTTTAACAAAATCTGATGAGAATTCTTTTATCTTTCTTTCTTTGTTGTCCATCAAGAAAACACCTTGATTAAGCGTAGAATAAACATTGCGCCGGACCCATCTGTTAGAATATGCCATTTTTTTGTCCTGATTTAAAAGTTTTAAGAATAACTTTTTTTCTTTTCTATTCCCTGGTGCATACTCTTTTTGTACAACAAGAGTTGCTAAAGTCCAACTTTTGCCTTTTTCTTGAATTGTAAGCTCAACAGCTCCTCCCCTTATTCCTTTGCTTTTTTGCTCATCAAAACTCTTTACATATACAACAAGACCATAATCACCAAGCGACTCATTCATTGATTCCACATAAGGCATCATCTCAGAAATAATCTCTATTTGTTCATCGGAAAAATTATAATAAAGACTACTTTCGCTAAAAGAAGCTGTCTTCTTTGCATCTTTTTCTCCTGATTCCCTAGACACCATCGCAGGACTATTCTGCCCCTCTCTAAAAATACGCGCTACCTCCTGGTCTGAATTCGAGGCTAGCGATGGAGTTGCGCTCAAAGCTAAAAACATTCCTGCCAAAGCACTCATAATTGTTGATTTGCGGCTTGAAAGCATTGCAGAAAAATTATCTGCAACCTCCATTCTAATACTTGCAATTGAAATACGCGCATCTTCTACCCGTTTATTCATCCTCGATCGAAATTGAGTAAATTGCTCTTTTTGACGCATTGCAAAATCGTTAAATTGATTTTGCATATCTTTTAAATCTGAAACAATAACTGATGAACTCGAATACGTGACCCCTCCAGAAAAATACTTTCGAGGAATATTTTTCTTTGTATATTTGTCATATTCAACCTTAACGTAATCGCATACACCTTTTTTAAACGCCTCGAGGTATTGATTATAAATTTTCTCTTTCACTTCTTTGTCTTCAATATCAACGCCAACTATTTTCTTCTGATTAACATAAACACGACTTAAAAAAGACTGTTTCAAATTCCTTTTAAACCATGTCGCCAAAGCCCATGCATGCGTGATTTGTCTCAAAAGCGCAAAATTCTTTCCCCCGTTAACTTCCTTTTCAATCTCAGGAATAACAATATCCCGTACAACATCTGAAGAAATACTATTCAGCTCTTTATTTTCATTCTCCGAATGTCCGTTCATGTCCATCTGATCATTACCAAGATTCAATTGCAAGGCCAAATAATCTTCCTCAAGCATAACCTTAAGATGAACATCCACCAAATACGCCCTATCGCCATCCTGAAAAACATTTGCTTTCTCCGGAACGATCCATACTTTATTAAATGTATTAATTGGAATATTTGTTGTTCCGTATTGTTCGTAGGCTTTTTTATAAACTTTATCCCAGAATTCCTTTCCTAAATCATCTTCCGGATAAATCAAGGATGCAGTGATTTGCTTTAAAAAATAGTCCTGCGCTAACATGTCTCGCCCAAGCTCTGTCTGGGCCAAAGAATCAGAGATAACACGATCTTCCTCGTAAGGAGAAAGATTGACCCACATGTCTTCTTCTGGCATGGTCAAAGAAGCCAAAAAGTATCGAACATTCTTTCCTGTTTCTTTCTCAAGATCGCTACCAGTCAAGCCAGTATTTCCGCTATCAATCATAAAATCAAATTTTAAGGGGTTGTCAGGATAGATTCTGATGCCGCGTAGCAAGGTGGGAACAAACTTAGAACTTAAAGAGACCATCGCACCTGGCGCAGGCAATCCTAACAACCCCATGTCCGCTGAAATTATTTGCGCATGGCAATATTCAGCTGGAAAAATGAAATTTCCGCAAAAAGTCAAAAGGACAATAATGACCTTAATTTTTCTATAAATATTCTTATACATATTCTTCGTTCCCATCACTAACCTCTCTAAAAATAAAAACCCCATTCTCGAAAAAACTTCAAGAATAGGGTCAATAAATACCTGTACCTTTCTTCTTTCGGTAGCCCAACCCTCAATTCATGAGTTGCTGGCTTTGCGTCCCCTAGTTCCCCAGGGTTTGCCTTTTCGAGAAGCCTTACTAAAAAACATCTGTAAAGAACAATATTTATCTATATTAAGGGGCTCTATGTAAACCTAAGCCCTCATATTCCCTATATCTTGCAAAAAAACCTTTTCCAAAAAACAATTTCCAATTTCTATTAATGTCTACGCATCTTCATCAGAATCTATTATAAGTATAAACTATATTTATATATAAAACTATGCATAGGGTCGTTTTCGAGAAAACGCTTTCTTTTTGAAAAGCAAGACCCTTTCGCTTTAAGCTTGACTCAAGGCTATTTTTTGTGCTAATTTACTTAAGCTTGCGTCCCGCAAAAAGGACAAATTGTAATGCTCTCAAAAATTTCTAGCTTTTGTCTATCTGGATTAGAAGCTACCCCAATTACAGTTGAAGTTGATATTTCCCGAGGTCTCCCTTCTATTGTTGTTGTCGGCCTTCCAGATAATGCCGTTAAAGAAAGTAAAGAACGCGTTCGTTCTGCCATTAAAAATAGCGGTTACAAATTTCCAGCCCAACGTATTACCGTTAATCTTTCTCCCGGCGATATTAAAAAAGAAGGTCCTTGTTTTGATCTAGCGATCGCCCTCGGAATCTTAAATGCCACAGAGACAATAAGCTCCTTTTCAATTAAAAAATATATTATTTTGGGTGAACTTTCTTTGGGTGGACAAGTCGAGGCCATCAAAGGTTCCTTTTCGATTGCTATGCGTGCATCTAAAAAGAAATTTGATGGTATTATTGTTCCAGAAAAGAATGCCCACGAAGCAGCTCTGGCAAGCAACCTAGACGTTTTCCCCGTTAAAACCCTTACTCAAACTATACAATTCTTGCAAGATACCGATTCCATTAAGCCTTTTAAAGTTGATATAAAAGAAGCTTTTAGAAAATCTAGTCAATATGATATTGATTTCAGCGAAGTTAAAGGTCAGTCGCATGTCAAAAGAGGACTTGAGGTCTCTGCAGCCGGCGGTCACAACGTCCTTTTGTTAGGTCCTCCTGGAAGCGGAAAAACCATGCTTTCAAAAAGACTTGCCACTATTTTGCCAGATTTAAGCTTAGAGGAAGCCTTGGAAACAGCGCAAATTCATTCTGCATCAGGGCTTATCGATACAAAACTAAAAAATATTGGAACGCGTCCTTTTCGATCGCCTCATCATACGGCAAGCGATGCAGCCCTTGTCGGCGGAGGAACTATTCCGAAGCCTGGCGAAGTAAGCCTTGCGCACAATGGCATCTTGTTCTTAGATGAACTACCTGAATTTAATCGAAACGTTCTAGAAGCTTTGCGCCAACCGCTTGAAGATCATTGTGTTTATATATCACGCGCTCATAAATCAGTTAAATTTCCTTCAAAATTTATGCTCGTCTGCGCGATGAACCCTTGTCCGTGCGGCTGGTATACAGATCCAAAAAAAGAATGCCATTGTACTCCTCAGAAAATACAAAAATATCTTTCTAAAGTTTCCGGCCCTCTTTTAGATCGTATTGATATTCACCTAGAAGTTCCTTCCTTGAAGTCACAAGACCTTTTTTCTGAAAAATCAAAAGAAACATCCTCTGACATCAAAAAAAGAGCTGTCAAGGCGCGAAATGTTCAACAAAACCGATTTAAAGGAACTACGATCTTTTCCAACGCTCAGATGCAACATCGTCAAATAAAGGAATTCTGTTCTATTTCCAAAGAATCTCAAGATCTCTTAAGAATCGCTATTGACGAACTCGGTCTTTCGGCACGCGCCCATGATAAAATACTAAAAGTAGCGCGAACAATTGCTGATCTCGACGAAAAGAATCAGATCCTGCCAGAGCATATCTCTGAAGCTATTCAATATCGTTCGCTTGATCGTATATGGTAATTTTATAAAATTTAAAGGCGTTTCTTCTTCTTCCAAAGAAACACTTTATCTTTTGGCCGGACAACAAAAGGAAGCTTGATTCCAACAGCGTCTCCTTTTTTAGCCTCTTTGATGGGATGATGATCCGTTTGCATTTCAAAAACCTTGCAGCGATAAGCCGGTGTCATTGTTCCTAAAAAAAGAATGGTATCGCCTTTCTTAATAATTCCTGTACGAACGCGGATATCCGCAACACTCAAATTTTTATAAAACTTTTTAACCTCACCAATATAAACTTTTTCATACGTATGACCAAGGCCTTTGCTCATATCTTTTTCTGAAGGCGTACCAAAATAAAACCCAGATGAAAATCCTCGATTATAAACGGTTTCTAATTCTTTTTTAAGCTTCGCCTTAAATGGTTTGGTAAGCTTTTTTTGAGCATACACATCAATAGCTTGTCGATATACGCGCGTTGTAACGCCAATATATTCTGGCGAACGCATACGTCCTTCGATCTTAAAAGAATGAATTCCTGCCTTAATTAAATCATCAATAAAATCAATCGAACATAAATCTTTAGGGCTCAACACATAATCTTTTCCCAAAATATACTCTGATTCACCATCAACATCTTTGATATAAAATTCTCGTCGACAAGGCTGGAGGCACTCCCCTCGATTCGCTGACTTATCAAAAGTAAGCTCCGACATAAAACATCGACCAGAAATGCTGACACACATCGCCCCATGGATAAAAGTTTCGATTTCACAATTTATTTTCTCCGCTTTCATCTCTTTAACAATTTTCCTGATATCCAAAAGCGTGCATTCTCTTGCCAGCACAATACGCTTAACGCCAAGCTTAATATAAAATTTTATCGCTTCTATATTGGTTACGCTTGCCTGCGTCGAAAGATGAATCCGCAATCCCTCTTGCTTGGCCAAAGACAAAACAGCCATATCCCACAAAATAACAGCATTAACCTTTGCTTTTTTTGCTTCAACCAAAATTTTCTTAACCTTTGGGATATCACTATTTTTAACAACAACGTTAAGTGTCAGATATCCTTTTTTCTTATGCGTCCGCAAAAATGCCATGACTTTTTTAATTTCCAAAAGATCAAAATTGCTTGCTAAATTACGCATGTTCAAACCCTTAACGCCAAAAAATACACCATCGGCACCATTTTCAACAGCTGCCATCAAGCTCGGCCAATTTCCAGCTGGAGCAATCAACTTAGGAATTTTTATTTCTTCTTTTTTCATCGCGCTCTTAAGTATTCTAGAGGACCGCCTGGTCCATATAACTTTGTCATATCAATCACTAAAGAATTCTCTGGAAACTCTATTTCCTCACCAGAAACCTTTGAGTAAATCTTAAAATTAAGAATAAATGGATTCTCTTTCTTTTGATCACTAACGGCGCATAAGAATTCTTCTGTTTTAGGATCAGATTTCATTCCTAGAAAAGAATATTCTTTTCTAAGCACATCTCGAAAAGCTCCAATAAAAAAACCAAATCGATCTGCAGGAACACTGCTTGTCTGAAAACCAAATTCATCATAACGCTCCCTAAGCCTCCCAGGGCCAGGATGAATAAAATAAATACGCTGATTCTGGGCAAGATTATAATGAGCCAAATGCCTTTTGACAAACTCTAGCTCCGTATAATTAGGATAAGCAACAAATTGATGAATATTTCTATACGAAAAAAATATTCCCATCACCACAATAAGAGATAAAACGCCTCTAACAAATATTTTCTTTCTCGGCAAAGAAAAACAACTTATCCACTGCCTAAAGCTCCAGAACAAAAGACACATAATCAAAAAAACAGGCCCCAAACAACAACGGTAAAAAGGAGCTTTTCCTGGCCACAATAAATTCGGTAAAAAGGAAAGAAAAAAAAGTGGAATAAATGCACCAACTCTCCAGGCAAAGCGCACCAATATCTTTTGGCGTGAGAATCCCTTTGATTTTAAATCTTTAAAAAACATAAATCCAAAATAGCCAAGGCTAGTCAAAATAACAACAAAAACACCCATAGCAATCGCTACGCTCGAATAAATATTCCATAGATTCAAACTATTAACCATCGGTTCTTGAACAAACCATACAAATTTATTCCAAAACGCAAAAGACATATCATAAGGATTGTATGCTTTTTGCGCAGAAGACAACGAAATCCGTTTTGCAATCTGGAGCAACCCCGCATAACACGACAAAGACACAAACCCAATCCCATAATAAAAAAGAATCTGCTTCTTAAGATGCTCAAAATCCTCTTTTCTAGTAAAAAGAATTACCGGTCCCAAGAGAGCCCAATAGAAAACAGCAACAGATTGATAAATCGATAACGCTAAAACAAAAAGAAGAACAGACAAAAATACCCAAATATACCTTAGAAATTTTAAAGAAAATTCTTTTTGTGCAGCCTGATAAGCGAAAAAACCAGATCCAATCGAAACAAACAAAGCAACGGCATGAAAAAAAATGCCTGCATAAGAAACAACAATCTCAAAATACGGCAACGTAAATACCGTTAAAACAAAAAATAAAGATTCTTGGCGGCTCAACAATCGACGATGATACCAGCGAACCAAGCACAAGGCACTGATACTAAGAATAAAAAAAGAAAAATAGCGAATCAGTGTTAACTCCGAGACCGTATTGACAAGCAGAGTAGCATATTCAAGAATAAAAGCTCCAACAAAACGACCAGACGATAAATTAAACAAAAAACACCCGTATACTTTGTATCCCCAATCATTAAGAAAAAATAGCATATCATCATGATGAATATACCCAAACCGTAACGCCGGAAAATAAGCAATATACAAGCACCCTGCAATCAAGCCGAAAGTAAAAATACCTCGCACCAAAGGATGCGTGTTAGAAAAGAATCCAACGACCCTATCTAGGCGATTCTTTAAAAAAACTAAAATTCTCTTCATACCCTCTCTCTTTTAAGAATTAACACTCACACTCTTTATTACAATTCTTTTATTTCTTCGAAGGAAGTTTTAAATATTCTAACGGACCACCTGGCTTATAAAGCCTTGTCATATCAATAACGATTGTTGGCTGACCAAACGAAACAGCGTTTTCCTTAGAAGAACTTGTAATAATTCTTTTAAATGCAAATCCTCTTTCCGGATTATCTTTGTAAATAAAGAAATATTCTGCCTCTTGTTTATTTAAATCAAACCGAATTCCATAAATATTCATTTTATCTTTAAAAATTTCAGTATAACCACAGGAAACCAACCCCACTCGATTTTGAGGCATACTTGCAGATAAAAATCCAAACTCATCATAATATGTTTTTAGCTTCTCTTGATCTGAGTGAACAATGTGCACCCGATCGTAATTTTCGAAATTATTTCGTAAAACATTTTTCATAACATCCACTTCAATTGACCCAGGATAAACGATGTAACGAAAAATATTCCTGTGCGCTTTAGCAAGTCCGAAAATCATTAATCCTATCAAAATAAATGTAAAAACGTTCTTTTGATATTTCTTAAAACTTTTTGTCCAACACAATATCAACCAAACCAATATTCCAAGAATAATTGTCGCAGGCCCGGACAGAGAGCGATAAAATGCAAAATTTTCCGTCGATAAAAGATTCGGCAAAAAACTTAACGGTAACAAAATAAAAAGCGTACATGACAATAGCGCTATTTTGATTCCGACTTGCTTTAGCTGTTTCTTTTTATAAGCTTGCCACATGCGCCATACAAATACGCCTAGCACCAAAACAAAAATAAATGACACTGACCAAAAAACATAATATTTTCCAGGGAAAATATTCCAAAAGTTTAAACAATTTACAATAATCTCAGAAAAGAACCAGCTTATTTTTCCAAAATAATCTGTCGTTATGCTATACGGATCATATCCGCCAACCAACTGGAAAAATTTCTTTTTAAAAATCTGCAAAATAACAAAATAAAATCCTAATGAAAAGAATCCAGCGGCAAAAAGATTTATCAACTTTTTTTTCGTTTGCTCAAAATCATTTAAAGATGAAAAAAGAATAAGAAAGGCTGGAATCACCCAGTAAATAACAGCCGAGGGCTGGTACGCCATCAATGCAACAATAAACAAGGATGCAGAGATAATAAACTCTTTCGTTTTTATTCGGCTAAAAAATTTTCCTGAAGTTGGCATGCTATGCGCCCAAATGCCTGACAAAAGCCCTAGCCAGACAGCAGTCGAATTATTAAACCCTGCTGCAAAAGACGCCATAATTTCAAAAGACGGTAATGTAAAAATTAAAACGCTGAAGAAAAATGCATCTCGCTTGGATAAAAAATTATTTTTAAGCCAATGCATCAAAATGCACGCAGATGCTGAAAGTTGAACCACCATAAGAAATCGAGTAATTTTTAAATCACTTAAAGAATTAACCAAATAATTAAGCACAGTGGCGATATACGCACCGACAAAGCGACCCATAGCCAGCACAAATCTTCTGACTGAATGAAGAACAAATGTTTTTCCGTATAGAAAAAAATTCACTTCATCATGGTGAACATAATCATAACGAAACGCGGTGTTATAGCAAAGCGCCAAAAGCGCAAAGACACCTAGATATGGAAGAATAACTTTAAATTTATTTTTCATAAGTATAAATATCAGCCAAAACTTTACGAATATTTGGCAATCCCGCATACCACAATTCTTAATTGTAAAATGCAGAATTAGTAATATTATTCTATCGGATTATTTCAGAAATGGAATAGGAAAGTTTTTCTGCAATATTACGGTATTCTAACAAAACGCTGAAGAAGAATTCCGGAATACACCAACTTCCCTATAAGTATTAAAAAGTTTTAAATAACGGATTATTTCATCTAAATCATGCTCTTTTTTATATTCTTCTGCCAAACCAACTTCTTTTAAGGGAATAACAATCCGATACACAGTCTTTTTGCCTGTTGGCATTTCACCTCTCTTCAGCTCTAAGCATCCGCCTAATTCCGAAAGGACTCTTGTCATAGAATCTACTCCGACTCCGCTTAAGCCAAAATAATATTTTCTTCCTTCTGAATCAAATAAAGATTTCTTTCTTTCATTGAAAACAAGCTTGTCTACGGCTTTGCCAATACCGTTATCAAAAATTTCAACAATGACATTCTCGCCTTTTAAAACAAAGGATATGCTTACCTGTCCTCTATAGCTAGACGAAACTTGCTCAAAATTTATCTGCTTATCAAACATTGCAGCAATAGCATCATAAGCATTGTTAAATCCCTCTCCTAAAATCTCTATCCCAAAAGAACTCTTTTTGTAATGCTTAAGCTCAAAAAGAAAAAACTGAAAAAACTTCTTTGTAAAAATATCAAAATCTTGTCTCTTAAGCTGCCAAAACTCAGAACTTAAGAAATCATTCTTATCAAAAACCATCAAATCACTCATATCGCAAATAGCAATAGGCTCCCTATTCGTAACGTCCACTAGCATTCTCAAAAGACTCTCTACACGAGCTTCCTCTTCTCTTGTTTCGAGTCGTGAAATAACTTCAGGAGAAGAAATTTTAATAATTGCTGAAGATGTCGAAGAGCTTAGAAATTCTTTTTGTGTTTTAATGATAAAAAGCTCAGCATATTGTTTTGATTCACTTGAAATCCCAAACCTAACAAGCTCCTTGCCGGAAGAAAGATTTCTGTCGTATGCTCTTTTCCAGAATGGCCTTTTGTCTGGTCCTGGAAATAACGCTTCTAGCTGAGACCAGTGCGCTTTAATAGCAATAATTTTTAGATCCATGTCTTCATCTTTAAAGGGAACAATCTTAACATTTGGATCAAAAATAGAATATTCACCCCAAGCGCCACGATACAGCCAAATCTCAGTATCTTCTTTAAGGCTTACAAGGCGTAACGCTTCTTTAAAAACTTCAACTGCCATGCGATGAGTTCCCCGAGGATCAAATAACTCACCTGGAACGAAAACGATATCAGGTTGCTCTTTTTGCAAAACACTAATCACCTTCTGCAGGTCTTTATTCGTCCAATAATTTTCTATTGTCTTTGATCGCCTATAATAAAAAGGCAAATCTAAAAAACAAAAATCAATATCCAAATAATGACTGGCTTTTATCGCTTCCCCTTTTCTAATTTTAGATTTCTCCGAAACAGTGTTTCCTGCTCCGACTGCTTCAGCTCCACTGACTGCAAAAACGCTTATAATTTGATTACCTAGCCTTTTTAATATTTGAATAATGCCTCCACAACAAATAACATCATCATCAGGATGAGGAGAATAAATCATGATCTTTTTGTTGCGAGGAAGCTGTTTAGCATCAAAAATTCTCTTTTGTATTCTTCTTTTTATAAATTCATTTAAATCCGAAACAGACTCATTTGACTCTAAAAAAGAATTTAAAAGATTATTCTTCTTGAAATCCGCCACAGTAAGATTGTTAACAGAAACAGATTTTTTATCCGAAATCCAACTAACCGATTTTCCAATTAATTCTTCATTCCAATTAGCCCGATTAACAATCCAGGGAGTTTTAATTCTTTCCAATTCTAAAGCAGCACCCTTATCTAAAACCACAACAACATTTGGATGCTTCTGAAGATATGACAATGGAAAAAATGAACTAATATTTCCTTCAACAATAGCTTTAACAACAGGAGATTTGTCTTCTCCAGAAATAAATATAAGAATAAACTTCGCATCTAAGAATGTTGCGACGCCCATCGAAATCGCTTTCAAAGGAACATTCTTTATCCCCCCAAATCTAAACGCAGTATCAAATCTGGTCTTGTACGACAGTTCCACCAGCCTAGTGCGCATTTGAGAAAGATCATCGTCACCTGCCTCGTTAAAACCTCCATGACCACCCTTAAGAACATCACCGTCATAATACGCACCGCCACAACCCAACAATAAAAGATCCAACGGCTTGCCTCTTAGCTTATCTTCATAGCTTTGACAAAAATTAGAAATCTGATTTTCTGATCCACTAAAATGTAGGGATCGAAATTGTGATGAGTGAATTTTCAATGGATTTAAAATAAATTCTTTTAGATAGCTAACATAACTATGGATGGATTTGCGCTCAATGGGATAATATTCATCGACTTGCGAAAAAGTTATCTGATCAAAAGAGAAGCCAGAAACAGCAGAAAGCCTTTTAACTAACTTCTTATAAACACTCACGAAAGTTGCGCCGGTCGCCGGTGCAATAGAAGCCTTAGGGTTCTCTTCGATTAAAGCTGCAGTCTGTTCAACAATCCAATCGCAAGCCTGACCATAATCATCAAAAATTAAAAGAGAGAATTTTTCTTTACCTATTCTTTGTGGTTTAAAGAAGCTATCCTGATTTATTGCTGAAGAAGAAGAGATATCTTCCTTTACCGGCGAGGAGATTTTGTCCCCTCTTCGAACAAAAAAGCCTGGAATGCTTTCCTTAAACCCAAAGTCTTCCCAAACGGCTTTCCATCGCTCGCCAGATTCTCCTCCATCGCCAATCATATCATGCGCTCTATAGTCATCACCAAATTGACGCAAAAGTAACATCCCGTATCTTTTCCCTTTTACTGACTCATCTGTTTCAATCAAATCAATATAAAAACCATCTTTTAATAGCTCACCTGTAAAAACTTTTAAAACCGTCCAAGTCTCATCATTTGGCTTTATAGCGATAAGAAGAGCAACAATTTCTTCTTTTTCTACAATATAATAAGCATATTCCGGTGCCTGAGAATGCTCAGGATGAAGTTCGCGAAACTTTGAATACCATTTTCTTCGTATTATAGAAATATTTTCAGGAGCGGTTTCTTTCAAAATCACCGGCGAGGAAAGGACTTCGCCAGCATTCTTTGATCCTCCTTCTAAGCTTTCAAAATCAATTGTGATTCCGCGCTTCTTGGCAATCTTCGCTAGATTCCTTTCAATTATCTTTTTAGCTTTTTCTGAATGGAAGGCTTGAGCCGCAAGCTCTGCTGTCTTTATTTTTGCTATCTCCAGGTCTCCTCTCACCCCTTCTTGTGCAATATCAATAATACTCAACGCAACCTGTCTTCTTCCAAACTTTTCTTGCAACCTAACCCATTCGCTAACCTTTGAGAAATCAACTTCTTGGCTTCTTAATAATATCCTTTTTTCTTTCACATTAGAATGCTCCAAAATCTTCTGAACAGCCTTTGGTAAAAGCATACTCTGCTCAACAACTTCATCAATATAACCCAATTCAAACGCCTCTTCAGCCTTCAAGACAGGTGACCTGCCCCTATTAGTTGTACCAATAGCCGTGAGAGAACAATGGTTGATTTAGCCATCTTGGCTGTATTGCTTCCGGTGCTGGCGGACGATAGCCAAGTGAGCTATGCGGCCTAATCGTGTTGTATTCAATCCTCCAGCGTTCAATTAATACTTGAGCTTCATACAATGTATCAAAAATCTCTCGCTTGAGCAACTCATCTCGTAATTTACCATTAAACGATTCAATATATCCATTTTCCCAAGGACTACCAGGCTCAATGAATAGCGTATCAATCTTATGACGCCTCAGCCACCAACGAAGACGCTTAGCAATAAACTCTGATCCGTTATCTGATCGAATATATTGTGGTGTACCCCGTTCAATAAACAATTGCGATAAAACATCCATAACATTTTGTGAATTTAATTTTCTATTAACTTCAATCGCTAAACATTCACGAGTGTGCTCATCAATAATGGTTAGCATCCGTATAGCCTTCCCGTTATGCGTGCGATCCATCACAAAATCATAACTCCATACATGATTTTTGTATCTTGGTCTTAAGCGAACACACGAGCCGTCATTGAGCCATAAACGTTTTCGTTTCGGTTGCTTCTGCGGTACTTTCAGTCCTTCTCGCCGCCATAACCGCTCAATACGTTTATGATTTACCTTAAAGCCTTCTGATTGTAAAAGAGCTGTAATTCGTCGATATCCATACCGGCCATATTGCTTTGTCAAATCTATCATTCTTCTGACCACAACTGGCTCATCGCCCTTTATCACATATTGGTATCGTTGTGTTGCTCGTGGTTGTCTGATGACCTGACAAGCACGCCGTTGCGAGACTTTAAATTGTTCTTGTAGCTGTTCAGCTGCCCGGCGTCTCTTGACCGGGCTTAAAAGTTTCCCCGGCTAATCTCCTTTAGCATCGCATTGTCTAAGCTTAAATCTGCTACCAGCTTCTTCAGCTGGGTGTTTTCACGATCCAGTTCTTTATACTTCTTGGCTTGATTAATTTTCATTCCACCGTATTCTTTACGCCAGCGATAGTAACTTTGTTCAGATACTCCTGCTTGGCGGCAGGCTTGGGCAGCATCCATGCCTTTGTTCATCGATAATTCTATTTCACGTAATTTCATGACGATTTCTTCGGCCTTGAATCTTTTCCCCATTTTGAACCCCTTTCTGACATCGTTATTCTATCATAAAAAGTGGATCAACTTTCGGGGGCTAGGTCA
>Ga0222636_1000776_pt1 | contig 14704 bp, 13 predicted proteins | sample AntAcemetagen141_FD_179811 | JGI IMG/M metagenome (GOLD analysis project Ga0222636, IMG submission 179811) | Saline water microbial communities from Ace Lake, Antarctica - #141 | ecosystem: Environmental > Aquatic > Non-marine Saline and Alkaline > Saline | place: Antarctica: Ace Lake...
TCTGCATTGTTGTCGAGACAAAAAGGACGGGATTTTTATGACACTATGTTTTTATTAGATCAAACCAAACCTGATTATATATTTCTATCCACGAAATGTGGAATTAGTAATCTAAATGAATTGAAAAAGGCGTTTTCAGATTTGCTAACAAAGGTTGATTTAAACAAAAAAGAAAAAGACTTTGACCATCTTGTATTTCAAAAAAGAAATAGTAAACGTATTTTATTATTTGGTGAATTTGTAAAAGGATTATAGACAAAGTTAAAAATCAAAATTAATTGAGAAGGATAGAACGCAGATTCACCCTCACAATTTCCAAAAATTATTCTTTTCACCGGAGCAGACAAAATAATACATTTGTTAATGTACGCAGGTTTGGGATGGATGCTTATATGGGCTTTTTATAAAGAGCATTTATCAAAAACTATCCGTGTGTGTTTTTTACTCTTCGTACCCCTCTGGGGTGCTTTGATGGAATGTTTGCAACTGTTCATGCATCAGGGCAGGTCTTTTTCATGGCTTGATATATTGGCTATTCTTGTGGGAGCAATAATTGGAGTTTTGGTTTTTAGGTTAATAATATCAAAAATGCTAAAAAGCGATGGAAAGTAGAGGAAAATTTTAAGTAGGGATTGGAAAGAGTAAGGAGTGGAAATGAGTAGGAAGTTGGAATTAGTAAGGAGTAGGGAGAAATAAATAGCAAAAAGATGGGGAATAGTAAGAATTATGGGGGTTTTAGAGATCTGATTGTTTACCCTGTCAAATAATTCAACATGGATAATTTTTATTTTGTATATGTTTTGCTGAGTGAAATTGATAATAATTTTTATACTGGTTATACTAAGAATGTTGAATTAAGATTTGAGCAGCACAACAAAGGATTCGTTTCCTCAACAAAAAATAGAAGACCGTTAAAGTTGGTTTATTTTGAAGCATATATAAATCAACAGGATGCTACACATCGTGAAAAATATTTCTTAGAAAGCGGCTCAAATCTTATTTGACAGGGTGAATCAAAAATCATATAGGCTTTCTTTGGAAATATTTGAAATTACTAAACGTTTTCCAAAAGAAGAAAAATATTTTTACCCTGTCAAATATTTTTAATACTGCAATATCGCATGATAATTTGCTCAACTATTTAATAATTTAAAGTAATTTGATTAATCACTATTTGACGGGGCAAGCAGATCAAATTCGCAGATCGTCCAGATCAATACCATCAAATATTGCTGAGTCATGGGCTAAAAGGATTTATCCTAAAGTATTTGTCAATAAACTTTCTGATGCTTATGGCGAAGAACTCGAAACAGAAGTTTGGTTAGACATGTCAAAAGATATTAAATACATTACTCAACAAACTCACTCTAAATTATTAAATGAATATGAGGAAGTCAGGAAAATGTTAATCTCAATGATGAACAACCCAGATAAATTTTGCAAATAACACCAACATACCTACTCCCTACTCCTTACTCCTTACTCCCTACTCCTTACTCCCTACTCCCTACTCCTTATTCCTTATTCCTTACTCCTTACTCCATACATAGCAATCTCAGGGCTTTGCCGATGATAATTGTGGATAATTGGTTTTCTTTCATGGTTTTATTTTTATTGTTGTTACGCGGAGTTTCGCAGAGAACCTAGGATATTTTTTTATCTTTTTCTTTGCGAGGCTTCGCGTTTACTTTGCGTTATAACTTTTTATTACGCGGAGATACACAGGTATGGGATGGTTGCTTATGTGGGCATTTTATACCAATTGTATTTTAAAATACGCTGAAAGTGGATATTCCGGTCATATTGTGCCACCTATTCCGGACATATTGTGCCACATAAAACAGATGTAATTTCTAGGCCAAATTTACACATTAATTTATAATTTTTATCAACATTAATTTATTTTTAAAATCCACATTAATTTGTTTCAGTATTTACTTTTGTTTGAGTTTGTTTTTCCTGAGTGATTCGCCTTTTAGTTGTATGCGATGTGATGAATGAACAATACGATCGAGTATGGCATCAGCAATAGTTCCTTCACCAATTATTTCGTGCCATCCTGAAATGGGTATCTGTGAACCAATGATTATTGAACTGCGATCATATTTGCTTTCGATTATGTCCATCAAGGTTTGGCGTGATTGATTATCAAAAGCTGATAGACCAAAATCATCAAGGATTAACAGTTCCGCTTTTTCAATCTTCATTAGTTGTTTGGTATAATTGCCTTCGAGCCTTGCAAGTTTTAAATGATCCATCAGCCTTGCGGTATTATAATAGAGTGTTTTCATGAGCATTAAGCATGCTTGGTTACCCAAGGCTTGAGCCAGATAACTTTTCCCGGTACCGGTGGCTCCTGTGATGATTATATTTTCGTGACTACGTACAAAGTCTAACAAAGCCAACCTTTCAAAAGTATTTTTATCCAGTTGCCTGTTAGCGGAATAGTCAATATCCTGGATAGTGGACGGATAACGAAAACGAGCATTTTTTATAAGGTTTTTGATTTTTCTGTTTTGCCTGTTTTCCCACTCCTGATCAACGAGCATAGCCACATACTGATCAATAGTGTATTCGAGATTGATATTGTTATTTGTGTTTGTATAATGCATCTCAGCCATTCCGCTCAAATGCATTTGTTTCATTTTTTCGATAGTATTTTGATTATTCATTTTTCTTGATTTTTTTAGTTATAAAATTCAGCTCCCCTAATGTTGTTGTGCCTTGTGATATGTGGTTCTGTGCTTGCTGTTTGATCTGCCAGATCCATCTTGTTTGTGAGAATATTTTTAATGATATGATATCCGTAACGGGAATGACCCAGTGCCATTTTGCAAGCATTGTCAAGCCTTTGATTTGTGTGCAACGATTTTAAGTTAATCACGCCAAGGCATTGCTTGTAGGCTATTTCGGGATAGGAGGCTTGCTGTAAAAGTTTGCCCACGTAAGCTTCAACATGATCACCAGACTTTTTGGCCCAACTTAAAAAGTAGTCAGGACTCCAGTCTTGGTAGAATTTATGTGAACTGCTTAAATGTTCGTCTTTCTTGGTATAGGCTCCTTTTCTGTAATTCCGTTTGTGAATAGCGATGCGCTCCAACTTATAATATATTTCAACTTCTTCTGAGTTGTATTGAACCTCTACAGTTGTTCCAATGTAACGAAACGGAACACTGTAATAATTTTTGTCTTCATGTAAATACACAAAACCCATCTTTTGAACTTTTGCTTTTTTGTATTCTTTTAGTTCATAAGACTGCGATGGAAGTGCTGACAGGTAAGGTTTTTCAATATCCATGAACTGTTTGTAACGACTGGCTTCCAATTGCTTCATCTGGTAATTATTGTATTCAATCAGCTTTTCCCTGATAGCTTTATTTAATGCTTCGATGCTAAAAAATGTCATTTTGTTTAGCGGATAAAAAATGCGTTGGTAAACCAATTTGACAGCTCCTTCTACAAGAGCTTTGTCTTGTGGCGAATAGGCTCTTGTAGGGTTTATGCTTGTTTTGTAATGAACTGCCAGGGACTTTAAACTTTTGTTTAAAACAGCCTCATACTTACTGGATTTGGTTACTGCTGATTTTAGGTTATCAGTTACGATTGCTTTGGGAACTCCGTCAAAATATTCAAAACAGTGGTTCATAGAAGATATAAAATCTTCTTTTTGCTGACTTCGGGTAGCTTCAACATAAGTATATTGACTTGCAGGAAGTATGCCTACAAATACTTCTACTTCGGTAATTTCACCTGTTTGTTTATTGGTAACGTGCATTTTCTTGCCTGAATAGTCAACATAAACCTTGTCACCAACTTTATGAATTAGCTTACCGCTGGCTTTTACTTTATCCCTCCATCGGTTAAAGTGTTCGTTGAACTGACTGTAACCATAGCCATCATTATGCTTGTTCATATATTCCCGCCAGAGGGCTTCGCGTGTACATCCGGGCTTTTTCAGTTCTCTTTCAAAATATGTAAAATATCTGGAAAGAATGCTGTACCTTGCTGTATTTAGCGGTTCGCGAGAAGGAAACAGTTCTTTTAGCTCTTTGTCGTCATGCTTTAATAAACGGGTGTAGTTTAAGCCCGACACCCTGAACATACGAACGTAATGATTGATCGTATTGCGGTGAATGCTTAATAATTTTTCGCATGAGCGGTTGCTCTCACCTTTTTCTTTTAATAATAATAATTGTCTTAATTCCATAATATCTACCTTTTTTGCGGCCATAACCTTTGAGTTTTTTTTATAAAGGTTATTACGGTAGAAATTACATCTTTGTTTTGTGGCACAATAACTCCGGTTTGGGTGGCACACTTTGCTCCGGAATGAGTGGCACAACATCAATCGGAATGAGTGGCACAATAACTCCGGAATGAGTGGCACAGTTACACCGGAATGAGTGGCACAACTTGGAGCGGTTTATCCAGAAAGTGGATTTAAAAATTTACAATAGCCTGTCCCGATTTTTGTCGGGAGTTAATGCCGATACATAATCAAAGTGCTTTAAGAAGTGGAACGAACTTAAAGCGCATTTTGATTAGTAATCGGTATTTTAGAGATAATGCAATTGAAACTGTTAATAGATGGACTGTATTAAACATGATATCATAGATTTTAAAGCTTGTTTATTAAAATAAAAGTATGTATATTTGCAAAGTAAATGCAAAATAACATAAAACAATGATTCCTCGAAAACTCACATCCCACATTCAAAAAATGCTTGGGAAATTCCCGGTGGTCTCTCTTACAGGTCCTCGCCAATCAGGTAAAACAACCTTATTAAAGTCTGCTTTTCCTGATTATACCTATTATACCAATTGTTTATTAAAATGAGCTGAAAGCCATTTTGATATTTACAATAGCCTGTCCCGATTTTTGTCGGGAGTTAATGCCGATACATAATCAAAGTGCTTTAAGAAGTGGAACGAACTTAAAGCGCATTTTGATTAGTAATCGGTATTACAATCTTGAGCGAATGGATCATAGGGAGATGATTATTTCTGATCCGATAGGGTTTTTAAAATCAGCCGGAACTAAAATTATCTTTGATGAAGCACAAAACCTACCGGAATTATTTAGTTACATACAGGTAATTTCTGATGAACGAAATTTTAACGGTCAATATATATTATCAGGATCACAAAGTTTTTTATTGAATCATCATATATCGCAAACATTAGCAGGACGTGTAAATGTAAACCATTTGTTTCCATTCGACATCACAGAATTAGAAATAATAAAAAACCTGAATATTAATCAAACCATCTTGAATGGCTTTTATCCCAGGCTTTACGATAAGCAAATAGCCCCTAACGACTTTTATCCGTCGTATTTGCAAACATACATTCAAAGAGATGTTAGAACATTAAAAGGAATTGAAAACCTGAATGCCTTTTCAAGGTTTTTAGGCTTATGTGCAGGCAGGGTCGGACAGGTGTTAAATCTGACATCGCTGGCTAACGATACAGGTATTGCTGTAAATACAGCAAAAGCATGGTTGTCGCTACTCGAAGCAAGTTTTATTATTTATCAAATCCAACCCTATTATAAGAACTTTAGTAAACGTCTGATAAAATCTCCTAAATTGTATTTTTATGATACGGGCGTAGTTTGTTCACTGCTTAAGTTGATTGATTCGGAAATGATCAATACACATTATTTATATGGATCACTTTTTGAAAACTTGGTTATTAGTGAGATTATAAAGAGTCAGTGCCATTTGGGAAAAAGTCCTTCAGTTTACTATTGGCGCGAAAGTAATGGTATTGAAATTGACTGCATTGTAGAGAAGGGAAATAATGAAATATTAGCTCTTGAAATAAAAGGTGGACAAACATTTACTAAGGATTATATGAAAAACCTACGAAATTTTGCAAAAACAGAAACTGGAATGAAGATCAATAAAGCAATTGTTTATGCAGGAGAACAATCTACTAACATTAATGATGTTCAACTTATTCCATGGAGTAAACTGACCTCTAAAATCAATGAGTTAATTTAAAGTAAATTCATATCATAATTAAGTAAGAAACACTCATATAAATATCGGCACCGGAAAAGAAATATCTAAAAGAGACCTTGCCACAACTATAAAAGAATCTATTGGATTTAAAAGAGATTTAGTATTTAATACTTCCAAACCCGATGGCACCATACCTAAACTAACTGATCCATCAAAACTCCACTCACTTGGCTGGATTCATAAAATCGAGGTAGAAGAAGAAGTTAAGAAGTTATGTAAATGGTATTTGAGGGGTACGGTGCATGGCGAAACTTTGGGTAAGAGGTGTTACACGGAGATGCGCAGAGAGGTTATTACGCGGAGTTACGCTGAGAATTTTTTTAAATTTTCTCAGCGTAACTCTGCGGTTCTTTGCGCATCTTTGCGTAATATTCCGTAATATTCTGTACCTTTGCGAAAAATATATATTATCTCTAACCTGATGTATTTATTAATAAATCTTAAATGTCTTCAAATTCATCAATTACTCAAATAAAGATAGTAGAAAATTGGAATACTCTTGTAAAAAATAAATGCAGCCTCACTCCTCTTTCTCTTAATCCTTCTCTCGGAAATATTCTTCAAAAAACCTTTAACTACAAATTTAATTATCTGCTTTTAGAAAGTAAGAATAAAATAGTTGCGTTTTTACCGGTAGTTTTATTAAAAAATAAAATTATCTCTTTTCCTCACTTTTCTTATGGATTTGTCTTTACTGATGAAGTTATTGAAAATGATAATTGTTTTATTGATAATATGGATTTTATATTTGATAATCAATCACAAAAGAAATATGAACTTAGAAGCTTTTCAAAACTAACTGAAAACACCTACATTGATAAAGTACTTAGTTATATTAATCTCAACAATCAAAATATAATTTTCTCATCTTTTAAATCAAATCATAGAAGAAAAATAAGAAAATCTATCAAAAACGGATTAACAATCAAGCAGGGTAAAACAGAGCTGTTAAAAGACTTTTATGATGTCTTATGTAAAAACTCACATCGCCTGGGAGCTCCGGTTTTACCAATTTCGTTTTTTAGAAATCTATTAACAGACTATAAATATGGCGATTCTTTGGTTTTTATTACTTATCTGAATGGAAAAGCTATTGGTTCAGCTTTTTTACTTTCATATAATGGTTTTTATGAAAACATCTGGTTTGCAACAATTAAAAAGTACAATCATTTATATACCTCGTATTTATTACACTGGACAATGATAAAATATGCTTGTGATAAAGCAGCAAAGATTTATTCCTTTGGTAGAAGTACAAAAGACAGCGGAGTTCATAACTTTAAAAAACACTGGGGCACAAAAGATAAACAACTATATTGGAATTATTCTCATCCAAAGAAATTTGATCTTAGAAAACATAATTGGATAAAGGAAATTTGGAAATTGCTTCCTTTGCCGGTGTCGAAGTGGATTGGGCCGTATTTCGCTAAGAAAGTTTACTAGGTTCCTTTTTTTCTTGCACTGTCATTCTGAAAGAGTTCCGACTACCAAAACTTGTTCTTTCATATTCTTATCATGTAACGACTGAAGAATCTCCTTGCAATTGCAGAAAAACTTTTAAAAAGTATTCGTGGAATTCGTAAAAATGACTTTTAATCACAGTAGCAGAAAACGCAGAAAGATTCTTCGCGTAAAATAAGCTAGCTTATGGTGAAACTTGAAATTTTATCTTTTTTTGCCATCACTCCCCCTTTTTAACTAATTAAAAACCGAAATACAAATTTTATTCTTCATTATTTGTTTATATACACATAGTTAGATTATTTTAAAAATGTAAAGTTAATGCGCCATTTCAGTACATTTTCCCCCATACCCATAGGGGAAAAGTACATGAGACAAAAGAATTATTAATTTGAAATCTTGTACAATGTAACTCCTTCACCCATTGGGGGAAGGCTGGGAAGGGGGATAGGTTTATAAGAATACACCAGATTACTTTTTAATAATGAAGCCTGAAATCGCAAAAAGATTCTTCACTCATTTCAAGCAAAAACATCACTTATCCCAAACAGTATCACGATTTGCTAAATTATTATAATTAGAAAGGTTCAGAATGACAGTGGTTACAAACAAACTTTTTTCAAAGGACTTTTTTCAAAAACCTTAGGTTTATTAAGTACCTCTTCTAAAAACTTTTTTAAAAAAGATGTCATTCTGAAAGAGTTCCGGTTACAAAAGCCATTTTCTTTCAAAACATTATCACGGAACGACTGAAGAATCTTCTAGCTAAAGCAAAAAAGTTTTTAAAAACATTGGTAGAAAACGCAAGAACGTTTTTTGCATAGGTTGGTAGAAAATGCAAAAAGATTCTTCACCCATTTCAAGCAAAAACATCACTTATCCCAAACAGTATCACGATTTGCTAAATTATTATAAACCGAATTCCGATAGCTATCGGAACAGAATGACAGTGGTTATTTACAAAGTTTCTTTGAGGAGAACCTCTCCACCCAAATAACCCACAAAATAAATATCACCACATAATAAAAAGGTCGTAGCACCCACAAATGAGCAAAATCCCAGATATCAGGTTTCCATAATAGAATAAAAGAAAGCACCACAATTCTGAAAATATTTACAAAAAATATCAACAACATCCCTGATGGGATATACCATAGTTTATGTTTCCACGAACCGGGAAATATCAACAATAAAAAGAATAACTGATAAAACTGTTTTAATCCTGAACAGCTTTCGATAATAGAGATAGCACCTCTGGTGAAATATAATGTATCGTTTTCTGCCCTATGAGATACAGAGAAAATATTATCCAGCATCCACGAAGAACCAAGATAAACCCAATGAGATAGATGTTTTGCCCATAAATGCAAAAAATCAAAAACTTCCATCTTCCACCACACATGCCACCAAAGCCAGTGCAAAGCAACAGTAATAAAACAAAACAATAAAATATCTGTAAGAAATTTTATTTTATTTTTGTTTATATATTCTTTTATGCTTTTAATTATAGAAGATATCATATTATTGTGATTGCACCGCAAAGATATATAATAATAGAACACGGATGATAGGACAAGGCTAAAGGCTAAAGGCTAAAGTGAAAAGTAAAAAGTAAAAAGGAGGTCTTGCTTTTAAACATTTATTTATACAGCACTTTTTGCCACTTTAGCCTTTGTTCTTTAGCCTTTATACTTTAAACTTTATAAACCATGAACGATTTATCAGAAAGAACTCTACAGTTTGCTATTAATGTTATAAAATATTTACGCAAACATCCAAACACAACTGAATATAAAATTATAAAATATCAATTGATTAAATCTTCATCCTCAATGGGTGCTAATTATGAAGAGGCACAAGGAGCATCTTCGAAGGCAGACTTTACTAACAAAGTCAGAATATCTTTGAAAGAAAGTAGAGAATCTAATTTTTGGTTAAAAGTAATCAGAGGCGTAAATTAAAATGAAAAACTTATTGAAGAAACAAATATTTTAGTTAACGAATCCCAAGAATTAAAAAATATCTTTGGCGCAATTTGTTCCAAGACTAAAAGAAAGGAGTAACAATTTGAAAAGGCTAAAGGCTAAAGTTGAAAGTAAAAAGTGGTCACACTTTGCAACTTTTAGTAATTTTTGATTCTTTGCTGCATAAAAAAAATAAGAGGTCTTTCTTTCAAACATTTCCTTATACTTTAGCCTTTGTACTTTATACAGGACAAGGCTAAAGGCTAAAGTTGAAAGTAAAAAGTGGTCACACTTTGCAACTTTTAGTAATTTTTGATTCTTCGCTGCATAAAAAAAAATAAGATGTCTTGCTTTCAAACATTTTCTTATACTTTCAACTTTAGCCTTTAAACTTTAGCCTTTATACTTTAGCCTTTTCACTTTAGCCTTTAACCCTTTACCCATGAAAATTCTAACAATCGACGTTGAAGACGAAATGACTGAGTTTGATTGTGTTGTACAATAAAAACAAATCGGAAGAAATCTAAAAACACAGCAAAGAACAAAAAACCCATGCGATTTAGGATTGGCCTTTGGGAATTTTCGTACAAAATAAGAAATAGTTTTAAGCGTTGGATTTAGGAAGCATTCCCGAAGTCCCAAATTACAAACGTCGGCGAAACAAAAATTAACATTGCATTGGGACGGCTTGGAATGCGGGAGGAAAACTATTTCGTAAATTTTGAAGAAAATTCTCATCAGCCTTGAATTTTTGTTACTTTTTTACCTGACCTGTGAAATGCGTAGCATATTTCACTAGGTTCAAGAAAAAAGTAAAATAATAAAAAATAAAATGCACATTCTAACAATCGACCTCGAAGACTGGTACCATCTGATAGATAACCGCTATTTCTCAGATCCGAAGAACTGGTATGATAATGAATCCCGATTGATGAAAAATCTGGAAAACATTATTCGTTTGCTGGAAAACGATAATCACAAAGCAACTTTTTTTGTTGTTGGGTGGATTGCACAGAAATATCCGGCAATAATTAAATTGTTAACTCAAATGGATTTTGAAATTGGAAGTCACTCATATCTTCACCAAACAACCAGATCATTAAACAAAAAAGCCTTTTATAAGGATACCGAAAAAAGCATAAAAACAATAGAAGATATAAGCGGAAAAAAAGTTGACTGCTATCGCATGCCTGCTTTTTCTATTGATCGTACAAACAAATGGGTGTTTGATATTCTAAGCGACCTGGGAATAAAATATGATTCTTCTCTAACATTTGTAAACAGAAGGAAGAAACATGTTTATCCATACAAAATTAAAACTCCAAATGGTAACTTTATCAAAGAATTGCCTGTGTCAAATTTCAAATATCTAGGCATAAACTTTAATTCAGGAAGCGGTTATTTTAGAATATTCCCACTTGAAAAAATTATTAATTCTCTTAAAAAAAGAGATTATACTTTGCTTTATTTTCATCCAAGGGATTTTGACCCGAAAACTCCGTTCAGTAATAAAATAAGTCTTTTTCAAAACATCAAAAACCACATTGGTCTTAAACATAATATTAATAAATTTGAAAGCGTTCTGAATAATTTTAAATTTACTGATATTCAAAATGCAAATTTAGAAATTGATTGGGGAGAAAAAGAAAATCTTTTTCTTTAAAAGAAAAGCGTTAAATTAATTGCAATATTTATTAAATAAATATACATTTGTAAATGTTAAAATGATTTTTAATTTTATATCATTGAATAATTTTATAAAATTTATTTTTTAATGCAAATATTTTTTTACTTTTGTTTACTTATCATCCTTAGTAAAATGGATAATCTTTTTATATTAATTTAATAACAATGGAATTAATAAATGCTATATTCAATAATGCTACATTTCTTATTTTTTCCAGTATTGTTATTTCTTTTCTGATTACATTCATTTCTATTCCTTCTATTGTGTTAGTGGCAAAAGCAAAAAATCTGGTTGCCAAGCCAAACGGAAGAACTTCACATTCCCAAAATACACCCACTCTTGGTGGTATTGCTATTTTTGGAGGAATATTAATTACATTGTTGATATTTCTAAATTTGAAAATTTATCCTTCTATTCAATATATAACTCCGGGATTAATAATACTGTTTTTCATTGGTTTAAAAGATGATATTCTTTCTATTAGTTGGAAGAAAAAGTTATTAGGACAAATTGCAACAGCCTTAATTGTTATATTACTTGGTGATATAAGATTCACAAATCTTCATGGTTGTTTTGGTATTTATGATATCAATTATATTAGCAGTGTTTTATTAAGTCTTTTTGTTATTATTGTAATTATCAATTGTTTTAATCTTATTGATGGCATTGATGGACTTTGTGCAGGTATTGCTATTATAGCTTCTGTTGTTTTGGGTATATGGTTTTTTCTTACAAAGAACTTTGAATTTGTTCTATTAAGTTCGGTCATCTTCGGCTCATTGGTTGCATATTTTTATTTTAATGTTTTTGGCAAGAAAAATAAAATGTTTATGGGTGATACCGGCTCATTAATCATAGGTTTTCTAATGGCTGTGTTAATAATAAAATTCAATGAATATAATGTTGGTTTGAGTAGCGTTTATGCAATGAAATCAACTCCGGCAATTTCAATCGGAATATTATTTGTTCCTCTGTTTGATACTTTAAGAGTCTTTACTATTCGTATTTCCCGCAACTCTTCGCCATTTAAAGCCGATAGGGGACATATCCATCACAAAATACTTAAACTTGGAAAAACTCATTTACAAACTACTCTGATACTTCTCTCAGTTAATATACTGTTCATTATATTAGTATTTCTTTTTCAGAGCATTGGAACTTTAAAGCTAACATTAATAATTCTCGTTCTTGGAATAATTTTTTCTTATATTCCGATATTTCTAATAAAAAGACAAAATAAATAATATTGTGAACCGCAAGATATTATCATTACTTTTTTCTTTATTTATTTTTATTCCATTTTTGTTTTCACAGAACAATAAGATTTATTTCAATAATGATTTTGATGGAGAACTTGATAAGCAAATATATTCCGTTTTTTCATCAATTCATACTTCAATTAAGCCATTTTCTTTACCCGAAATATCACAAGTCTTTAATTATGATTCCTTATTAAAAAGCAAAAGAATAAATAAAACCTATAAAAGCAAATTCAAACAAAAATTATGGAATAAAATATTCAATGAACACTTATTTATTTTGAATAAAAAAGCTTTTAAATTAACTATTGATCCATTAATAAATTTTGAATTTGGCAGCGATCTTAATTCTTCTAATTCCACTTATGTTAATACACGAGGAGTTCAGGTGTTGGGAGCAATCGGAAATAAGTTTTCGTTTTATACAAACTTTCATGAAAATCAGGCAACTTTTATCGAATATATTGATAATTTCATTAGTCAAACAAGAGTAGTTCCCGGACAAGGTTTAAAGAGGAATTTCAAAACTGATGGCTATGATTATGCTATGGCTTCAGGTTACATTTCTTACACTCCTTCAAAATATTTTAATTTTCAATTCGGGCATGGCAAAAATTTCTTTGGTGACGGATATCGTTCCTTATTACTCTCGGATAACTCATTTAACTATCCTTACTTAAAGATAACAACAAGTGTCTGGCATTTTAAATATGTTAACTTATATGCACAGTTTCAGGACATTGGTTTACCACACAGTAATGAATTAGGCTTTCAAAAAAAATACGGCACATTTCATTATTTAAGCTGGAAAGCAACAAAACGGCTTAACATAAGTTTTTTCGAGGCAATAATTTGGGAAGCATCTGACAGCACCGGCACAAGAGGATTTGATATAAATTATTTAAATCCGGTAATTTTTTTCCGTCCGGTTGAGTTTTCTATAGGTTCGCCTGATAATGCTTTAATGGGATTAAATGTCAGCTATAAAATAGCAAAAACAAATGTTCTATACGGCCAGTTATTACTTGATGAATTTAAGTTTTCAGAGGTAACCGGAGGAAACGGATGGTGGGGAAACAAGCAGGCTTTTCAATTAGGATTTAAATCTTATGATATATTTAAAATATCCAATTTATTTTTCCAGACAGAGTATAATTTTGTCAGACCATATACTTATTCTCATCGTGCTGTTATTCAAAACTACGGACATTATAATCAGCCGTTGGCACATCCTTACGGGGCTAATTTCTGGGAGAGTGTCAGTTTTCTAAAATATAACTTTGGTAGATTTTATTTTCAATATAAGTTTCTTTATTCAATTATTGGTGAAGATGAAGATGGGAAAAACTACGGAAAAGATATTTACAAATCGTACAATTCCGCCGAAAACGAATATAATAATTTCGTTGGACAGGGTTTAAAAACTACTTTGGTTTATAATGATTTTCGTGCAAGCTACTTAATAAATCCTTCATATAATCTTAATTTCACAATTGGTCTTACCGACAGAACCCTCAGCAATTCCGCTGAAAATTCCCACAGTACATATATTTATTTCACATTACGTACATCAATTGATAATTTTTATTATGATTTTTGATGTTAATAATTAAGTTATTTAATCTCATTAACTTAAAACACAAGCCAATAGATTTCTCCTATAGTAGAAATCTAAAAGCCTTACACAAAACCCTCTAAGAGCCTTTGAGGCTCTAAGAGGATGACAAGAGAGACTTTTTAAATACTATAGTTGAAAACGCAAAAAGATTCTTCGCCCATTTCAAGCCGGCAAAATCATTATCAGAAAGTTCACCTTCCTTTACTAACTTTAGCACAACTCGACCGGCTCAGAAAGACAGGTGCTTCCAAAAAACCATATTAGATTAGAAAGATGTCATTCTGAAGGAGTTCCGTTCGCCAAAATTTGTTACTTATAAATCACTATCACGGAACGATTGAAAGAAAGCACCCCCTTTTAAACTGAGTAAAAACCGAAATGCCAATTTAATTATTTTTACTTTATTTATCTGTACGTAGTTTGAATATTATTAGTAAAAAAGTTTATGCGTTTTAGTATAATTTCCCCCACAGGGGGAAAAGTACAAGCAACAAACAAACAATCATAAAATCTGATTTTTTTAGGATCGGCATTTAAACTGATTTAATAATAAATATAGTTCTTGCACCTAATATGTTTGTTAATAGCAACATGATTGACTTACTAGATAAAGAAAAGTTTATGCGTTTTTCTAGTATGAGAAATCAACGGTCGTAGAAAAAAAACAAAACTGTAGCGTTAAAAAAAAT
>Ga0222636_1000780_pt1 | contig 14626 bp, 12 predicted proteins | sample AntAcemetagen141_FD_179811 | JGI IMG/M metagenome (GOLD analysis project Ga0222636, IMG submission 179811) | Saline water microbial communities from Ace Lake, Antarctica - #141 | ecosystem: Environmental > Aquatic > Non-marine Saline and Alkaline > Saline | place: Antarctica: Ace Lake...
GGGCCCTGGTTATATCGATGCCCACATCAGGGGCGGTTACCTTGGCTCACATTGTGGGTACGACACCGGAGGCACCGACTTTGGAAGCGGCCATGGGTGATAAAAGGCCGGAGCGGGTGATCCGGGTGGGAAAGCGCGACATGAAGGAAACATGGGAACGACTGAATGTGTGGGAGGATGATACCGTGGAGCACGTGGCTTTCGGCTGTCCCCATAGCACCATCGATGAAATTGGGCGAATTGCAGCACTTCTCGAAGGGAAAAAAGTCATGACCACTCTTTTAATCGGCGCCTCGACGCCCGTGGAGGCGTTGGCCAGACGACAGGGTTGGGCCGATATTATTGAAAAGGCCGGTGGATTATTCCTTCCCGCCTGCCCATCAATTGCGAATCCATTTACCCGCGCGGATATTGCAGGAGAAAAGCAGGCAAAAAGTGCTGCCACAAACTCAGCCCGCAGTGCTCACTACATCGCCTCTGTCGGCGGTGTTAAAGTCTTTTTCGGCACAGAAGAGGAATGCGTCAACGCGGCCATCTCAGGAAAGTGGAAAGGAGAAATGCCAAAATGGAAATAAAAGCGCATATGGTAAGCGCGGGGAAAGCAGAGGGAAAAGCCGTGGTGTACAACGGACCTTTTGCGTTCTTAGGCGACCTCAGCCCGGTTACCGGTAAGATTTGTATGCCCCGTCATCAATTAGAAGGCACGAGCTTAGCCAACAAGGTTTTTGTGTTCACGACAGGGAAGGGATCAAGCGGTTGTGATTTTGCTGCATGGGCGACCAAGAAAAACGGCATGGCGCCGGCCGCCATCATCTGTATGGAGAGTGAACCGGTTCTATCCGGTGCGGTTATTGCTACCAAGATCCCGACCGTTGATCGCCCTGAGGAGAATGTGCTGGAGCTCATCAAGACGGGAGATCGTGTAAAAGTTGATGCGACCGCAGGTATTATTGAGTTGGATTTCGGGCGATAAAATAGTAAGTTGACAGGGATGTCGGGCGAGGATTTAAATTTTTTCTTTTGCCGAACATCAGTGGTTTTGAGGTTTTGATGAACGAGCATTTAATGAATGAGTTTGATCCAAAGAATTTTTTTCCGAGGTTTTTCCGAACTTCAAAGGCAATTCTTCTTTCGCCTAAGGTGTTTTTTCAGGAGATGAGAAGGGATGGCGGCTTTCTGAACCCTTTTCTCTATCTGCTCTCCTGTATTGTTTTTCATGTACTTATTTTTGGACTCTTACAGAAAAATCCCCTGTTTATGTTCCGCACCCTGATCCTCGGGTTAATATTTCCCCTGATTACCGCCGGGATTCTCCTTCTCATAATTACAAAGGTGTTCAAGGCGTCGGGCTCCTATGAGACCGTTTTCAGGATCAATGCCTATGCATCGGCGGTGAACCTGCTCTCATGGCTTCCTTTAATCGGTTTGCTCTTTGAGTTTTACCGTATCTACCTTATTGTTATCGGGTTAAGCGCTGCCTTTTCAATCAAGATGACACGCGCATTCTTGGCTATCGTGATGACCATTGCGATCTACATCATTGCTGCCGGTGCGATCAGTCATTTTACAGGGTGATCGTGATGAATATAAATAGTTTTGAGTAAGATTTTGAAATAGGGAAGTTATTTTCTTCGGGCACTATTTAGTGGTCGTTTCGGGTGTTGCCAAGTCATTTTGTCCGGCGTTGTATAAGAAGCCATGCATACAGACATTCCATGCCAGGATCGACCATGTTGAGAATTCGTTTCCACCAACCAGCGACCATCCATCCGCCCATCGCCTCTGCAATGGAAGATCATCCCACGACGGGTAAATCCTGTCGGATATTACTTTCTGGTAAAATGCTTGACTCCTACCTTCGCTCGGCCCAAATACAACCATGCCCGGCACATTACCTATGGGATGGCCCTCATGACCTCCTTTTCCATACTTGGTAAACCACGAATCGAGGTGGAGAGGGCTGTTTACCCTGTTATGACCGAGGCCTGTAACAAAAGATTTGCCTAAAGGGTTTAACCCGAGAGTATAGTCCGCATATTGGCTGACCTCATTGAAATATTCCTGCTTTTTGGTTTTATCGTCCGTTAATCTGTAGGCAAAGCAATACACGTCCGCATATTTCCCCTGGGATGTTGCTGCACCCCATCCAAATGATTTTGTAACGCCCACGGGGTAAGGGTATTGAGATGCCCTCTTTCCCATGTACCCTCCGTCTTCCGCACCTCTGAAGATCTTTGATTTCATCTTGTCGTACAACTCGGGATCAACAGTCTTGTCTGTAATCAGATAGCTGATGAAGTGTGCGGTCTGGGATTTAGCGTAGGAATTTCCGGGTTTGTATTTGTGCGGCCACTTTCCCCTTTCCACAAAGATCCAGCGTGCAATAGCCCTGAAAACCTTGTGGTAGCTATTATTCATATCCTGGGAAGAGTCACCCGTTGCATTGGCCAGGTAAAGCTGGAGGGCTGCATACATTATCTGTGATTTTGGTTCTGTGACGCTATTATTTTGCAGGTAGTCCCAGGCGAGTTCAGCCCTTGAAAGGAGTTTAGCAGCTCTGGCCTGATCGTAGGGTTTTATCAATCTTGAGGCCTGAGCAAACATGCCTGCTCCGGAGGCAGTAACCTCTCCTGACACTTCCCATGTGCCGTAGATTGCCCCTTCATTAGCGGCATTGTACCTTCCGTAAGACGGGTGGCCAGACCTTTCTGTGCCGGCCATTATCCCCCCATCAGATCCTTGAAGATACTCCCATCCCAACAATCCCCACAAGGCCTCATCAAGGAAATCGGGGATTAAGTTACCGGATTCCGGTAAATTGTACTGGTTGTCAACAAAATGGTCGGGGAACGCCTCGTAGTAACCTAACATAAGAATAGGGATTATGGTATGCATCGGACGCCGGTCAAAATCACCTGCATCATGATATCCTCCGCATATCTTGTGCATTTGAGCGCCTTCGGGAACCTTTATCCAGCTTGATGCGCCCCAGTGGGTTTTCGTATAAGCAACCTCTGTATGGCATATCCCACGGGTGTATTCTGTATAGGGCTTTTCTAAGGCAATCCCGCAGCGCTGGTGGTACAATCCCCGGGTATGAACATATGCAATTTCCCTGCTGTAGTCGTCTCCCACGCCAAAGGAGTAAGATCTTCCCACTCCCCTTACAGATACAAAATAAGGCCCCCCAGCAGGGAGAGATGAAAGGTCGAGATGATAGACATGCTCTCCCGAAGAGACTCCATTGGTTCCTGTATCATCGCCAAAATAGACTGCAGTGCCTGTAAAGATGGTCACACCCGTGTTTTCATCTACCACATCATAGTCGGGCAGTTGGCTGAACTTGATTGATCCTCCATCCCCAAGGAACACTCCCAAGACAGCATATCTGACGTCTGAGTGTTCATTATAGCCTACCTGATTTACCTTTATTGATTCACACATTGTCTCTCTGTCGTTAAACCTGAAACTCTGTTTTCCGTAGGGGGTAATCAAGGAATATGTCTTGTTGTTGATTAGTGGATTTTTCAGCTCAAGGTATATGTAGTGACGCATTATCACGGGGTAACCTTTATACCCCGGTGCATTTTTTTTCAGTTGATCCCACGGTGCTGATCTTCGATAGATTTTGACAGGAGGGCGGTCATTGACCTTCCAGGCGGAAAGATCCATATTCAGAGGGTTAGAATAATCGTCATCCGTGTGCGGCACTGTTTCAATGACAACAGCTATGACCTTGTTTGAGGCCGTTACAACCTCAACAAGTTGAGCAGCCATTGCATCGGAAGCAAATACTAATATACAGGCAATAATGAATCCCTTTACCAGGGCACAGACGTTCTGTTTCATTTTTTCTCACCTTTCTAAGTTTTCCAGTATACGGACTCCTGGGTTGTGCGTCAAGCCTGATGTCTCGCGATATTGAAAATTTCAGTAATGTCTTATGCAACGTTAGGGTTTACAATCCAATGAAATATTGATAGGTTTTTCATGAGGAGAAAAACCATGAGACAGAAAATATATTTTGTAACTATTTTCGGGAATCTGATAGGCGCTTTATTGACCTTTGTTTATTCCACCTACATCAATGTAGACCTGAACGGACCACAGGGGGCAGCCTCTTCACTCAGTGCGGCGGTCCCTTTTGTCATTGGAACGGCTTTCATTTTTTTTGTGATTATAACAATCAATCATAGGTGGTCCCGGCCTCTATACCAGACCATGCAGGACGAGATATCAACGGAGGTATCCAATGGGGCGTATCCCGAGAAGCTGAAAAGAAAGGCACTTCAACTGGCTCCGATGTTGGCCGGGACCACCCTTCTGGCGTGGATCATGGCCGGGTTCATTTTCGGTATGCTCATGCCGGTCATCCTTCATATCTTTTTCGGGGTGGCGCCGACAACACTTACGGAGAGCCTGATGACGATTTTTGGGATCACCATTATCGGCGGTTTCAGCACGAGCCTCTTTATCTATTTTGCCACAGAAAGCATATGGCGTAAACAGATCCCCCTGTTTTTCCCTGAAGGAGACCTGAGTGAGGTGAAAGGTGCCTTCAAACTGAGTGTTAAGGCGCGTCTTCTTGTTGTGTTTCTCATGATCAGTCTGATCCCCCTTACTCTGCTTGGAGTTTCTGCCTACTGCAAGGCACTGGCACTACAGACTGCCGGACCTGCTATGGGGGGCCAGATCATTTCCGGGTTATTGCTTCAAATACTCTTCATAACTGCGATAGGCGTTTTTCTATCTATCACATTGTCGCTGGTTGTCTCCAAAAGCGTCTCGGCTCCATTGGAGGAGATGGAAACCGCCATGAAAGAGGTTGCCAAAGGAAACCTTGATGTTAACATACGTGTGGTATCAAATGACGAAATCGGGGCAGTTGGCGAGGGATTCGGCAGGATGATCAAGGGTCTGAAGGAATCTGAGGCCATAAAGGAATCCTTTGGCAAGTACATCAGCCAGGAGATCCGTGACGAAATCCTCTCAGGCAGTATTCCCCTGGATGGGGAAATGACGCGGGCGACGATGCTCTTTTCAGATTTGAGAGACTTCACCCCCTTTGTGGAATCGACCCATCCCAAGCAGGTGGTGAGTATTATGAACCAGTACTTCTCCGAGATGGCAGAGGCAATCAAGAGAAATAACGGGCTGATACTTCAGTATGTGGGAGATGAGATTGAGGCGGTTTTCGGAGCACCTGTTCCCCATGATGATCACCCGGATATGGCAGCCAGTGCCGCGCTTGAGATGAAGAAAAGATTGGTCCATTTAAACGAGAGGCTCGAGGCCCAGGGCGTGGCGCCATTTCGTCACGGGATCGGCATTCATACCGGAGCGGTCTTAGCGGGCATCATCGGTAGTAAAGAACGGAGTTCTTATGCACTGGTGGGAGATACTGTGAATCTTGCTTCCAGGATCCAGGGGCTGACCAAGGAGTTCGCATGTGATATCATCCTGAGCCAAACAACCCATGATCTGATGGCCGGGGCTTATCAGATGGAGCAGCTCCGCGCTGTGAAGGTAAAGGGCAAAAGCGAAGAGACAATGGTCTACAAGCTCATGGGTCATAACGGATCGGGGTGATCCGAGAACATTAGCCACAGACACACACAGACGGGCACAGACATTGATCAGACAACAGGGAAGAGATGTTTGAATAATGGCCGCGATCGGGTTCCATGCAGCATAGAAAAATTGGTACGCCTTCACAAGCTCAGAGCTTAATGTTTTTTTAGAGTCATAATGTTAATCGTACTCTTAATCATAATCGTGTTAAATAAGATTGATGAACCCGTAAAAATTCTCCAAGGCCGTCACTCCCGCGAACGCGGGAGTCCAGTACCGCTAACGATGAGATTCCTGGATTCCCGCGTTCGCGGGAATGACGAAAACAGGTTATTTCCGTTAACGGTTACGCAAAATATAAACATTCGGAGGATAAGACAGGACCTATGTGTAAAATCCTGGTTATTTACCATTCTCAGGCAGGCCATACTCAAAGGATGGCCGAAAGTGTAGCCAAAGGTGCTGCATGTATCGAGGGTGTGACCGTTGCGCTTAAGAGAGCATCAGAGGTAAACCTCCGGGATCTGTTAGAATGTGACGGGTTGGCTATCGGCTCTCCCGAGTACTTCGGGTATATGGCCGGTATGGTTAAAGACTTCTTTGACAGGACCTACGATGAGGCGCGCGGGAGAAAAGAGGTCTTCAAGAAACCGTACGTCCTCTTTATCAGCGCCGGGAATGACGGGACAGGGGCCTTGAACAACATGGAACGTATCTGTACGGGTTACCAGTTCAAAAAGGTCTATGAACCTGTTATGGCTAAGGGAGAGATTGATCGGGAGACCCTTATAAGGTGTGATGAGCTGGGGAAGACCATCGCGGCCGGGTGCAAAGAGGGGATATATTGAAGCACAACAAAGGAGAGAGAAATGTCAAGACTATTTGAGAGAAGCGAAATCAACGGGATGGAATTGAGCAACAGGTTTGTTCGCTCGGCAACCTGGGAAGGGATGGCCGCCGACGATGGGGCATGCACGCCCAAACTCATGAAAATAATAACAGACCTCGCAGAAGGTGGAGTAGGGCTGATTATCTCGAGCCATGCATATGTAAGGGAGGATGGGCAGGCAGGGCCGTGGCAGATTGGGGCCTACAAAGACGAATTCATCAATGGTTTCAGAAAAATGACCCAGGCAGTCAAGGAGCAGGGCTGCCGGATGGTACTTCAGATTTCCCATGCGGGTTTTTTTGCTAATCCGAAACTGATCGGTCAGACGCCTCTGGCTCTTTCAGAGGTAGAAGGGTTTTCCAAATCCCACCGCGAGGTGATGACAGAGGAGGAGATCGGAAATATTGTTGGAGCATTCGGGCAGGCTGCTCGCCGGGCCAAAGAAGCGGGCTTTGATGGGGTCCAGATTCATGCAGCCCATGGATATCTGTTGAGCCAGTCTTTATCACCCGCTTTCAACAAACGTGAGGATAACTATGGCGGAGACCTAAAAAATCGAGCGAGATTCATGATGGATGTGCTCAGGGAGGTACGGTCTGTTGTAGCTCCTGAATGACGGGTATGCCGATTACATCTCCATGAGCAGGCCCTTTATCCGCGAACCCGGTCTGATAAAACGCTGGTCATCCGGTGATCTCCGACCTGCCGCATGCCTTTCCGACAATAAATGCTTTGGCCCGGCCATGTCCGGACAAGGGATATATTGTGTGGTGGAAAAGCAGGAGAAATTGAAAAAATAGATCCATGAGAAAAAAAAGGAGCGAAAATCATTGACATTTCCAAAAAAATTCTATTTTATGTTCTCGGCTGTTGTTGAGCCAGAATTATAATCCCTATTTGATATACCTACCTATTTTAAATAGAGTTCCCTGCAGCAGATTTAACACAACACAACTGCCTGTGGGAATTCTTCTCAGTATAATGTACCTTGCGTTACTGCAAAATGGACACTATGGAACTTGCCACTTTCAATTCAGCTCAAATTCACCGTTTGTATAACAACTGCTTTTTGCAACATCTGATATTCAGTCCCACACACAGGGACATAAGGAATTGTTGGCCGGTTTTCAAATAAACCTAAACCATGCGAGTGTCTGAAAGGAGGCAAAGATTATGAAAAAGAGCATTTTTGGATGGAGCGTTTTAATGGCGGTCTGCCTTGTCATGATTGGCGGTTTACCTGCCTGGGGAGCAGATGACGTCAAGATCGGCGTGATCGGACCGATGCAGTTCACCCAGGGAGAGGGGCACTGGAATGGAGCCCTCCTCGCGGCAGAGGAAATCAATGCCAAAGGGGGGATCCAAGTGGGAAGTGAATGGCTTCCCATCAAACTGGTCAAGGTGGATTCCAACGAGTTCCTGAGCGTCCCGGATGCCACCAATGCCATGGAATTGGCAATTTCGCGCCACAAGGTAAATTTTCTCGTGGGTGGCTTTCGTACCGAGGCGGTCCTTGTCATGCAGGACATTGCCATGGACAACAAAAAGATTTTTATCGGTTGCGGAGCAGCTCATCCCAAACTGTGTAGCCGTGTTAAGGAAAACTATGACCGGTATAAATATTGGTTCAGGGTCACGCCCATTAATTCCCGATATCTGGTCAAGGTAGACTTCATTCTCCTGGGAATGGTGGCCAAAATAATGGCAACGGAGTTGAAAATACCCAAGATCAAGGTGGCCATTGTTGCTGAAAAGGCAGTCTGGGCTGATCCCATCGTGGGAATCGCACAGAAAAATCTCCCCAAGATGGGGATGGAGGTCGTGGGGGTATGGCGACCCTCCCCGGTTGCCACGGATGTGACAGCTGAGCTCTCAGCCATTCAAAGTTCGGGTGCCCATATTATATTTACCAGTTTTTCATCCTCGGTGGGGATTACCTTTGCCAAACAATGGGGAGAGTTGAAGGTTCCTGCCGCAGCAGTCGGGATCAATGTAGAAGCCCAAAAAGATGGGTTCTGGGCAGCCAGCGGCGGCAAAGGGAACTATACCCTGACCATCAACACCTATGCCCGGGTTAAAATCACGGATACGACCATCGCGTTTTTCGACAAATACCGCAAGCGCTTCAAGGAGGCTCCAAACTACACTGCCGGCACCTATGAAGCCGTTTATGTCCTTGCTAATGCAATCGAAAAGGCAGATTCCTTAGATTCTGATAAGGTCGTTAAAGCAATGGAAAAGACCAAACAGGTTGGTACGGCTGGCACGCTGGTTTTTGATAAAACCCACGACGTCACCTGGGGCCCCGGGTTCGTCACTGGAATAGGTACGCAGTGGCAGAATGGCAAAAACAAGTGCGTCTGGCCCCTCAACTGGCAGAGTATCACCTATGAGGGTGCAGTGCCGTACCAGTTGCCACCATGGGTTATAGAGCATTATAAGAAGTAGGAAGCGAAACCCCGGTAGAATGCCTCTGGGAACACCCGCTTCCACAATGTAAACATCGGGGAATTGCGACCAATTCCCCGATGTTCAATTCTCAACATCCACTTGATATGAAATGATCCAGAACATCATCATTAACGGTTTGATCAATGGAAGCATCTATGCACTCCTTGCAATAGGGTTTTCCCTGATCTTTGGTGTGGCCCGCATTGTCAATATTGCCCATACCGCATTTTACATGCTGGCCGCTTATTTCATCTATGTGGGATTCCACTACCTCGGGGTGTCTCCCTATATCTGCATGCCCCTGTCTGTTCTCGCGGTCGGTCTACTCTCCATCATCTGCTATAAGATTTTCATCCAGCCGATAAGAGAACACGAAGCGGCTGTGCTGATTGCCACCATCGCCCTGGCTATGGTCATCCAGGAAGCGCTCCTTATTGCTTTTGGAGGCCACTACCTTGGCGTCCCACCCTTAGTTTCCGGGTACGCCACAATAGCGGGCGTTAAGGTGACCTACCAACACCTCCTTGCTCTCAGCGTGGCGGTGTTGGCCCTTTTTGGTGTCTGGGTGCTGCTGATGAAGACCAAGTTAGGTCTGGCCCTCAGGTCCACGGCTCAGGACAGGGAAGTTGCCAACCTGATGGGGATTAATGAGGCCCGTGTGGCCATGATAACCATGGGGATATCGGTGATGATGGCGGGAATCGCCGGCGCTGTTGTTGTCCCCCTTTTTGTTTTGGATCCTCACATGTGGATGCATCCCTTGATCATGATGTTAGCCATTGTGGTTTTAGGGGGTCTGGGAAGCATAAAAGGGAGTTTCGTGGGAGCCTACATAATGGCATTTGCCGAGGTCTTAGTGGTCTTTCTGATCCCCATGGGGGCGTTCTTAAAGGGTTCTGTGGCCCTCTCCATTATGATATTGGTGCTCCTGATACGACCCGAAGGCTTGTTCGGGGTCGCTTTTGAGGAAGAGAGGTAGAATGAGTCTCCCGGGTTTTTATCTTCGCAGAGTTTACTCGCTTTTCAGAGGAGAGGTGTTGGTTCTTCCAAGTCGGGTAGCGGTATTCATTTTCGCATTAGCCGTTCTGCTTCTCCCTCTTTTCAGCCAAGATCCCTACCTGCTTCGGATCCTCATTTTTACCAGTATCTTTGCCATCTTAGCAGCGAGTTGGGATCTGTTATCCGGGTTCACCGGCCAGATGAATTTCGGGCACGCCCTGTTTTTTGGTGTTGCCGCATACTGTACCGCCCTTTTGAATCTCCGTCTTGACCTGCCTCCCTGGATAAGCATCCCCGTAGGGGCATTGGGAGCGGTTCTGGCAGGCCTGATTATCGGCATTCCCTGTCTTCGGTTGAGGGGCACTTATCTAGCCCTCACGACCCTGGCCTTTCCCATTATTCTTATGGGCGTTGTCTTCGCAATTCCCAACATTACCGGGGGGGAGTTAGGCCTATCCGGGATTGATCGACTCTCAAATTCCCGCCTTACAGATTACTATATTACCTCTGTTCTGATGTTGGGCCTGGGGTTTCTCATGTGGAAAATCACCGATTCCAAGACCGGCATCATCCTTCATGCCATCAGGGAGGATGAGGTGGCGGTGAGATCCTCGGGGATCAACACCACCCGGTATAAACTCCTTGCCTTCTGCCTCAGTGGTTTTTTTGCCGGGATCGCAGGCGGGCTGTATGCGCACATCATGAGGACTGCCGGTCCTTCGACGCTTGAAGTCGCGCTCTCTTTCCAGATTGTTATATGGGCGGTATTTGGAGGAATCGTATCTATTTACGGACCCATTGCAGGTGTTTTCATTCTTTTCCCTCTGTTGGAGTTCCTTCGTATCGTGCCAAAGATTCGGATGCTTCTCTTTGCCTTTATCGTATTGGTGACCCTGCTGTACATGCCCCAGGGCCTGATACCATGGCTTCGTGACAAGATAGAAAAGGAGTGTCCAAGGTGTAAGATCAGAAATGTGGCCACAAGAAAGACATGCCGCATTTGTACTGCGGAGTTGGATTGAAAGGATGTTGCGAGTTACGAGTTGCACGTTTCGGGTCTACCGTAAAGCCCAATGAAATTGACGGATTTTTAACTGTGAGGATAGGACATGAATGCCAAAGAGGCCTATGCAGCGAAACCCTGGCTAAAATACTACCCTGAAGGCGTACCTGAAAAAGTAGAAATTCCTGACATATCAGTACCAGAGGCCTTTGACCGGATGGCTGATAAGTACGGAAGCAAGACTGCGCTGATTTTTTACGGTAAGAAGATAAGCTACAAAGAGCTCAAAGAGCTGACAGAGCGATTTGCGGCGGCCTTGGCTGACCTCGGGGTGATCAAGGGCGATACTGTGGCCATGTATCTCCTGAACTGCCCCCAGTATGTTATCGCCTATTTCGGCGCGTTGAAGGCAGGGGCAAAGGTCACACCGATCAGCCCTGTTTATACAAGCAAAGAGGTAAAGCACCAGATTGAAGACAGCCAGGCCAGAACCATCGTCTGCGAAGAGATCCTCTATGATAACGTGGAAAAGGCCGGCGCCGAATTGGACAATGTCATCCTGACAAGTATCGGGGACTATCTCCCACCACTTAAAAAGCTGTTCGGAAAAAGCGCCTTGGCTAAGGCTTACAGTGGTATGGAGGTCCCTTCACCCGAGCGTATTAAAGAGGCAGGGCTTCATCACTTTCAGGATCTGATCAAGAAATATCCCCCCCAGGCACCACAAATCAAGATTAACCCTAAAGAGGATATTGCGGCGCTCCCCTATACCGGCGGAACCACTGGACTTCCTAAAGCTGCAATCCTCACCCATCACAACATGGTCGCTCTCCAGACACAAACCGTATCATTCTGGCCGATATTTGAGGAGGGAAAAGAGGTGGTCATTGCCTTTCTCCCTTTTTTCCACATCTACGGGCAGGTCGTGGTGATGTTCAATGGCCTGGTACAGGGCTCCACAATTGTCCTTTTTACCACGCCTGACATTGATGAAATCCTTTCAGCAATGGAACGTTATAAGGCATCCGGCTTTTACGGTGTACCCACCCTCTTTGAATACCTCAAGGAGTATGAGAAGACCGACCGGGTCAACTGGAAGCGCCTGAAGATGATCGCCTGCGGAGCCGACACCCTGCACGAATCGACCATTCAGGAGTGGGAGAGGAGAACCGGGTCAAAGATCTTAGAGGGTTATGGCATGACCGAGACCACCGCTGTCAGTCATTCGACCCCATATGATAGACCGAAGAGCGGTTCTTTTGGTGTTCCCCTCCCGAGTGTAGAAGCCGCTATAGTCGATGTGGAGAGTAGCGATTATATGCCTGTGGGGGAGGATGGTGAACTAATTCTGAGCGGTCCTAACATTATGCAGGGCTACTGGCGCAGGCCTGAGGAGACCAAAGAGGCCATCATTGATTTAGACGGGAAGAAGTGGCTCAGGACCGGGGACCTGGTAAGAATGGATGAGGAGGGTTATTTCCATTTTTTTGATCGTAAACGGGATCTTATCAAATACAAAGGCTATTCCGTCTTTGCAAGACATGTGGAGGAGGTCCTTTACAACCATCCCCAGATCAAGGCCGCGGGAGTTGTCGGGGTGCCTGATCCCAAGGTGGGCCACCTCATAAAGGCCTACGTTGTTCTTCAGAGCGAGGCAAGAGGAAAAATCTCAGAAGAGGACATTATGGAGTTTTGCCGTGAGAACCTGGCTCATTACAAGGTCCCCAAGATCATAGAATTCAGGGGAGAACTCCCAAAGACCGACGTGGGCAAAGTCAGCCGCAGAGAACTGAGGGAAGAGTCGGAGGAAGTGTAATATGGGGCAGTCCTTCTTAGAAGTAGAGGGCCTGAACAAGGGCTTCGGGGGGCTCAAGGCCGTCAATAATGTCGGTTTTTCCATGGGGCGGGACGAGGTATTGGGTCTGATCGGTCCCAACGGCGCCGGCAAGACAACCATTTTGCGGTTGATCACAGCCATTTTGAAACCTGACTCAGGCCACATCCGTTTCAAGGGGAAGAAAATCGTCGGGCGCAAGACCTGGGATATTGTGAACCTGGGGATCGCCTGTACATTCCAGAATATGAGGCCTTTTCGAAGGTTGCCCATTATTGCCAATGTGATGGTCCCATGTCTCTCTCCCCGGGCCATGAAAAGGGGTGAGTGGGTAAAAAAGGTAGAAGCCAAGGCAATGGATGCACTGGAGTTTGCAGGGATTTCCGACATGGCCTTAGAAAAGGCATCCACCCTTTCTCAGGGCGATCTCAAACGATTAGAAGTAGCCCGGGCCGTGGCCACTGAACCTGAACTACTTCTCCTTGACGAACCTTTCGGTGGGCTGAGTCCCGCCGAAACCGACCTGATGGCCAAATCGATGCACAGACTTCACAAGGGCGGACGATTCGGTCGATTACACAGCGAAGGACCGGCCATGATCATTGTGGAGCATAAACTTCAACAGTTGATGAAGATTGTGGATCGAATCATCGTCCTCAATTTCGGGACCATCATTGCTGACGGAAAACCCCAGGAGGTAGTGAAGCAACCTGAGGTCATCCGGGCATATCTTGGCGAAGGAGGGATCTGAGGTTGCTGCTTGAAGTTGCCAACTTAAAGGTCTGGTATGATCGTGCCCTGCTTATCAATGACCTGAGTATGGGGGTCGATACCGGTGAACTGGTCAGTCTTGTAGGCCCCAATGGGGCAGGAAAATCAACATTGCTGAGGGCGATTACCGGACTGGTGGCCTGGGAAAGGGAGATCACACGGAGGTCAGCCGGAGAGGACATCACCCTCAAGGGGACGGTAACTTTTAATGGTGAGCGGATCGACGAGATTCCCGCCCACGAGATCGTGAAGAGAGGTCTGATTCATTGCCCTGAAAGGAGAAGACCCTTCCGCGAGATGACGGTCTTGGAGAACCTCCATGCAGGGGCGTATCTGATAAAAGACAAAAATGAGATCCTCGAAAACCTCAAGCAGGTCTATGAGCTGTTCCCGATTTTAAAGAGTCGGTCCCGGCAGATTTCGGGGACCCTGTCCGGCGGGGAACAACAGATGTTAGCCATCGGCAGGGCATTGATGTCCGAACCCAAACTCCTTTGTATTGACGAGCCATCTACCGGTCTGGCGCCTATCCCAAGGGCCGAGGTATTTGACAAAATCGCGGCGATAAGAAAACTCGGGATAACCATTCTCCTTGTTGAACAGGAAGTCGGCACTGTTTTCAAGATGGCCTCCCGGAACTATGTCCTTTCTTCAGGAAAGATCATTGCTGAGGGTCTCGGCGACGAACTCCTTCAGGACGAAGTAATCCGCAAGACCTATCTGGGACTGTGATAGGTTGCGAGTTACGGGCTACGCGTTGCGAGTTACGCGTTTCTGACCACTGACCACTGGCCGTTCCACAGTACCTAATTCCTAACCCGGCCAAGCCGGTCTTAGTGAAACGGTGATCCCGCATTCATGAAACCACAAGCGGGGAACCAAAAAGGACTCGCGCAAAGCCGCACATCGCTGAACTGGACGTTCTTCATCTGGTAATTTCCACGAAAACCGGAAGATAACAATCCTCAAATGCAAAACAAATCCCTTGAATTTTCTCCGAACATCCAGTATTTTCTCCCATTATGCTCACCAAAATCATTTCAGGCGGCCAAGCAGGAGGTAGAAAGATGGACGATCTGGATAAATATATTGAAACAAGAAAGAAGGT
>Ga0222636_1000788_pt1 | contig 14497 bp, 11 predicted proteins | sample AntAcemetagen141_FD_179811 | JGI IMG/M metagenome (GOLD analysis project Ga0222636, IMG submission 179811) | Saline water microbial communities from Ace Lake, Antarctica - #141 | ecosystem: Environmental > Aquatic > Non-marine Saline and Alkaline > Saline | place: Antarctica: Ace Lake...
CAGCACCGGTAATCATGTTCTTTATATAATCAGCGTGACCCGGACAATCTACATGCGCATAATGCCTGTTTTCCGTCTCATATTCCACATGAGCAGTCGCTATCGTAATCCCCCTCGCCTTCTCCTCAGGCGCCTTGTCTATCTCATCAAACGGGACATACTCCGCCATACCCTTCTTTTCTAAATGCTTTGTAATCGCCGCAGTCAATGTCGTCTTACCATGATCAATATGCCCTATCGTCCCCACGTTTAAATGCGGCTTAGTCCTCTCAAATTTCTTCTTGGCCATCTCTTGTCCTCCTGAATAAATCAACCACCAACCAGCAGGTAAGCGCCATCAAAGACTCCATCCCCTACTGTTTACTCCCTACTCCCTGCAGCCTACTTTAATTTACCAACGATAATGAGCAAAGGCCTTATTAGCCTCGGCCATCCTGTGAGTATCCTCTTTTTTCTTAATTGCGGCCCCTCTCTCATTGGCAGCATCCATTATTTCACCCGCTAATTTGGCAGCCATTGTTTTTTCACCTCTTGAACTGGCGAAACTGATAATCCAGCGCATGCTAAGGGCTTGCCTTCTCGATGGCCTCACCTCAGTAGGCACCTGATAGGTAGACCCTCCCACTCGTCTGGATTTCACCTCCACAACAGGCCTGACATTGTCAAGTGCAGACTGAAAGACATCCAAAGGATCCTTCCCCGCTTTTTCCTTTATTAAATCAAACGCACCGTAAAGGATCGATTGGGCAGTGCTTTTCTTCCCCTTTTTCATCAAGTTGTTAATGAATTTGGCGACAAGCACACTCTTATATTGCCCATCTGGTGTTATCTTTCTTTTAACAGCCACTCTCTTTCTTGGCATATAAATTCTCCAACGCAGTATGTAAAAACAGAGACCGGGAAAACCCGGGGGTTAATCTCCCCTGCTCATACATTATGAACCGTGCGACCGCAGTCCTTTTGGCCTTTTGGCGCCGTACTTGGAACGACCCTGGCGGCGATCATCCACACCAATCGTATCCATCGTGCCCCTAATGATATGATATCGAACCCCGGGCAAATCTTTCACACGTCCTCCTCTGAGTAAGACAACCGAATGCTCTTGAAGGTTGTGACCCATACCCGGAATGTATGAAGTTACCTCAATTCCGTTAGTCAATCTTACCCTTGCTACTTTTCGCAATGCGGAGTTCGGTTTTTTAGGTGTAGAGGTATAAACCCTGACACACACTCCTCTCTTCTGAGGAGCGCCCTGCAGGGCACGCGTATTGACTTTCTTTTTTGGTTTGAGGCGACCTTTCCTGACAAGCTGGTTAATAGTCGTCATAGAATCTCCTTAGTTCTGACTAAATCAGCAATACATAAGTTGTACCAGTTCCTGAAATTACAAAATTCATTTTTATATTCTTCTATATCCATATTGTCAAGACAATTTATGACAAATACCAGAATTTATTTTAAGGGTTCACAGGTTCCCCGCCTAACGGGATCTTCGAAAGGGTTCAAGGTTGCTTTTTTGGTGAAACCTGAGCCTTTGAGCCCGTGAATGGTTACTAATTGTTCACGCCAATTTCAACATTTCTGTAGGCCTCTATCCCGGTTCCTGCCGGAATCAGGCGACCCATGATTACATTTTCCTTCAGTCCTTTCAAGAAATCCACCTTCCCCGCTATGCTTGCATCGGACAAGACCTTTGTTGTTTCTTGAAAAGATGCTGCAGATATAAAACTATCCGTATTCAAAGAGGCCTTGGTGATCCCCAAGAGCATGGGCTCAGCTAAAGCAGGCTTCCCGCCCTTTTCAATGATTTTTTCGTTTTCCTCTTCAAATCTCCACTTTGTAACATTATCCCCTATGAGAAAGTGGGAATCCCCAGGATCTGTCACACTCACCTGTCGCACCATTTGCCTTACAACGACTTCGATATGTTTGTCGTTTATTTTCACGCCCTGAAGCCGGTAAACCTCCTGCACCTCATTGACCAAGTATCTCGCCAATTCCTTCAGACCCCTGATCTTGAGGATATCATGGGGATCGGCAGAACCGTCCATCAGGGCTTCACCTGCTCTCACATAATCTCCCTCTAAAACACTCACGTGCTTTCCCCTCGGCACAAGATAGGTCACTGCATCACCTACATCAGGAGTAATAATCATTTTTCGCTTACCCTTGGTATATTTCCCGAATGAAACCGAGCCATCTATTTCGCTAATTATGGCTGTCTCTTTTGGCTTTCTTACTTCAAATAACTCGACAACCCGAGGCAATCCGCCTGTAATATCCTTTGTCTTGGTAGTCTCTCTCGGGATTTTCCCCAAAACCGCACCCGGGCCTATCTGATCCCCCTCGTTTACCATAATAATGGTGCCAACGGGGAGATGGTAGCGGGCCTTAGCCTTTTTGCTTCCTGGCAGCCCGGCTGTTTTTCCGCTCTCATCTTTTATTGAAATCCGGGGTCTGACGTCAACATCACGGGACTCAACTATTACACGACTGATCTTTCCTGTTACCATATCCCGTTTTTCCTGCATTGTACGCCCTTCTTTAATGTCACCAAATTTCACAACGCCCGGGACTTCAGTCATTATCGGAATGGTAAAAGGATCCCATTCGGCCACGACCTGGGAAGGCTTGACTTTTTGACCGTCACGCACCTTCAGGGTAGCGCCGTATATGACCGGATATCGCTCCACTTCTCTTTTGCCCTTTCCCAGGATGGCAATTTCGCCATTTCGGTTCATGGCCACGAGATTACTCTCGTCATTCTCCACTGTTTTAAGGTCAACAAACTTTATCTCACCCTCGTTTCTGGGTTGGATAGTAGTTCGCTCAACACGTCTACTTACTGTACCGCCGATATGAAATGTCCTCATAGTCAACTGTGTTCCCGGCTCGCCAATCGATTGCGCGGCAATAACCCCGACGGCCTCCCCGAGGTTTACTTCATGCCCGTGAGCCAGATCTCTACCATAACATGCCCGGCATACACCCCGTTTCGCCTCGCATGTCAAAACAGACCGTATTCTTACCCTCTCTATCCCGGCGGCTTCTACCTTCTGAACCTCATCTTCGCCTATCTCCTCGTTAGCCCTGACCAGCACTTCTTCTGTCATCGGATCATAGATATCTTCAAGAGCCAACCTGCCAAGTATCCGCGCGCCCACTCTCTGAAGAATCTCGCCCCCTTCAACAAGGGACTCAACCCAAATGCCATCCATAGTACCGCAGTCTTCCTCAGTAATAATCGCCTCCTGCGATACATCCACGAGTCTGCGGGTCAGATAACCGGAGTTGGCTGTCTTGAGAGCGGTGTCAGCCAAACCCTTTCGTGCCCCGTGAGTGGATATAAAGTACTGCAAAACAGTCAAACCTTCCCTAAAATTTGAAGTGATGGGTGTTTCGATGATCTCTCCCGAAGGCTTGGCCATCAGCCCTCGCATCCCAGCCAACTGCCTCATCTGGTCTTTGCTTCCCCTCGCACCAGAATCAGACATCATATAGACCGGATTAAAACCACTAACCTTTGTTTTCTTTTTTTTGGGGCCTTCAGCCACTTCCACCGCCATCTCCTTCATCATCTCGGAAGCCACATCTTCTGTCGACTTTGACCAGATATCAACGACCTTGTTGTATTTCTCACCATTTGTAATCAGGCCGCTTATGTATTGATCCTCGATCTTTTTTACCTCTTCTTCGGCCTCATGGATAATCGCTCCCTTTTTCGAGGGGATCATCATATCCTTGATCGATATGGATATCCCCGACAAGGTGGCATATTTGAAACCGATATCCTTGAGCCGATCCCCCAAGATAACAGTGGCTTTGATCCCCGACTTACGATGGGACTCATTAATCAGGAACCTGAGTTCCTTTTTGGACATCACCTTATTTACCAGGTCAAAGGGAACTGTCCCCTCAGGGACAATTTCATAGAGAATTACACGGCCGGTGGTGGTTTCGTAAAGTTTTCCATCAATCCTCACCTTGATCACGGCATGCAAGTCCAATTCTCCGGCATCATAAGCAACCCTTACCTCCACTGGACTTGAAAAGACCTTTCCTTCTCCCTTCGAAAATGGTTTTTCCCGCGTCATGTAATATATACCCAAAACAATATCCTGACTCGGAACGATAATAGGGTCACCGTTTGCAGGGGACAAGATATTGTTCGTGGACATCATCAAAACCCTGGCCTCAATTTGGGCCTCAAGGGAAAGCGGAATATGGACAGCCATCTGATCGCCGTCAAAATCAGCATTAAAGGCGGTGCACACAAGAGGGTGGAGCTGAATCGCTTTTCCCTCAATCAGGATCGGCTCAAAGGCCTGCATTCCCAACCGATGAAGCGTAGGGGCCCTGTTCAGCAAAATACAATATTCCTTAACAACTTCATCTAATGCATCCCAGACTTCAGGGGTCTCTCTCTCCACCATCTTCTTTGCGCTTTTGATTGTTGTAACGAGTCCCTTTTCATCCAATTTATTGTAAATAAAGGGTTTAAAGAGCTCTAAGGCCATCTTTTTGGGAAGCCCACATTGATGCAGACGAAGGTCCGGACCGACAACAATAACCGAACGACCCGAATAATCCACCCGTTTACCAAGCAAATTCTGCCTGAATCTTCCCCGTTTTCCCTTCAACATATCACTCAGAGACTTGAACGGTCTCTTATTTGCGCCTGTTACAACCTTCCCCCTTCTCCCGTTATCAAACAGGACATCAACCGCTTCCTGGAGCATCCTTTTTTCGTTTCTTACGATAATATCAGGAGCATTCAGATCCAGAAGCCTTTTCAGTCTGTTATTCCGGTTTATTACCCGCCTATAGAGATCATTCAGATCAGAAGTGGCAAATCGCCCCCCATCAAGGGGAACGAGAGGTCGAAGATCCGGCGGCAAAACAGGAATTACACTCAGGATTATCCACTCTGGCCGGTTTTTTGAATCCTTGAATGCATCAATGATTTTCAGACGCTTCGTCAATTTCTTTTTTTTGGCTTCTGACTTAGACGCTGACAGCTCGACTCTCAGGCCTTCCGAAAGCTCGTCTAAGTTAAGATCCTTGAGCATAATTTGGATCGCTTCGGCCCCGATACCCGCATCAAACCTGTCACCATAGTCCTCCCTCTGCTGCTGCAACTGCTCATCGGTTAACACAGCACCTCTATTAAGGGGAGTATCCTTTGGATCGATAACAACATGAGCCTCAAAATAAAGGACCCTTTCAAGATCCTTTAGAGTCATATCTAAAAGGTTACCAACTTTGGATGGGAGGGCCTTCAAAAACCAGATGTGGGCCACAGGGGCCGCTAAGGTTATATGACCCATCCGATCTCGGCGGACTTTGCTTTGGATCACCTCGACACCGCATTTTTCACACACAATACCCCTGTGCTTCATCCTTTTGTACTTGCCGCAATTACATTCAAAATCCTTGATCGGTCCGAATATTTTTGAGCAAAAGAGGCCATCCCGTTCTGGTTTAAAGGTCCTGTAGTTGATGGTCTCAGGTTTTTTGACTTCCCCATAGGACCATTCTAATATCTTGGCTGGCGAGGCTAAAGAAATTTTGACGGCATTAAAGCTCGATGGATCTTTCGGCTTTGCAAAAAAGTTGTATAATTCTTCCATAGCCTTCTCCTGGTTGCGGGTTGCGAGTTACGGGTTTCGGGTTTCGGGTTTTTTCAATCGTCAATATTGACAAACTCGTAAAAAATCAGAAAGCACCCGCTCTCGTCATTCCCGCGAACGCGGGAATCCAGGGAAATCAACCACTTCTGGACTCCCGCGTTCGCGGGAGTGACAACTTTGGAGACTTTTTACGAGTTCATCAATATTCAATATTCAATTCTTATATCTGGCTATCCTCAAAAAGCTCAATTTGAAGGCAGAGACCCTGTAGCTCTTTCATCAGAACTTTGAATGACTCCGGAAGCCCGGACTCAAGGGTATTGTTCCCCTTAACGATCCTTTCATACATACGGGTTCTGCCCGCCACATCATCCGACTTAACGGTTAAAAACTCCTGGAGAGTAAATGCCGCACCGTATGCCTCCATTGCCCAGACTTCCATTTCACCCAATCTCTGTCCACCGAACTGGGCCTTGCCCCCCAAAGGTTGCTGGGTTACAAGTGAATATGGACCGATAGAACGCGCATGGAGCTTATCATCTACCAGATGGTGAAGTTTCATAACATACATCATACCTACCGTGACTTGCTGATCAAAAGGCTCTCCCGTTCGGCCATCATAAAGCGTAGCTTGACCCGTAACAGGCAATCCAGCCTCTTTCAGAAAGGCCTTTATCTCTTCCTCATCTGCCCCATCAAAAACAGGGGTTGCCACCGGCAACCCATTTGCCATTGTTCTGGCTTCCTTCAGTAACTCTTCATCAGATCTATTCTGAAGCAAGGCCTCATATTCCTTTTTACCAAACACGTTTCTCAGTTTGGACCTCAGTTCCTCACTGCCTTTTACGCGTTGAGCGTCTCGCGTTTCGAGTTGCGAGTTTTTTCCGATCCCTGACTTCCGATCTCTGACCTCTATCTTTTCAAGGAGTTCTCCCACCTGCCTGCCTAACTCATAGGATGCCCATCCCAAATGAGTTTCCAAAACCTGTCCTACGTTCATCCTTGATGGCACACCTAAAGGATTTAATACAATATCTACTGGGGTTCCATCTGCAAAATATGGCAGATCTTCAACCGGAAGAATTCTTGACAACACACCCTTATTCCCATGGCGACCGGCCATTTTGTCCCCAACAGATAGCTTTCGTTTTACCGCAACAAAGACCTTAACCATTTTGACAACACCGGGTGCCAATTCATCGCCAAGGGCAAAACTTTCTATTTTTTCTTCGCAAATTTCGGTAATGCGCGCCACTTTGGAGGAGCAATTATCAACAATAGTTTCAACCTTATCGATCACATCCATTGATGCCTTGAGATCAGCCCCCGCCCATAACTCAATGGGAAGCTTTTCAATATCCTCCGGCTTTATTGTCCTCTTTGCGCGAAGAAACGTGTCCCCTGTCTTCTTATCACGCAAATCGGTCTTCAGCTTTTTTTCCCCAAGTATCCTTCCCAGATTTTCTTTAGCGCTCCGAATAATTACAGCTACTTCGTCTTTCAGGTCTTTTCTGAGAAGGGCAGTCTCTTCTGCTTCAATAGCAAGACTCCGTTCGTCCTTTTCAATACCGCCTCTCGAGAACACCTTGGCATCAATCACAATACCGCGGACACCGGGAGGAACTTTCAGGGATGTATCCTTAACATCTCCGGCCTTGTCTCCGAATATGGCCCTCAAGAGCTTCTCTTCCGGGGATAGCTGAGTCTCACCTTTTGGGGTTATCTTCCCTACTAAGATATCGCCAGGCTCAATTTCAGCTCCAATCTTTATGATTCCGCTTTCATCTAAATTCTTTAATGCTTCCTCTCCCACATTTGGGATATCCTTGGTGATCTCTTCCTTGCCTAATTTGGTATCCCTCGAGACAACCTCAAATTCTTCAATGTGGATAGAGGTGTAAATATCTTCTTTTACCACTCTTTCGCTAATAAGAATGGAATCCTCAAAATTATATCCACCCCATGACATAAAGGCGACCATAACGTTCCGGCCCAAAGCGAGTTCTCCTAATTCAGTGGCAGGTCCATCAGCGATAACCTGCCCCTTCTTTACCACATCCCCCTTCCTCACAATCGGCTTTTGTGTATAGCAACTGTTCTGGTTGGATTTCTTGAATTTCATCAACTTGCATATTTCCACTTCGGGCTCATCACTATGGACCACCCCGCTTGACCGGATAACGATCCTGCAGGCATCCACGTGTTCCACTACTCCATCCCTTTTGGCAATAACCGAAACACCTGAATCCCGCGCAACAACGCCTTCCACGCCGGTGCCAACCAACGGGGCCTCGGCTCTAAGGAGGGGAACACCCTGTCGCTGCATATTTGATCCCATCAAGGCCCTGTTGGCATCATCATGTTCTAAAAAAGGAATCAGAGAGGCCGAAACACTAACAAGCTGATCCGGAGACACATCCATGTATTTAACGTCCTCGACAGGTTTTTTGTCTGCCTCACCCTCTATCCGCACCGCTGCCTCATCGCGGATAAAACGACCATTACTATCCAATGGGGCATTTGCCTGGGCAATCGGATAATCCTTTTCATCCAAGGCGGACAAGTATTCAATTTTATCTGTCGCTTTATTATCTTGAACATGCCTGTATGGCGTTTCTATAAACCCAAAGTCATTAACTCTCGCATAAGTACTCAAGGAAACAATCAACCCGATATTAGGGCCTTCTGGTGTCTCAATTGGACAAATCCTGCCATAGTGGGTGGGATGAACATCCCGGACCTCAAATCCTGCCCTTTCCCGGGTAAGGCCGCCAGGGCCTAAGGCGCTCAGTCTCCGTTTATGAGTGACTTCGGACAACGGGTTGGTCTGATCCATAAATTGAGAAAGCTGGCTTGTCCCGAAAAACTCCTTTACCACAGCAGTTGCAGGTTTAGAATTGATCAAATCGTGGGGCATCAGCGTCTCCACCTCTTGGAGGCTCATCCTCTCTTTGATGGCCCTTTCCATCCTTACGAGCCCAATCCTGTACTGATTTTCCAGGAGTTCGCCCACCGCCCTCACTCGCCTGTTGCCAAGGTTATCGATATCGTCTCCCGCCGACTCAACGCTTTTTAAACGGATCAACTCCTCGACTACGGCAAATATATCCTCTTTTCTCAAAATACGATGATCGAGGGGAATATCCAAATTGAGTCGATAGTTCAACTTAAGTCGCCCAACCTTGGAAAGATCATAGGTATCGAAGTTAAAGAAAAGGTTGTTGAAAAAAGTCTCTGCTACCTCCGGTGTAGGAGGACTACTGGGCCGCATCTTTCGATAAATGTCAAGCACCGCTTCATCCGGAGCATTTATCTTGTCCACAAGAAGAGTGTCTCTAATACTGGGGCTTACTCCCTGGCCGCCCAAGACAAGGCACTCAATCTCAGCAATCCCCTTTTCCTTTAAAACTTCAATAGTCTCCAAGCTAAGAGTTTGATTGCCCTCAATTATCACCTCGCCCGTCTCGGGATCAATAAGATCCCCCACGATAACGCGACTTTCGATATCTTCATGATCGACAGGGATGCGTACCCGTTTAGGGTCGATACATATTATTTTATCAATCCCCTTTTCTCTTATGATTTCATACTGTTCATTGGTCAGCGCCTGCCCCTTGGCAACAAGGACTTCACTCGTTTCAGGGTCTATGACGTCATCAGCAATAAATAGTTCTTCCCCTTTTCCATTATCTACGGGCACGCGTTTGCAAAAGGAGATACGCGGACGGGCAAAGTCAGCAGATTTAAGGGTTTTAAGCAGGCGCTTGGTAAATTTTGCCCCTTCCTTGGCCACAACCTCTCCAGTGTCAGGATCAACAATATCTTTTGGAACATTTTCCTGGACCAAATCCTCAACCCTGGCCTCCCGCCATCCCCCAACATCGCCAATAGAGATCATTTCAGTCTTATAAAAATACTGCAAAATCTCTTTGGCAGAAAATCCGAGCGCTTTCAGCAGAATGGTGGCTGGAAATTTTCTTCTTCTGTCAATACGAACATGCAAAAAATCCTTGGGGTCAAACTCAAAATCAAGCCAGGACCCTCTCAGTGGGATAATCCGGGCATAATACAGAAGCTTTCCGCTGGAATGAGTCTTTCCCTTGTCATGGTCAAAAAACGCCCCCGGAGACCGGTGAAGCTGGCTTACGACAGCCCGTTCGGTACCGTTTACGATGAAAGTCCCTCGCTCAGTCATCATAGGGAGGGTGCCAAAATAGATTTCCTGCTCTTTAATATCCCTGATGCTTTTTGTGTCATTTACGGTGTCAGTATCAAACACGACTAATCGCACCGTTAGTCTGACAGGGGCTTCATAGGTCATCCCTTTGTTCAGGCAATCCCCTTCACTGTGCTTGACATCTTCAAACTTATATTTGACAAATTCAAGAGAAGAGGTTTTGGCAAAGTCATGGATGGGAAAAACACCTTTAAAGGCCCCTTGAAGTCCCACCTCCTCGCGATTCTCCGGCGGCACGTCTTTCTGCAAAAATCGTTCGTAAGATCTCTTCTGCATGTCAATCAGATTCGGGGTTTCCATGATCTTATCAATCTTCCCGAAACTTTTTCTTATACGCCTTCTGACACCATCAGTTCCTAACATGGCATCTCCTTCTGATTGAATATTGATGATTGACTATTGACGATTGAAGGCCAAGGAAAAAGGGGCGCGACAATCGAAAACAGTCGAACAAAATAACGGCGGTCCATTACATAACTTTATGCGCCATCCGCAGGTGGGCCTATTTAATCTCCACAGAAGCGCCAGCCTCTTCAAGCTGTCCTTTGAAATCTTCGGCCTCATCCTTGGAGACACCTTCCTTCACCGGACCGGGCACACCATCAACTACTCCTTTTGCCTCTTTGAGGCCAAGACCCGTGATTGAACGAACCGTCTTGATAACTTGAATCTTTTTGTCACCGATAGCGGTCAACATCACATCAAACTCGGTTTGCTCGGCGACCTCTTCTTGGGCCTGTCCGGCCGGCGCAGCAGCAACGGCCATAGGCGCCGCAGCACTCACGCCAAATTTATCTTCCAGTTCCTTCACAAATTCCGACAGCTCAAGAACAGTCATATTTGATATAAATTCAACAACATCTTCTTTGGTAACATTATCTGCCATGCTCTTCTTTTAACCTCCGCGTTTTTTATTACTGCGATTTTTCCTTCTGCTCTTCAATAGCCTTTAACGCATACATTAGTTTGGCCATAACGCCGTTAAGTACCCTGACGAGAGATGTTGGGACGGCTTGCATAACAGATAAAGCCTGGCCTAACAGCGCGTCTTTTCCGGGTAACCCGGCTAAATGTTTAACGCCTGCCTCGTCGAGTTCTTTCCCTGATATCTGGCCGATCTTGATCGTCAACTTTTTAAACTCTTTAGCAAAATCAACCAGGGCTTTTGCAGGATCGATAACGTCATCATAGGTTAAAGCTATGGCCGAAGGACCTTTCATATGATCTACAATCCCTTCGGTTTCAGTCCCATGACTCGCTAATTTTAAAAGCCTGTTTTTCACAACCTCAAATTCAGCATGCGCCTTCCTGAGGTCGCTCCTAAGCCGATTCAAATCCCCAACGTTTAGGCCTTGATAATCCACAAGGAACACTCCTTGGGCCTTTTCAAGCCGGTTGTGAAGATTGTCAACAAGCTTAATTTTTTCGTCTCTATTCATATTCACCTCCTCTCTCAACGACAATTAAATCGTCAAAGATAAAGGGTGTAGGCCGCAATTCTTCCTTATTTAGTGTCCATCCAGAAATGAGATAGTTTTTGCAAGATCAAGGAAGACGAAGATTTTAACCACAGGAATACATTGGAGTATTTCGAGGATTAAAATTTGAGTCTGACGCTGAGATTGCGTAAAATAGCCATTTATGGATCGACACTATTTAGTCTCGGCAGGCTTGCGTGATTAAGCCCCTTAACCTTCAAGAACATCTCTCAGGACCTTAGGGCGCCTACTGTCTTTGACTTACCTATCCAGAAACAAAGGTTCTGGATTTTTCTATTTAACGTGCGAGCTCCAAGGATTGCAGTCCTGCCAAAACGGGACTATCCCGCAAAATCACGAGGCGCTTTCCAATAGATTATCAGATGTTTTATACCTGAATTGCCAATAGCTGTGATTACCGGTTTAAGAAATCCTTTACGTAGATGGGGTCTATTTTTATCCCTGGACCCATAGTTGAAGAGAGGGCTATAGTTCTGAAATAAGTTCCCTTACTCGCAGGGGGTTTCAATCTCTGGAGGGTTTCAATAAAGGCGCCGACATTCTCGATAAGTTTTTCAATTCCGAAGGAAACCTTGCCCATAGAAGCATGCACAATGCCTGTTTTTTCAACCTTGAAATCGATCTTCCCGGCCTTGATCTCTGTCACGGCCCTTGCCACGTCGAAGGTAACCGTTCCTAACTTGGCATTGGGCATCATACCTCTGGGACCTAAAATTCGCCCCAGTTTTCCTACAGAACCCATCATGTCCGGCGTTGCGATGGTCTTATCAAACTCTAACCATCCTTTCTTGACCCTCTCCACAAGTTCATCCGAACCTGCATAGTCTGCCCCCGCGTCAAGGGCCTCTTTCTCTTTTTCACCTTTTGCAAAAACGGCAACACTGACCTTTTTCCCCACGCCGTTCGGCAGGACAACAGTACCTCTGATCATTTGATCAGCATGCCTGGGATCTACCCCTAACCTGACGGCCAACTCCACGCTTTCATCAAACCGCGCATTAGCGCACTCAACCGCAAGGCCGATCGCCTCTTCAAAGGTATATCTATTTAGCTTATTGACTTTCTGAACGCTTTCGCTATATTTTTTGCCCTTCCTGGCCATATCTATTTTCCTTCTAAACTGTGAATTAAATAACTGTAACGCCCATACTCCTTGCAGTACCCTCGATAATCCTGACTGCACCATCTAAATCGATTGCATTCAGGTCTTCCATCTTGACTTTTGCAATCTCCTCCACCTGTTTTCGTGTAACAGACCCTACCTTTTCCCGGTTTGGCTCGGATGACCCTTTTGCAATCTTTGCAGACTGCTTCAAAAGCACTGAGGCAGGGGGGGTTTTGGTTATGAACGTGAAAGACCTGTCAGCATATATCGTAATAATAACCGGGATGACCGTGCCTGTCTGATCCTGCGTTCTTGCATTAAATGCCTTGCAGAACTCCGCAATGTTAACCCCATGTTGACCCAGCGCAGGCCCTATGGGCGGGGAAGGATTAGCCTGGCCACCCTTAACCTGAAGTTTAATGGATCCAATTATTTTCTTTGCCATGGTAAACCTCTCTTACTCCTATAAACACTATCTTCAATAATCGCATCTAAATCTTATTGACTTGAATAAAATCCAATTCCACAGGTGTTGGACGTCCGAATATGGTTATAAGGACTCTCAACTTCTCCTTGTCAGGCTTCATTTCATCAACAATCCCTTGGAAATTGGTGAAAGGACCATCTACCACTCTAACTTCGTCCCCTTCTTCAAAACTATATCGCGCTTTAGGTCTACTCACACCTTCTTCCATCTGTTGGACAATCCGCTCTGCTTCCTCGTCAGAGATCGGCGTAGGATTGATCTCGCCTCCGACAAATCCGGTGACCTTTGAGGTGTCATTTACAAGGTGCCAGGTATCTTTGTTTAGCGCCATCTGGACTAAAATGTAACCTGGGTAAAATTTCCTGGAAGAGGTCTTTTTCTGCCCTTTTTTAAGCTCAATTATCTGTTCAGTAGGGACAAGGATTCTGCCAAAGAACTCTTTCTGACCGAGCGCTTCGATCCTATCATCTAAATTCGTTTTTACCTTATCCTCAAAACCTGAATAGACATGAACAATGTACCATTTTAATTCCACACGAACACCTTACCCGACGACATTTCTAATGATTTTTATGAGGCCAAAGTCAACTAAACCAAGATAAAATGCAACCAAAAGGGTAAGCACTATTACAACTGCCGTGGAGGCCAACAGTTCTTTTCGCGTAGGCCATTTGACCTTCTTCAACTCCATCTTTGCTTCTCTCAAAAATTGCCCCACTTTATTCGCAATCTTTGTTACAGATCCGACTTTAGCCTCCCTGGTTTTCTTTGGCGTTTTCTGAATTGCCCTGGAAGGTTTTTCTATCACCGGCTGTTTTTCTTGAAGCAATGTTGAATTTGCACGCACGGCCTCCTTTTTTCTTGTGGAGGTATTTTTCTTCTTTCTTTTGGCGCTTTTTTTGCTTTTTGTTTTCTGGCTCGGTTTTTTCATCTGAGAATAGAATTCCAGTATTTGAACTGTTTTAGGTTTCCGGGTAAAATGCAATCAATCCAAAGCAGATGGCAAATTCAAGAAGACCCCACAGACTCACAATAAAAATGGCAGGCCAGGAGGGATTCGAACCCCCATCACCCGGATTTGGAGTCCGGTGCTCTAGCCGTTAGAGCTACTGGCCTGCATTCATTTACACCAACTACTTTGTTTCCTTATGTAGTGTATGGGTCATGCAAGAAGGACAATATTTCTTGAATCCTAATTTATCCGGAGTCTTCCGCTTGTTCTTTGTAGTCGTATAGTTCCTGTTCTTACACCGCTCACAGGCTAATGTAACTATATCACGCATTTTCTAAAGGTCTCCTACTCGATAATCTCACTGATAACACCTGCGCCGACGGTCCTTCCACCCTCACGAATAGCGAACCTCAACTCCTTCTCCATAGCTATCGGGGTGATTAACACAACCTCCATCGCTACATTATCTCCAGGCATCACCATCTCAACTCCCTCTGGCAGAGTCGTCACACCAGTCACATCCGTGGTCCTAAAATAAAACTGGGGGCGATATCCATTAAAAAACGGGGTGTGACGGCCACCTTCTT
>Ga0222636_1000796_pt1 | contig 14385 bp, 10 predicted proteins | sample AntAcemetagen141_FD_179811 | JGI IMG/M metagenome (GOLD analysis project Ga0222636, IMG submission 179811) | Saline water microbial communities from Ace Lake, Antarctica - #141 | ecosystem: Environmental > Aquatic > Non-marine Saline and Alkaline > Saline | place: Antarctica: Ace Lake...
AATGTCCTGGAAAAAACAACGGACAACTGACCACTGAAAAAGAAAGGAGCTCATTATGATAAGGATACTAATATTGGCAACGGGACTGATTTTTCTCTGTTGGAACGTCTCTCTGGCCGAGGATTTCAACTTTGAAAACACATCAGAGGGGATCATCCAGAAGCTGACAGGCCCCGAAAAAGGGATGAAAACAAGGGGAATCGGTACAGGTAAATGGGAGAGCGCCTTTGAGCCCGATAAGCTGCCCGTGAACCGGGCGATCAGGGTAATGCGGAAAGACAAGGACCAGGAGGTGTGGGAAACCGTTGTTGCCCCGGAGAAAAGGACCGGGCGGTTCATTAACCTGAAAATCGAGTTTGATGTGAATTCCTATGCCATCCGGCCGGATTCTTTCTCTCTTCTGAACGAACTGGCTAAGGCGCTGAATGATCCCCGTCTGAAGGACCAGGTCGTATTTCTGAACGGGCACACAGATTCAGACGGCGCCGAGGACTATAATCTGCGGTTGAGTATGAATCGCGCCTTAGCGGTCAAACACTATCTAATCATCAACCGATCTGTTGCCTCAAACCGGTTGATTGTCTACGGCTATGGAGAAAGCATGCCCCTCAAATCGAACACCTTACCCGCAAACAAGCAGCTCAACCGCAGGGTTGAAATCGTTGCATCTGATTGACAATGTGCAATTTCCAATACGGGGCATGGTCACCCAACTATGGGTTGACCCTCTGACTTTATACTTATACATTTGTTCCGTAATTGGTAAGGGCTTCCGGAAAAGCCCCTTATTTTAATACGGAAAGTACATCATTGGGGCTGATTAGCAAGTGTTCTCCATTTTTGATTTTATTATTTTTGCACCAAACTGCCATGATTATTTCTTTTTCAGTCTGCTTGGGGAAGTTGGCAACAGATTTTCTTAACTTGCTTATTGTCGCTTTAATATTTGTTTTCTTCTCCCATTTGACCTCGCCGAATAATAAAAACTTATTGTCTAATGACTCGGCCATAACATCAATCTCCATATTCTTTCCATCACGGCCGTGCCCCCACCAGCGCTGCGCCGGTTTCCAGCGAATATTTGCAATATTAAGATGTGCTGTGGATTTTCGCGCCATTTCCTCCCATATTTCAGCGGTCTGAGCCCTAAAACGATTTTGCGATTCAGCATAAACTACATCAACAAGGTCTCGCTCAAGAAGTGAATGATTCGGCAGGACAATCCGATACCAAAATAATAAAAATGGATCTTCAAGTCTGTAAAGAGTTCTTTTAGATGACCTCGGACTTTCTCCAAAAGGATGGTCGCGTCTAATATAACCAAGTTCAATCAAATTGGCTAACGGGCGAGTCAGGCTGGTTGCCGGTTTGCCCAAACGGCCTGCGATTTCTGATAATCTGTTTGAGCCATTGGCAATTAAAGAAAGAAGAGAATGCGGCTGGCTTGCACTGCGCATATCATCAAGCAGCAGACGCATGGGCTCGCTGTGAAGAACACCATCTCTATCCAGAATAAGCTCTTTACAGGCCTCTTCCTGGTTTCGGTAAGTTTTTGCAAGTTCCCAGTATCTGGGCACTCCGCCCCAAACAGAATACGCCTCAATGGCTTCAATACTGTTAAGTGTCAAGGCCTCTTTTATCCATGCCGGCTCAAGGGGCCGAACTTTGATAATTTCTGCGGCCCTGCCGTACAACGGCGCGGAAGCGTCAAGAACCAGGCCTTGCATCATTCTTTGTGAAGACCCGCAAATTATGATGTTTGTTCTATTTTGCTGATTATCAATTAATTTCTGGATGATGCTTGGGAGTTCCGGGGATTTCTGGACCAGGTAGGGGAATTCATCTAAAATAAGAGTTGTACCGCTTTCAGCCTGACGTTGCAGGGCCGAGAATAAAACTCCCCATGAAGGATAGTTTACCTGTCCGAAACCAGGGATTGTTCTCCCGATCTCTACAGCAAAACTTTGAATTTGCAGAGGAGCTTCTTGCTGATCAGCAAGGAAATAAATGTCTGTTTTTTTTGCGATATGTTGCAGTAAGGTTGATTTGCCACATCGTCGTCGTCCATAAATTACAACCAATGAGGGCTCGGGAGACACCAATACTCTTGTGAGCTTAGCGATCTCCCGTGTTCTGTTCATGAAATGTAATCTCATGTGATGGCCTCGACAAGGTTAATATGCGTGTCACACATAATGTTTAACAAACATAATGTTCAATGTCAAGCTATTGGAGGGATTTACGCTGTACCGTTTTTTCAGTCAGGATTTGAGTCCGCCACTCAAGGCCCCGTCACCAGTTCCACCTCTGCCTCCGCATACGCGCCCTTCCCCGAAAGACCCTGGTTTCTAAGACGATTCACGAGAAGATCAGCCTTTGTCCATTCACCCTTCAGATCAACAGGAAACTCAAGAGGCGATTCTGAGGCCACGGCCCAGACCCGGTCCCTGCCGTACGGTTCTGTTACCACCAGATCGTAAGAGCATCCGTCTTCGGGCAAGACTAAGGGTGTGCCCGCCGGGGGGAGGGACCCGCACTGTCCACCGCGGGCAAGACGGCCGTTCTCGTCCACCGGGTAGAGAAGGGTGGCGTTACCCTTGGGGTCCAGGTCAAACAGATACACCCAGGCAGAACGGTTGAGCCGGATCAGAAATCGGATATGCTCGCCCTTACGGTACAGGGGCCTCCCCTCGCCCCGGGTAGTAGTGAGTTCCACTCTGAGCCCGCCCTTCGAGATACCTTCTGCCCCTGTTTTCAGAGCGGGTGGTCTGGAACCCGGTGTGGAGGGGTCCGGTTTGAGCAGATCCCCGGGGAAAAGCCCTAACGGGATATCAGCAGACGCGGCTGTGATCTGCTGACCCTGCCTGCCGGTCACCCTTACCTGCACCTCCACTTTTTTCTCGTGAAGCCAGGCCACACCCTTGATTTCTCCATCGGCTTTAAGAAGGTCGGCTGTAAGACTGGTCCCGGCATCGGGGCCGGGCAGGTTCGGCCGGATGGCACGTGTCCCTCTTGTGCGAAGGGTGTTCGCTGACAGACCCTTGAGTGCCCTTTGTTGATCTAAGGGTACAAACATTCGGCCTTCGGCTAAGGCCGGACGCAACCATCCGGTCAGATACGGCCCAAGATCGGAACTGCACTTTTTGCTCTTAACCTTGAAATCGCGCAGATGAACTTTCAGGCTGTCACGGTTTGAGGTGTTCTGCTCCAGCTTGCGCACGAGATATCGTGCCCATGATTCCCTGTCAGGCGTCAGGGCATCTGCATCGATTTTCTTGAGAGGCACCTTTTCAGAGGCCGAAGCAACGGCCTCGGGTCCGTATGTGCCGAGTTTCATGACCTTCAGATCGATCGCTAAATCTTCACCCTGCTTCTGCCATGTTCCATGGAGGATCATGAACCTCTCCTCGTCTGCGCCCGGGAGGAGGGCTCTAACCCCCTGTTTTTTCATTTCGGTAATAAGCTTGCCACGCAACTGAGTGGCGAGGGGGAGGCTCAGACCGGTTTTTGCATCATAAAGGTCATAGGAACTGATCAGCACGGGCTGACCTTTAAGCTTTCCCTGTTCAACCAGCGTTTCGGTAAGCCTAACAACCGCCTCGTCTAAATCCGGATCGCCCCACCAGGACTGGGAAGAAGACTGACTGTTGGAATCGTTCTCCATAAGCTCCACACCCTCAGCCCAGGATAGGGAAGGGGAGTAACCGGGCAAGAGGGCACTGGTGCAAAGATAAAGAATGAGGATAAGGGCAAGGGTGAATAGACTGGCCCGCGTTGAATCAGATGGCCGGAAAATGACCTGACGATTTTTCATCTTATCCGCTCCTTTTTATACACTCTGTTAATTTCGGTGTTTTGACAATGTCTGTTGTCCGAAATTCACCCTTTACGGACATTAAACCCTTTGACCAAATTAGCCATCGCTTCGGGAACGTACCGCAAAAGGCCGGGTACTGTGGAAGATTTATAGGCTGCGCCTCCCCCTTGACAATTTCTACAATTGAAATCCCAAGCATAAGATGAAGCAAGAACCTCATGACGCTATTTCCCTGAAAAGCGATGCTTTCATCTGTAATTTCTGGAAGTTAAAGGAGCTATTTACTTAATGGTGGCCTTCCTCAAATCCCTATTAGTCAAGGATATACCATTTACTTATATGTTTCTATCACCAAACCCTGAGCTTTGCTTTGGCAATTTTTGCTTCGCTTGATTTGGGATATTTCATGATAAGCTTTCTCAGAAGAAGTCTTGCGCTGGTCTTGTCTCTTATCTCATAAAAGGCAAGTGCCTGTCGAAGAACAGCTTTCGGCACTTTGTTGCCTTTGGGGTATTTCTTTATCAGGACCTGGAAGGCCAAAATCGCGTGCTCATACTGCTTAAGGGCCATGTGGGATTCCCCTACCCAGTATTGGGCGTTGTCGGCCAGGTTGGATTTGGGGAATTTTCTGACGAAGCTTTTAAAGCCGGTAATCGCTTCCTCGTAATTTCCTTCCCTATAAAGCGCGAGGGGCAAATCATAGAGCCTTTTACCGGGAGGAGGAGGCACTACTTTTTCTGTCGGATAAATTGAAGCCTGTAATTGTTCCAGCCTGACCTCAAGCCTTTTATTCTCTCCAGCTTCCAACTCTACCCACATTTTCTTTGTCTTGTAATCGGTGTTTGAAACCTCCACATGGTAACTGCCGGAGTCAAGCTCCATTCCCTGGTAGAACTTTGGTTTTATGCTAAGGATTCTCACTCTTGAGTTTTTCGGATCTGTTTTTACAAAGAGCTTACCCCTTATTGTCTTACCAGGGATTGCCTTCGATCTACCGTCTCGGGAACGCACCGCAAAGGCCCGCTTGCTGATGGAGTAGCCGCGGTTGTCCCAGTACCTGAGTCCGCTGTAGAAATTGAAGTCCCGGACACGCGACGAATCCTTAGTTTCCCCTGACCATACATACCAACCAGTAGTTTCTAAAAAGGGTGTCATATTTTGCGAGCCAAACCCTTCTTTGTAAAGACTTGCCAGTTCATCCATATTAGGCATCCGCCACCCACCACCATCGAGGTACAGGCCTTGTACCCAGGATCTCGCTACGTTCCAATTCGTATCTCTATCAGATCCGGCCTTCCACTCAAGCCCGGTTTTCATATCCCTTACGATCCCATTAGCATAGGCAATATATCTGCCGTCATCTGAGATATCCCTGCCAGGCAAGCTTTTGTAAGTTTCATTTTCTCCTGGACCATGAAAAATGACCTTATCAAATTTTTTTCCGTCCAAATTGGCCCGAAAGAGGACTTCAGGCGCCAGAAGTTCGGGATGATATTTGTATTCGCGGGCCTTGGCCTTCGGTATGGGAACATAGAAATTGACAGTTGTTCCATTTATGGTCAAATCACCAAGCATTATTTGTCCCTCTAACTTATACGACCGAAATTTGAACGACACCTGGGATGCAGGTATAATGAAACGCTTTCCCTGCAATGCTTTCATCTGGCTGCCAAGCGGCTTGATCTGATCGTCGCGGACTGTTTCCAGTTCATCCCGCAAAGCGGCCAATTTTTGTTCTTTTGCCTGCCTTACGGGCGTAGCTTTACGCTCGGTCTCAGCCACTCTGGCTTGATAATCTTTTTCGGTCTCAAACTCCTTGTCCCTTGGCGGGATAGCCATGATGCGGGAGATCTTTTTGTCGTAGAACGTGCTCAGACTTTGTGTCTGCTTAATAATCTCGGTTGAAAAAGCCAGGGAAATGCTATCTCGCTGCCCCTTGATCTTCCTTAGTTCGGCAACGGCGGATTCGATTGTTGTTCCTCCGGTAAGGTCTTGGCTCAGCTCCTGCCGCATTTTGTCCGCTTGCATACGGAGCATGGCAAGCCGTTGCTCGTTTTCCGCTTCACGCTGTTTTCTATCCTTATCAAGCCGCTCCACCTCAAGCGCGGCTTGGCGCTGGCGTTTCACTGCCTCTTCTTTTTGCCTCCTACGGATCTGTGCCTGCTTGAGCTCTGCATCCTTGATGAGTTTCTGACGGTCGATCTCCCGTTCTCTCGCTTGATCCTTGGATTGGGCCGCTTCCTCCTTCAGTCTTTTTAGCCTGGCCAGCTCTGTCTGAAGGGCGGCTACCTCCGTACTGATTTCTCTGCGCTTCTTTTCGAGGTCAGGGACAAACACGAAGTCGCCCGTTCCATAAATCTCCCCGTCTACAGGACGCTGGGTATGGCCGCGTGCGGCCGCGTCCCCATATACCCGTTTCTTCAGGTATTGTCCCAACTCACGCGCAGTGATGTAATCTTCAGCGTTTTCCAGTGCCTGAATAAGGCGGCCGGTAAATACCGAATGTGCGCCAGGTCCACCGTCCAAAACAGTTTCGCCCTTTGATCCTGCCGTCAGCACTTGTCGTACCTGCTCATCAGTAATCGCTTTCAGGTATGAAAAATCCCGGCTCGGTTTGATCAGGGTTGCGCGTGTATCTAACATGAGACCAGCGAAGCATGCGTCAAAAATAAAGAAGACGTGTTTGGCTGAGATTGACACGCAAATATCCGATTTAACCTGCTGCATAGAGATGTTTTTGTACATTTCTGATGAGTTGAGTGAGCCGTCGTATGGAACAAGATAGCCCAGATCTTTTCCACGAAGCGTGCTGGGAATCGTAATTCCGTGCCCGGCAAAATAGACGAAGACACCTCCATCAGGGGTCAGAGAACGAAATCCGTAAAGCGCCTGCATGATCTTGTCGCGCGTGGCCTGTTCATTATAGAGAGTGATTATTTCGTCGAATTGGAAGCCATCACGCAACACCTTTTCCACCCCTTCCGCGTCTTTAACCGCATAGGTGAGCAGCTCTGATACACCCAAATTCTCATACCGGTCAATCCCGATGATTAGAGCGGCGGTGTAGTCGTACAGTTGAATCTTTTGCGATTGACCCTTGGGCGTTTTTGCGACCACACTGATCCCGCGGGTGGCCGCAGATAGCAGGGAAGGCACGATTAAGGTTAGTGATATCAAGGAAAATATAGCTAAAAGTCTACGTACTCTCATTCTAACCTCCCTACAACGGGTAGCGCTTACACTGGATTAGAAATAAATATTCAAATGAGCAAATTATCCACCGGTTCGGGAACGTACCGCAAAGACACCCGGCTTTCGATACAAGACAGCCTTTCAGCGCTAATATCGTCCTGCCTTTCTTAATTTCGCTTTTTCCTCCGCATATTCTTCCTGAGAGAGTAGGCCTATAGCCTTCAGGTGGCGCATTTTTCGCAGCCATTCGCCCTGATTCGTTTGAGGTGACGCCGTCTCCTTCGAAGAGATGTCATTTTTTGACGAGGTCTGCTTAGACGGGTTAGATATCCTCTCAATCTCAGAATTCGGTATTAGCCAGGTTGATCCTAATTTTGTCGCTCGCAATTGTCGATCTACAATCCACCGCCTGACAGTAGACTCCGGAACACCAAAAGACTCAGCAACTTCCACAACCGACCAAGCTTTCCGATTTCCCTTCTCTGCTTTGCCTCTCGGTGATTCCATGCCCTTTTCGGAACTTAGTGGAGAAGTCCTCTTCGGTGCGCCCAGATAAACCAGGATTTCGTTATCATTCAGTAATTCTTCGACTGCCAATCCTACGGCACCTCCAAAAATGTTTTCGAGACTATCTACAGACATATTGTTCCCTTCATATTCCCGACTATATCCGTCCCTTGTGGTAACTCTGAGGAACACTATGCACCTACTAAGGAAAGCAGTCGGAATCATATCTATTTTAGGTGTAATAGAAACGTTTAAGCGTTTATCGGCTTCTCCAGCAACGACAAACCCCTTCTTTTTTAATTCTGTTTTCAGCAAAGACATTGCTGTCTCTGTCCATGATTTCAGATTTCCCACTAATTCATATGAATCTTCCTCAATTGGCGGTCCCTGCATAGCTGAATCTGGGATATAGAGAGAATCCTCAATATTAGTAGTAATAAGAACTTTTGAACCTTGACGTTCCCTTGCGATCAGAAACTCTGTTGTGGAAAGCTGAGCATTTATGAGATTAACTTTTTTGCTCCCGGCAAATTGAGTCGCATAAAACGTTTTCGTCTTTTCAGGATTTATGGGATATTCTGTAAGGGAGCCAGCATGTCTGAAACCAGACAAAATGATGAATGCCACGAACAGAAAAATGAAGTTCTTTTTCACAGTAAGCCTCCTTGGATTTGTCAATTGCAAGAATTATAGAGATACGAAGATCAATCTTGAATATTCTTCTGCATCAAAAGGGTTGATATAAGAGACCTAAGTGCTATGTTAGTTACGATTCAAGGGTAGCAATTTTTTTATTCATAGATGTCCGTAAACAGCTTCCTCGCGAAGTTTTCGTCAAGATCTTTCAGGATTTCATATTGTGCTACTGCGGCGTCTTTATTTCCGTCAACCAAATACGCAAGTCCCAGGTGATAATGAGCCCTTGCGTTATCAGACTTAATTTGTATGGAATGCTTCAAAGCCTTTATTGCTTCTTTATATTTGCCAATATCATAATACCCGATCCCCAACTTAAAATAGGCTGATGCATCACTTGGATGAGCTTGTATCGCCCCTTTGAGTTTTTGAATTGACGACTTCGAAGATGCTTCTTCCCGTAAGCGTTCAAAAGCTGAGCCCATTCCTTGCTTATTCCAAGCCTTGCTAAATGCGTTTCCAAGGGTCTTATTGAGAAAAGGAACAAGAAACATGGTTCTGGGATCTATTGTTTCGTCAGATTCGATTTTCCCAGCCCATATGATTTTCTTCTCTTTTGTATCAAATATCTCTACGTCAATTTCAACTGTAGCCCCTGCACTGTGATAACACCCAACCCATAATTTGTTTATTTGTCCTTGTACCAGAAACCTTTCGTCCCTCTTGTTTTCGCCACCTGCTGCATATTTCTTAACCTGAAAACTATTTGCCATAAACAATGTTTCCATAGCATCCATGATGTCATTACTCACAGTTTGTGCACTGTGTATTTCGACCAGCGGATTATGGTAAACAGCGCCATAGATTGTTCCTATATGTGTGTCACCCTTTTCCGAGCCCTCTCTTCTGTCAGGGAAATTAAGTATAGTTACTGTTTGATCTTGGCCCAATTCTGTACTGTGCATCCCAGGGTATGAAAACGGATTAAAGCCCACATGATGCCCTGCAGCTTTCTGCTCCCCAGCGGCTGGTCCGTCTCCTGTTTCATCGGAAATGAAATCATCAGTCTCGGTTTCTTTTTCATCAGCCGGAGGCCGTTCAGTTTCCATAGCTTCTTTCAGCTTATCATTTGCAGTTTTACTATCACTAACGAGTGTAGCCATTTTCTGTTGTTCCATCTCCTCTTCAATTCTGTTTAGCCAGAAACGAAACCCCGATTCATCTGAAGGAATGGCGTTCTTAGTAAAAAGGAGACGTTCTTCCGTGGAATTTGGGGCGATAAGGTATGTTTCTACTTTTCCATCGCCTTCAAGCTTTATGTAGATGATTGCTTCATAAGAAGTTCGTTTTTCATAAGCGATCTCTCCTGGGTATAAAGCTTCTTCAATCTGTATATCTTCAAATAGGCCATAGTCTCGCAATAATCCTCCCATAAAACGATTATGCACAAGGGATGTCTTTACAATAAAATCAACTGTAGCTTTGTTCGCTGGATCATGGATTTGTTCCCGGGTCACTCCGCTTATTCCCCGGTTCATAACTGCGTCCTGGGAAGGCAATACTACCAATGCCTTTCCATACCGAGGTGCCTTTCTATGGGGAATTTGTCTTGAAATTTGAGATAGGTGATCTCGCTGGGCTTGAATAGCTTCTTCTCTAGTATCATAACGCACATCCTTGTATGTATACCATGAAGGTGCACAGCCGCAGAAAAATATAGTAGCAACTGCCAGAAAGCCAATGATAAATCTTTTCATAATTAATTCACCTTTCCTTTCATAAATATTCCAGCTTCTGCTACGCGGCCTGTCATAGAATGAAGCAGAGTTCCATTCGGTGTTGAGTGTCAAATTTAGCTTCAACCAATGACTACCATAGTATTTGGGCCGCTACGATACGAGCAGCAACAAGACAAAATAGCCCGGCAACCAGGCAGTAGCCTTGGAGCGGAAAGAGCCATTTGCCTTGACCTCTAATTTCCGCAACCGATTTCGTAATGATTTCTGCAAAGGATTCCTTAGAGAGTTTGTCAAAGCCTCTTTCCGCTTTAGCAGCAGCATGTTTATACATGTTTTTCGATAATTCTAAGTTATATTCGACCGATATATTTCGCAGGGCTTTTACCCCAGCAATTCCTGCAACTGTCAATAGAAACCAGGCAACTGCCTGCAATTGTGCCGCGAGTTTGTCGGCCACATCCACTGGGAATTGTACACTAAGGGCTAATATGGAAAAGGTTAGTGAGACTACGTAAAGTTCTGCTTTAACTGCATAACTTGAAAGGACCTCTAACTTCAGCTTTTCCAGATCTGATGCTTGATTTACATCGGCCATTCTAATCTCCGTACAATGGGTGGATTCTACACTGGATTAGAGGGGTATCCAAATAATCAAATTACCCATCGCTTCGGGAACGTACCGCAAATGCCCGTCCGTTGCGGGAGTCTTCTCGGTAGAGCCAGAAACTGTCGCCGCGGATGAAGTAGAAGCGACTCGCCTCCAACGAACCCTCATTCTCACCTGACCAAACATACCTCCCGCTGGTCTTCAACAGAGGCGTCATATTTTGCGAACCTGCTTCTTTCTTGTAAAGACCGCTCAGTTCTTCCATGGTAGGCATCCGCCAACCGCCTCCATCCAGGTTCAGGCTTTGTACCCATGATCTGGCTTCATCCCAAGTTGTATCTTTATCAGGACCAACCTTCCACTCAAGACCTGTCTTAGTGTCCTTTACGATCCCGCTGGGGAGCATGCAAAAAGAACCATCGCGGGAAACACAGTCTTGTCTCTTTATAGTGAGGGTTTTTCGTGTCGTAACCGTTGTGTGCCCATCGGTTGCTTTCAGCGTCACTACATACTGCTGTTCCTTTTGCGAACCACCCCACTTGGTATAGGAGTGCTGGGGTTTATCCTCTATAACAGAGGTGCCGTCCCCGAAGTTCCAGTTTAACACACGAATGGGATCATCTTCCTTGTCGGTGGCATCATATTTAAATGTGATTGGGGTATTCCAGTATAAGGGGCCATTCTCCGTCACAATTTGCACATTAGGCGGCGAATTGTATTGCCGGGCAAGCTTTTCCGTTTCTTTTAACTGTGTGTTTGTTGCGAATCCTCTGGCTTTCTCCAAGGATTCATGTCCGGTGGAGTAGTATCCGGCTGCGAGTTGGCCCGTTGCTTTCGCGAATAATTCTTGGAACATGCGGTCACGGTACTCCCGCTCCTTTGCCTTCGCCTCGAGACGTAGACTCGGAATCGGCTTCGTATCCAAGGTGACACCGTAATTAAAAAGGGCCTCTTGAGCCCTCTCCTGGGCAGAATTAAGCTCTTCCCGGGCACGCTCGAAACGATTTTGGCTGATAAATCCTCGGGCCAGGATCAGGCTCTCCTGGAATTCTTTCTCATACCGCACCCTGACACCTTTTCGAATGTCCTCAATCTTGTCTTTCGCCTCCTGTTCCAATAATCCACTGTGATGCCTTTTCAGATACGTTTCTATCCTTCTGATTTGGTCCTCAGTACCCGTCCTTTCTGTTTCTTTCAGGTAATAATTGTAAACGAGGCGTGCTCCTTTTTTAGCCGCTGGGTGTTTGGGAAAAGGGATCACGAGTCTGTCTTCCGCATCTTCCGCCTCTTTAAGATCCCCATCCTGCAGCAGGATCTCGATTTTCATGGCAAGGGCATCCGGTTTGGTAGAATCGTTCCGTTTTAAAATCTCCTCTACCATCTCCCCTGCTACACTTGGTTCATTTTTGGCTAACTTGGCTCGGGCAAGCTTTATAGCCACTTTGGAATCTTTTGGAAGATCTATTGTGACTGGTGTGGGGCGATAGGGTGCAGCGGCTTGAATAGGTTCGTGTTTTTGAGTCTTTGCCCTGTCCGCTATGGCTGCCAGAATCTGGCTGTCCACGATGCCTAAGGGGATATCAGGGCTCACATACCCCGATGCCCATGGCTTTTGGGAATGCCGAGTCTCGGATCTTACCTTGTCGTAAAGATAGTCATATGCCTCGACCATGGTTACAAAACCGTCCTTGTTGTCATCTGCTTCACCCTGCAAGGCTGCTAAGAGGTAATATGTGAAGACCCCATGACCGCCTCCGAGGTAGTCCTTTTCTAACGAGAGCTCGTCAGCCCGAGAGGCCGTTATTTTGGTGACCCCTTCCTTTGAACCCGCAAGCCTATCCATATACTCGTTGAATTTCTTTGAGGCTGATTTGCCCCTTGCGCCACCTACACCCGCCGAATGGCACGCATCTGCAAAGACAAATACACGCTTAGAATGAATGGTTCGCCTGAGAGCGTCATCGATGCCCCACATTGGAAAGGCGGTCCCGTAATATTTTCCGGGGACAGTGTCATAGCACGCAAGATATAGGTTTTCCGGGTTTTCCGGATCAGGTACCCCATGGCCGGCGTAAAAGATGATCACCAGGTCATCTTCAAGGCTTTTCGCCAAAAACCCTCCGATAGCATTCCTGACCTCATTGACTGTGGCCTTCTTGTTAGTAAGAAGAAGCACATGATCGGGCTGAAATGCCGCACCCTGGGGGGACATCAGGAACTCTGCAAATGCCTTCGCGTCTCTGTCGGCAAACTGAAGATCAGGGATTCCCTTCCTCCGGTCCCATCGGGTGTCGTATTTGTAATCCGATATGCCGATCACTACGGCCCACCGTCCTACCTTGGGGCTTACAGCCTGGGTGCGCATCTTCTGCACCACGTTGATGGCGCGGTCGTCCTTGGCGGCAGGAGGCTTTTTTGGGATAAGTTTGGCCTCTCCACCACACCCTGCAACCCAGATCGCGACTACAACAAAACCAAAGACAATGGTGCTAAGTCCTCTCAATTTGTGCAACATGTTGTTTTTGCTCCTCCAGAAAAGCATTAAATAGTGTCCATCCAGAAATGAGATAGTTTTTGCAGGATCAAGGAAGACGAAGATTTTAACCACAGGAATACATTCGAGTATTTCGAGGATTAAAATTTGAGTCTGACGCTGAGATTGCGGAAAATAGCCATTTATGGATCGACACTAAATATGAATATCGAATTTCTTGCTTAGTTTTCAAGGAGTTTCATCCGACAAACAAAAAATTCTCTTGCTCGACCTCGCAGCGAGACTGCAAACGAAATACATTTCACCGGGACCGGTTTGGGAAAGTCTTTAGTGCCGGAACAAAAAGTCGTGATTCATTGGACGACTGCCGAATTTTAAGAACATCAAAATCACCAGAGGCTTTTGACATGTTTATATTTGAGGATATTTCTGTCTTTCGTGAGAATTACAGCATCCTCTTGTCGGGCAGTTGCAACAATAATCTGATCCGCCGGGTCATCGTGGAAAGGCGGTGGTAACACGGTCGAACGATAGGCCAGTACGGGAGAAAGATTGATCAGTCTGAGTTTGGGCAGATCAAAGGCTGCATTCAGCCAGTCTTCAGGATTACAGGAGATGGCTATCCTTCCCTTTTCAAGAAGCTTGCAAAATTCCCAGGGAGAAATCGCGGACAGGAGGAGTTCGTCGTAGCTGTTTGTATCACCGATCAAATTCGTCACCTTACGTGACAATTTCTGAGGGTGCATGTACCACCAGATCCAGGTATGCGTATCGAGCAGATATTTCATTTGCAGGCATCCCACATATCCTCACCCAGAGGTGAGACAATATCTTTTTCGAAAACAAGATAATCTGCCAGCTTACCTGGTTTGGGTTCAATTTCCGAGCTGCGATATGGAATCACCTGAGCAAGTGGTTTGCCCCGCTTCGTCACAATAATCCCCACTTGTGACTTCGCGACCTGATCTAACACTTTGAATAAGTGTGCCCTGAATTGGCTTATACCCATTGTTTCCATAAAATAAACCCCTTACTCTATACCGGAAGTATAATAGTTACATGAAATAGTCAGGTCAAGATAGAAAGCTTTTTTGGACGCAGATGAACACGGATTTTCAGGATTTATTGGGCGTCAACATGGTTCTTTTTGGGACAGATACCGCCTTTGGGGGGGCTCGGGTTTGGATATGCGGTGCAGGTGATTCTGTTAAAAATTGACTATCAGAGTCCGGGTTGCCTCATTGTCCCATAGAGAAAGAGAAAGGGGTCACCCATTAAAGGGTACGTCAAGAGAAAAAACACCTCACCATTAAAAAAATATTCTTTTTTTACTTTGGCTTTAACTATCGCCCCAGTGCGGCTTTGTTTAACCCTCCAATTCGCGCCCGCTATT
>Ga0222636_1000797_pt1 | contig 14382 bp, 10 predicted proteins | sample AntAcemetagen141_FD_179811 | JGI IMG/M metagenome (GOLD analysis project Ga0222636, IMG submission 179811) | Saline water microbial communities from Ace Lake, Antarctica - #141 | ecosystem: Environmental > Aquatic > Non-marine Saline and Alkaline > Saline | place: Antarctica: Ace Lake...
GCTGCTTTCCCAAGTTTAATCAACTGAACCAGATCTCGTCCTGCCGAACAGACATAGGCACAGCATCCGCACTCAATACAGCTCGCGGCATTCAAACTCTCAAATTCTTCCCATCGGTTATGTTCAACCATCGTTCCCAGATCACTGGGAATCAAACCCATCGGGCAAACCCGGAGACAGTCCCCGCACCGAATACAGGGTAAATTACGATCGCGGGAATCGGTTCCCATAACCAACAACCCCGAGGTTCCTTTGATCACCGGAGCGGACAAATCAGACTGGGCGATCCCCATCATCGGTCCGCCGGAGAGCACTCTTAACTCACCAGCTGGTACCCCTCCCGTTGCCTCCAGCAGATGCGAGAACGGAGTCCCGATCCGGACACGGAAATTTCCCGGTTTTTTCACTTCCGGACCGGTGACGGTTACCACCCTTTCAATCAGGGGTTTATTCAAGAGGACGGCTTCCGCGATCGCTACCGCGGTCCCTACATTCTGAACGACGCAGCCGACCGCGGAGGGGAGCTTTCCCACCGGGACTTCCCGACGCAAAAGAGAATAAATCAACTGCTTCTCCGCTCCCTGGGGATATTTCACTTTAAGAAGCTGAACCCGGATATTTTTTTCTCGATGAACCCCGGCCTGCAGTTTATAGAAAGCGTCCATCTTGTTAGCTTCAATCGCTATCACTCCTTCCTTCGCTCCGGTAGCCAGCATAATAAACCGGAGACCATCGATTACCTTCTTCCCCTCTTCCAGCATCAACCGGTGATCGACCGTTAAAAATGGCTCGCATTCGGTCCCGTTAATAATCGCGTATTGAATATCCGTATCGGGAGGAGGAGCGAGTTTGACCTGGGTTGGGAACCCGGCGCCACCCAAACCAACAATACCAGCCCGGGCTACCCTCTCTCTAATTTCATCCGGGGAGAGTTGAAATGGATCTCCCTCCGCCAGGGAATATTCAAAACCGGATTCTTTAAAGTCTGTCTCTATCTCTATCGCCCGGGAATCCGGCCCGGTGGGATCAGGGAATAACTCAATGGCGGTTATAGTTCCGGAGACAGAAGCATGGAGAGTTGAGGAGACGGGACCGACCGGTTCGGCGATTACATCTCCCACTTTGACTTTTTGTTTTACTTCGACTACCGGTCGAGGTGGCGAGCCGATATTCTGGCAGAGGGGAATAATTACTCGTGGGGGAAGAGAAAGAGTCTTAATCTTCTTCCCCTCCGTCCGTTCCTTATGCTCAGGAATATGAATTCCTCTTTTAAATGTCAGCAATCCGGGCATCTTTTTTAGCCGCAAGAAAGGCGCAAAATTTGCAAAAGTTTCCTTGGAGTAAAGCAAAGACACTAAAAGCTTTTAATTTTAAGCCGCCTTATGCCAATGCCACGTTCGAAGTTGGATGCCAGTCCCGCCGTAGCTTTAGTGAAGGCTGATTCGACGCTGGCCAGCCGTAGCCTTGGCGAAGGCTGGTTCGGAGTTCGATGTTCAGTCTTTTTCCCTACCAGAGCATTCCCACCCCTTTTACTTCCATCAAGTCCGGATGGTCGTCTCTCTTTTCAACAATTATAGCCCAGAGACGGACTTTTCGGGATAAATATTTCTTAAGATCGATAGTATCTCCGGATAGAAAAGCAAGCGGACGGGAATCAAAGCGATTTTTCAGCAGTTTATACGCATACTCGTGATCAGCGGTAGAAAACGGCTGACCCAGCTTTTCAATGTAACCGCTATATGATCTGGCCAATGCTGACCGCACGGACCGGGGCGACGCAATAGTCAGTGATGATGACGGCCCGGGCCGCGACGATGTTACCGACCGAGCCGGTGGAGGTGATGAAACCGGAATAGGGTTAGGTACTGTTATAACGATTACCTCTCTGCTCTCAGGAGATGAATCGTCCTGAACCCCGGAGGAAGAAACCACTCTCACTGTCTCACCGGATTCCGGAGCCGTACCGATCGTAGTATGGTCGATGTAGCGGGAACTCACCCAGAGTCGTCCGGTATCCGGGAGATCGATCTTTACCCACCCCCCCTTCTCTTCCAGAACCGTAACAGCGGTTCCTTGCCGGAGATAAGTCAATCGTCCATACGAAATACCCGGACCGCTCCGGACATTAACCCGGCGTCCGGTAACCAGTCCATCTTTGACATACTGCTTCGAGACCCAGGCGGACATTTTCATCGGAGGGATAATCGCGCACCATTCCCCGTCGGTCAGGAGAATCCGTACCTCCTGCCCCCTCTCCAGTTGCCCGACGACCTCCGATCTCAGGCTGGGGCTGACCCGCATATTAACGTTATCCCCGGTAACCGTACCCGGCGCTGAATCAACCTCAGCAAAGACCGGTAATCCGAAAGAGAGAAGAAAGGAGAACGCGATAATCAATATGCACAAGCAAGCTTGCGCGTTCAAAAATCCACGCCCTGATGAAAATAGTATATTTTGAACGTTTTTTCTCTTCAACGTCTTTATTTTTTCTAAGAAAAAGGAAATGTTAAAACATAAAACCGGAATTGAAAAAGATTGTCCCTTTATTGCTTAATTAGAACCATGCTGATCTTGGTTCAAAACTAACTTAGCGCCGCAGGCGCTAAGTTATTCTTTAACCAGGGTCTTGGGCAAACCCAGGATAGACTGCTTTTCATCCCACTTGCCCTTTTCCTTAAGATAACGTACCCGCTCATAGCGTTTAAGCACATTCCTCTTCGGCTTGATCTTTCCTTTCCCTCCAAAACTAGGATGCTGTGACATTTGAATATCCTCCTGATTTAGAACTTAGCCCCGATCACGGGGCTAAGTCCTATAGTGCCTTAAGTGCCTAAAGTGCGCTTAAGTGCCTAAAGTTAAAAGATTCGCCTCGTCAACGGAGTTGAGCATTAAATTATTTAATTTTGCTACAGTTATTCTTCCAATTATCCGAAGAGTATAACTTTCTAAAAAAAATTGAAAGAAAAGTTTTTCGCTTGCTTCCAGTTAATTTATTCTCTTTGATTAAAATTTTGGGAATATTTTAGTTCTTTGAATAGCCACCATGCCTATCATCCGGATCCCTCCCGCCTGATCCGATAACTTTAGGCACTTTAGGCACTTCAGGCACTTATAACTTCCCTCCCCCCTCATCACGACGCTGTGGCGTGACGAAATTTGCCTGGCGCCCTCAAGCCCAATGCGACAACTTTAGGCACTTAAGGCACTTTAGGCACTTACAACTTATCACCTTTACCGGCCCGGAGGCGGGCCAGGATATCTTCGGCAATACCGGCAAAGTTACTCTCCGGATACTGCTTCCGGAGTTGATCCAGTACTTCTTCCGCTTCCTGGTTATTCCCAGCTTTTACGGCGCTGATTCCCCAGCAGTACATGGCCTCAGCCCGATCCCCGAAAGCGGAGTACTTCCCGCATAGCTCTTTCAACTCCCGGCAGGCTTTCTTATAATTCCCCAGCTTCCCCTGGATATATGCCCGGGCGAAGAGCGCGTTATCTTTCAGACTGCTCCGGTTATCCGGATCATTCTTAATAATCAAATTAAGCATCTCACCGGCCCGATCCCATTGACCATCATCCATATAACATCCGGCCAGCTGCCAGGCGGTCTCGAGATTGCCGGGGGACACTTTCAACCCGGCCCGAAGCCGGGAAGCACTCTTCTCCCTCTCTAACCCGGCCAACATCTTCTCAAGGAGATCTTCCGGGCTAATAGTCCCGTTAATCTCTCCTAATCGGCTCCCATCCGGAGCAATGAACAATATCACCGGCACCCGTTTAATCCCATAGCGCGTAAACGCTCCGGGAGAACTCTGATGATCCAGCCAGACCGGGATAAACCTCTGGGCGGCATCTATTATCTTCTCCTCGGTAAAGATCTTCCTCTCGAACTTCCCGCAGAGAGCACTCCCGCTCTTTCTGAAATATATCAGCAGCGGTCGCCCATCGGCCCGGGAGAGAGAAAGCGCTCTCTTCAAATCCGTCCGCCATCCGATCACAGCGTTTAACCGGTCGATCGCTTTTAACGCGGCCTGCCGGACCGGATAGGATCCACTCTTTGAATCATAATAACCATCATTCCGGGAGACCTGCCCCAGATACGGCAGGGCTCTACGATCCCCGCACCGCCCCAGGGCGAAGGCAACCGACCATCGGACTTCCCAGCTCTTATCCTTCAATAAAGGCAGTAACCCTTCCAGATCAGCCTGACCCAGCATACCGATCCCCAGAGCTGATATCCTCCTCAGATCGGGAGAGGTCGCTTTCAATCCATCTTTAAAAAGTTTCTCGACTTCCGTACCACCCAGCCGGGAGAGAGCGTAAGCCGCGCAATGCCGGACCAGCATCGAACGGTCATGGAGGAACGGAGCCAGCAACGGGATCGCGGTTCTTCCCTCCTCAATCAGAGCCAGGCAACCATCGGATCTAACCTCCGCGTCCGATGAGAGCAGATCTATTTTAATCATCTCAATATCCTGCGCTGCTATGGCGGCGCAGGATATTGAGCATAATATAATCATCAATATTATATTTTTCATAACTACTAAATTCAGTTCTCAGTTATTTTGTGATAATTGTTACGTAAGCTTTCAGTAAACCCTGTAAATGCTATCGGCTATCCTTGATCGCTGTAGCTGCGGTCGTTGACCGCGGCATCCCCGGTCATCCGCGGTCAACGACCGCGGCTACAACACCCAGCTATAAACATGATTTACCCGGTTTGCTGAATGCTTACTTGATATACTTATAACCTCAAATCCTAAAACTATTCAATTCCTCCTCCACCATCGGTGATGCCAGGATCTGTTTCACTTCTTTCCTCTCCCCTCCTCTCCAATAATCTATCTCAAAGACAGACTCTTCTTTCTCCTTACTATACCGGGCACAGATAGCGGCAGAAACTGATATATCACCCGGGGAGAGTTTACCCCGACAACGCAATATTATTAAACTCCCCGGGCGCCGAGCGGCCTGAAATAAATAGTCATTCTCCCTCGCTAATTTTATCAAGGCCCTATTCTCCTGGTCATCCCGGCCGGAAACCACCCGGACTCCGGAGGAGATCCTAAAGTGACGCCCGACCCTGAGAAGTTCGAGATCCGGGATCTTCCATCCCTCCTGTTCTTTTAACTCCAGCAGCTTGCGGCAGTAGCCCGGTTCGGTCAGAAGACATCCGCCCCCGGGAGAAGAGTAGTCTTTTAACCCATACCGTGCCGCCAGGGCGAATTGATCCTTCCGGGAACGGCCGGATAAGCTTAATAACTTTGATCGGTCAACCCATCCCTCCTTCTCCGGCATAGTCTCGGGCAATAGCAATGCCGAGAGCGGGCGGAGGAGCAGCCCGGGAGAAGTTCCTTTCGCGACCGCGTTCAGAGCGTCCCTGGTCTGGGATTTTGGACGCTGGCCTACAACTTCTCCGGTGATGATAAAAGACACCGCCAGTTCTTCCAGTTTCCGGGTAGCAATTGAGACCATCAAACGGTGGCAGTCGGTGCAGGGATTACAGTTCCTCCCGTAGCCGTATCTGGGATGCCTCAGGATCCCGATATACTCCGCCGTAATATCGTAACTTTGGAAATCTATCCCCAGTTCCAGGGCGGAGCGTCGCCCCCGCTCACTGCTGAAGAATGGGGTAGAATAACTAACCCCGATCACTTCAATCCCCTGGTCCATAATCAACCGGGCCGCCAGCATACTGTCCAGCCCTCCGGATAATAAAGCTAATGCCTTCATAATTTTTGGTTCTAAAAAACTATATATTCACCACGAAGGTCACGAAGACCACGAAAAAACCCCAAAAGAAAATTTATAATTGATTCTGATTTTTTTGAATTCCTTCGTGAACTTCGTGTCCTTCGTGGTAGAAATGCTTTTCGAATAAGCTGGAGCCAGAGTATTACGAATTCATATGCACCATCTCATAAATCAACTGCCCGGCCTTGATCAGTTCCTTCCTGGAAAGACTCTCTTCCTTGGTATGCGGCTTCAGGTAACCCACGCTTAATACCAGTGAAGGGATTCCCAGGCCGGTGGTAATATTAGCGTCACTGGCGCCGCAGGATGACTCCATTACTGCCTCAATGCCCATATGTTCCAACGCCCGGCTGACCAGCTCAATCGCGGGACTGTCTTCCGGGAAGTAATAACCTGAATAATCCTGGTGGGAATAGAATACCACCTCTCCCCCAGCTTCCTCCGCCGCCGATTTGAAACACTCTTCCATGTGATCCGCCTGCCGACGAAGCCTCTCTTCCTCGATACTCCTCACCTCCCCCACCACATCCACCAGTTCCGGGACAATATTCTGGGCCTGGCCTCCGGAGATAGTACCGATATTGGCGGTGGTTATTTCATCAATCCTCCCCAGCTTCATCTTCGCGATTGCCCGGGATGCGATCACCACCGCGCTCACCCCTGATTCCGGGTCCATGCCGGCATGGGCGGATTTGCCCTTGACCGTCACCGCGATCTTCACGCCGAAGGGGGCGCCATTGACAATTCTCCCCACCGGACCGTCGGAATCCAAAATATAAAGATATTCGCCCTTGAGCCACCCTTTCCGCAATGCCTTGGCCCCGAAGAGCCCCCTCTCCTCCGCCACGGTAAAAAGCAGCTCCAGAGGAATAGGACTCCCCCCCTCCTCCACCAGCACCCGGGCGCATTCCAGCATCACCGCCACACCCGCCCGGTCATCCGCCCCCAGGATGGTGGATCCATCCGAATAATAAACCCCGTCCTTCTCCACCACCTTCAGCTTTTCGGTAGGCAGGACAGTATCCAAATGAGAAGCAATGGTTAAGGTACGTGCCGCGGAATTTTTCCCCGGCATCCGGACCAGGAGGTTACCGCAGTCACCTCCGATGGATTCCGCCGCGCCATCTTCTTCCACCGTAAGCCCCAGATCGGAGAAATATTTTTTCACAAACTCGGCCACCGGCCGTTCCGCGAAACTCACCCCGTCAATCCCAACCAGATCAAGAAAAGTCCGGCACAACCTCTTTTCATCTATTCCATTTTTCATGCCGGGAAGTATATCTCAGGAATACCGCAGAGTCCACCGGGAATATATTTTTATAATCCTTAAGGGGCTGTTGGCCAAATCGACATGGCCGAGCGAGAGGCGATTATGAGAAGATTTCAAGGCGCGACGACCTGCCCGCAACGCCAGCAAGCTGGCTTGCGTGGCGGGCGGGCGAAGGAGTACCTTAACGGTACTTTAAGGAGGAGCAACGTAGAAAGGGCTCTTAAAATCCTATCGCCCTTTGGATTGCGTGGATTTGGGCAACAGCCCCTTGGGGTGTGATCCTCTTTCTTTCTAACAATAGACTTATTAATTTGGGTGTGACCCTGTTCCTTTCCTATATTCTGCGAGTTAAAACGTTACTACGGGGATTTGGGCAACACGCCGTTAATGGGTGACCCCAACTCACTGGTTTTTCCCAAATTTTAATTCATTAATTAAATCTTCTACCCCTTTCTTATCTTTATTATGCGATTTTTGTTCCATTTTCGAATAATCTTTACTTAATTCAAGAATTCGGAAAACTATTTTTTTAAAAATTGATCCGAGTATTCTCACATCTGAATCACTAATATTGATCGTCCCCGTATGTACTAAATCTGATCTTTTATTATAAAATTGTTTCATTAACTTATATAGTTTTATTCTCTTTTTATACGAATTCTCCATTAAGAATGCGGTTTTTTCTGAGAGTTTTTTCCCTAAGTAATCTCTATCATTTTTTGTCAATAGCAAAGCCTCGAATGATGATATAAGCAATAAAAATCTTATTTCTGGCTTATAAGAAAGTCTGGATAATCCATAAACCCTAAGGGCTTGCAGTATTTTTTTACTAATTTTATTTGGCTTGCTTTTAATACTAATGCTAGAGAGTAAATCTAAATAATCCTTATAAATGTCTGGTCTATATTTAGACCATCCTATAATTTCTTTTTGAGGACTTAAATACGCTGTAGTTTGTATATCTGGTGATCTAATTAATCCAGGACAGTCTCTAGGATCCATATCAAGATCAAAGATTAAGGATAAGAAAGCCAATGGCAGTTCTAATTGTTTGAATAATTCTTCCCGCGCAAATACCGTAGTATATGATTTAAACTTAACTTTTGCGAATGATCTATTTTCAATGCAAATGCTTTTTTGGTTTGTTACAAATTCTAGAACTTCTTTAAGTTTTTTATCTTTTTTATTTCTTTTAATGACTTTCAAAGAACCAATTTTAGTATCTAATGGTAGATCTAACACTCCCGGTAAAACAATGGTTGCTTCGTAACTCTTCTCCTTTTTTAGTAAATCAACAAATATATTTATATTTTCCTTTAACTTTCCTTTTGATTTTTCAGGCATTACAGAAAGTCTGCTAAGAAAATTTCCAACTTCTCTATATAGCTCAGCTGAGGAATAATTCTTTGTGACATCTGGGTCTTTCTCAACTTGCTTTACTATTTGTTCAATGGCTTCACTATTAATAGAATAAACAGGCATTCTAAGTTTTTTAGAGAGTATATCAGACAAACCCTCTGAAAATTTTTTCGCAGAAACTATTTTTGAGTTTGGAGACATTTCATTAATCCTTTTTTGCTTTTAATTCTGACTTCTGGTGCAAAATAGTTAAAAATCTCCGGCTACATAAATAATTTTCATTCATAGGATTTTATCCCTTGTTATTTATAATACGATTGCCCCAAGCTTTGTATTTCATAATATAATCTCTCCTGAATTACCTTCTGTACCTGGCTAAACTGCTCCCCGCCTAGTCAAACTTAGTAATTAGGCTGTGACCCTGTTCGCTTCTGTTCGCTTCCTACTAACGAGAAAGCTATTTTTTATTAAAGAATTTCTTCGCGGAGAGATCTAATGTTGCGACATTCTGTTTCATCATGATTTCATTATAATGGCTCTGCAGGAATTGAAACCAATCCCCTTCCTTGCGATAATTATCATCAGATTTACTCGTCAGGAGTTCTTTTAATGAGCATTCTTTTGATTTCAATATTTTAATTATTGCTTCGAAAGTGCTGATCCCAATAGCGTAAATGGGAAGTGATGGATTAGGTCTACCTTCTAATGATGTATAAAAAATATTTCTATACCAAAGTGAGTTGGCGAAATGAATTTCTTCAAGAGTCACGCATAAACCAAAACAGTATTTATTGGGTTTAAAATCAGGAAATTCGTTTTTAAGTCCATCTTCTGTTTCTTTAATTTGAGTAATTGCTTTGCATATCTTATTTGTCGAATTATCGTTTTTTATAGCTGGTTCGGTAACTAAACGAGCAGAATATTTAATTGCTTTGCATTCAATAAAACAATAACAATCATCAAGATCCACCACGTAATCACAGACATTACAATTATCTGGAAGCAATTTAATTAATTTCTTCTCGGTGAAAATCTTATCTTCCTCGAAGACTTCCATTAATAATAATCCTATATAGTCTTCAAATATTTTTCCTAAATCCTTTGAGAAACTTTCTAGTCCAGATTCATGTCCCAGCTTAATAGGAGTTCTCCATGTTGAACGTATTAAGAAATCACCATGTACAATCAAATATCGATTATCAGGTAGTTTCAGAAGAGGTCTATCAATAAATATCGAAGGAACTTGATGAATCAAATGAGGACCAGGGTTTTCTAATAAACACTCAAAATTTTTACGTATCTCATTCTCATCACATGAAACAACCGAAAGCGGATATAAAAATTGAGTGTCTACAATATTCAAAAATAATGAGTCTGAGCCTAAAGATGCATTTACAGCCAGATATATAAACTTGATCCAGTCTTTAAGGGAAAATGAATAATTTTTTTGCAAATATGAATTAAACTCGGTGAATTTATGGGAGTCTCCGAAAAAATAGAATGATCTAAGAAGATCATCAACATTACATGATAATTGAGGTTCAAGTTGTCTATGCTCAATCCCCTTTACCAATAGATCTATCTCTTTATTTTCTATGCAATATAAATGGTAAGATTCTGCTAGTTTGATAGATAGTTGTATTAATTCATTGAAATATTTCAATACGGGAACAGTAGAATAAAAAGGTCTATTGTAGTAAAAACTAGCTTCAATTACAAAAAGGTAGACGAATGTTTGGCTAACATGATCTGAAGAACGATTCTTAAAGTTAGAACGTATGGTATTTGCCAATTGGATCGCTGTCTCGTAAGGATCTACTTTCTTAAGTATATGGTAAAACTTTCCCAAAATATCCAAGCATTTTTGGCGCGATTCCCGGAGTTTTATATCATCGGTATTCTCTGTCATTAGACAAGTTATTGCATTTGAGGTTGAATTTCTACGGAATTTTGCTTAAAAGCCATGTTCTCCACCAATAAATGTAGACTCCATTTATTCCTGAATAAAACTTCATGTAATTCCGAGGACACCTTATTAAATTATTATTAGTTTTTCCTTATGATGCTGCCGGATTACGCATGGTGTCCCCGGGATTTCTATTCCTTCTCTAACACTTTCAATAATTTCCCCATCCAATTTCGTAAAAGATTATATCCTTCTCCACATTTCATAGTTTCTACTAAATCAATATCTTCTAGATACAATTTACTCTTAAATATTCCTGTCGCTTTTTCTATATATTCCAATAAATGAGCATAATAGTAGGCAGAGTATAGTTCAAAATCAATAATGCCATCATCGCAATTTATAAATATCTCCCGTGGGATCGAGATATTTTTTTTATCCGGGCAAATTTTAAAAGAAATCCTGTTTGTTCTTGGATCATAAAAAGAGAAAGTGAAACCATCCAAATGGATAAAACTATTGCGAATATTCCGCAGATCTTTGAACCATCCAACTTCCGTTACTAGGGGTATCAAATCAGATCCTAATTTCTTTGGTGATATTTTCCCCTTTTGAACTTTATTCAATAATTTTTCAAAGGAACATCGGAAGGAATCACCAGGCATTTGTGTTGGGGAGTTAGAGAGCGCTCGAATTACCGAAGCTAAATAATCAAAAATTGAACGAATAAGTATATGGAAATATTCAATATCTATCGAAGTAAAATTCATCCAACTATTCTGGTCGATACCATTTTTTTTTAACAGATTGCGTTGCCAATCAATTCGATGAACAAGGATTGGTAATATTGATAACTTATTTGAAATGCACCAAAACCAATTTGCCAATTTGTTTTCTTTCTCAGATTTATCTTTATAGCAATCGTATTTATTATGATTGTCGCGAAGAAATAGTTGTATTTTTAAAAAATCACTCATCAAACAATAACCAAGCTCATCACGATTATGTATCAGTGATTGAGCGTGCTTGAGTGTTTCGAGATCTTTGAGCCGTTGGAACTCTTTGATCAAGTAACGCTTAAATGCCTCCGATATCAAGGAAGCAAACTCGAAGGCGATATCTTTGTGCGCATAGGTTCCTCCGTAGCGGCCCGCCTTGGAAATAATACCGATAGCGCCTGTATTTTCAATCCACTGTTTCAGTGTAAGAGTGAAACTGTTAAGTCCGGCCTGTTTTTTAAACCCGTCGAATTCGACGGGTTTAAAATCCGGATTATTTAGACGCTCCCAGATGCCGAGTATCTCAATGGTATTCCTGTTTCTGAGCCAATTCCTGATCAAATCATCAGTATGCTCTGAATTTTTATACCGGGCAATATCAGTGATACAAATATAATCCAACTCTTTCCCTGCAAGAATGGTGATTTCCCCGCCTTGGACCTCGATTATTTTGTTTTTTGCGGGCATCTTATCCACCTTTAATTGTGGCAAATTCGCCGTAATTACACTTGAGAATAGAGGTTCACACTCCAAATGCTAAGTTTTAGATCCGGGCAATAAATCTTGAAATTCTTCTATCCAACCATCTATCTTTTTTTATCTCTCCTGAATTACCTTGTGGACCTATCTGACCTACTCCCAACTTAGTCATACTTAGTAATTGGGTTGCCCCTGTTCCTTTATTGTTCTCAATATCGCTCGCGTTCTGCTTCACGAATGGTCCTAAAAAACAACTTGATACATTCCTTGCACATAATGGAATTCGTGATAAATATGGGTTTTGTAGCACCTTCATCTTTCCAAACCATTTTTCTTGCCGCGTTTTGGTCAACTTTAAAATGGGTTTCATAGATGATGTTCGTATCCGGTGGATTACTCTCTGTGACTTTGAGGTTGAGAACTGCATCTCTTAAACTATTTGCACATCGGCTCACCCAGCTTACCAAAAGATAATATCTCGAGTATTCCAATCGAACCCAATCTCTATATTGCCCGAGTGCGGTCTTCATAGATTTGGCCCCAGTTTCTGTAGATTCCCTTGCTGCCTCTACTATCATTTCGAACAACTCAACCGCCAACTCGTCTGCCGCTTGAACTCCTTTCCCCGAGTTCAGAAATGCTCTACGCTGCTTCTCTACTAAATGATCCCGCTGCAAGCGCATAGTCAGGTCGCTGGCCGTCTCTACTTTAACTTCGCCACCCTGGTCTTTCAGCTTGTCTAGGATGGCCACAGCTGCTCCTAAAAGTTCGTACCTCTCCAAATCCCACCAGATATTGGTCGTAGGAAGCCATTTCGGTAGATCATCTTTGTCATCGACAACAATGAAAAAAGTGAAGTCATAACCTTCACCATGCCCACGGCGCCGTATTGCATTTTTTTCGATCCTTGTCCAAGGAGTCGTCCCCCATTCTTTCCTAAATAGAACAACATCAATTCTAGCCTGCTCACTAAAAATCTTTATTAATTCCACCTCTCCGTCCCTGCCAGCTAATTCAATCTGTCGTTCGGTAAAAATAAACGTTTTTACCTGATCTTGGATAAGATGGTTGATCTTCAATGCAAGATCCTCATCTTGTATTAGATAAGAAATCGCAACCCCGAACTTAAACTTTCTATCTGTTGATTGATTTATTGTATTCATGGAAAACCTTTCTCATTCCAGCAGAGGAATTTTCTATTACGGACATAATACCCCTCCTCTAAATAGTATGCGGGGACTTCGTCCAAATCAATTCAACTTCTGGACATTTAAAGGGCACAGAAGGGCGCAAGGTCAAACCCGGACTATTGACTAGTAATAACTCCGGACAAAATTTATTTTAATTCTTCTATCCAACTATTTATATTTCTTTAATCTCTCCTGAATTACCGAAAGGTTCTAATCACTTGAAATCGCATTTTGCGACTTCAAGTTCATAACTTCTTTCCGCGTAAGCTGAAAGAAAAAGTATCCTTATAGGTTGGCTAATCTGTTCCCTTCTTAACCATACTTACTAATATATATTATGCCCGGGTCGTGCCTGAGAAGCGCTTACAACTTGCCCTATAAACTTCTCCCATTTCTTATCAGAAAAGAAAAAAACCGCCGGGAAGAACGAGTTGATGATTCAATCCAGACAAATTTTTTTTGTGAACCGATATTTCATATTTTAAGGAGTTCCGTGAGCGACCTAAAAAGATACTTAGCAGCATGTTAACTATATCTTTCATCTTACAATTGCGCAATATAAATCGGAACTTCATTTTATTAGAATTGTAAAGTACTTGTTATGTAAAAATAGGGGAATAAAAATAGGGGACGTTGTTAAGTTGTTAACTTATTTCTTCCCCTACCCCACTATCTCATCTCGGCTTGATTAAAATTACCCTTTCTGTCCGGCGATTTTTTGGCTGCGGTATTTCTTCTTTTTCTCCCTCACCTGAAATCCGATCCGTCTGCGGGGAGGCTCCGGTTCTTCCGGAGGAGCCATGAGTTGCCGAATCGCCTCGAAAACCACACGGAATTGATCATCATATCTTTTTTCCATCTCCGCCAGTTTCGGACCAGGTCGGCATGAGATTTCAGCAATTGTCGGAGACGGACAAAAGCCCGTATGATCTCGATGTTGACCCGAACCGCTCTTGGACTTCGCAAAACACTGGAAAGCATGGCGACGCCATGCTCTGTAAAAGCATAAACGTTTTTTGCATGCTTGATTGTCGAACATGTCACAATTTGTGATATGTTCCGAATATCCTCTCTGGTAAGTTCAAGAAGGAAATCATCCGGGAACCGTTCACGGTTGCGACGGACGGCTTGATTCAAAACCCTTGTTTCCACTCCTTAGAGATCTGCTAAGTTTCGATCCAGTATGACCTTCTGTCCACGAATAAGCAGGATCGAACGTTCTATTCGTTCAACAGGGATCAAGGACTTCTTCCTTTTTTTTCTTTGTACGATACTTTACGATAGCTTCTCCTTGACCTCCTTTATCTTTCCGTTTCCGGCCCGACACCAAAATGCCCCGCTTCGTTCCGAAGCACGTTCCGGGGCATTTTCATGCTTAAACTATAACGTAATCCCGCCGATCAGTCAAACTGATTAATCTCATCCTGA
>Ga0222636_1000811_pt1 | contig 14117 bp, 21 predicted proteins | sample AntAcemetagen141_FD_179811 | JGI IMG/M metagenome (GOLD analysis project Ga0222636, IMG submission 179811) | Saline water microbial communities from Ace Lake, Antarctica - #141 | ecosystem: Environmental > Aquatic > Non-marine Saline and Alkaline > Saline | place: Antarctica: Ace Lake...
TGGGTAACAGAGAACACAGGGACAAACCAGGCGGTTGTCCATTGCTATGAAAAAGATGCAACAGTTGCAACGAGTGATTTATTGTCGTCGTCATCAACCATTACTGTCACGAACTTAGAACCCGACACGGCATGGAACTCTTTATCTATGTCCGGCACATTAGTAACTGCCACTGAATATTTAGTTGATATACAGGGTTATAATTCTGGGTCAGGAAACTTACGGATAGCGGGCGATGATGTTGGGTGGGGTGACATTAAGGCGTGGACTGATGCTGACTTTACCGCACCAGCCACAATGACAGACTTTGGTAGTCAGAGTAACTTTGCACCGACTGTCCGTATAAATTATACCACTGGTGGCGGCTCAGACCCACAACCAACCCGTCGACGAAAAATATTATTAGGAGAATCATAACATGTTAAAAACATTAATTCTATTCCTGACAATACTGCTGATGCCATTATTGATATTTGCAAATATTGTGAACAATTCAGGATCAGCGGCGGCTGATTCGATTTCAATTCCATTCTTTGCGTTGGACTCTGCCGGGAATATAGTTGCCTTGACAACAAATGATTCGTTGTACCTCGTTACTTTTTACCCAAATGGGTCAGTGGCTTTTCGTGATACAGTAGCATTTAACAATGCCCTAATTGACACTGTTCATTTTTCTGGTGATATTTATTACAACTGGAATCTTGCAGTATCGGCGATTGATGGCTCTGGGAAAAATGGGGTTTATAGTTATATGCTTGCTGTTCACGATAATACATCAGCGGCCTTGACTACCCCACATAGGGGAACTTTTCAGCTTTATCAAACAGTTGATTACAACACAGGAATTGATTCTATGCTGGCGGCGATAGCTCGGCTGGACGGCCAAGATGCTTCACTTACTAATATAATTGATTCGTTATATGCCATCATTGATTCTATACAGAACCAATCAACTTGGGTCGCAACATCAGCAAACCAAACTTTGATTATTGACACTGTGAATGGGATCGTCGACACGGTTCAAAATCAGTCCACATGGGGTGCAACCTCGGCCAAGCAGGATTTGATCACTGATACGGTTTATGCAATAATCGATACAACTCAGAACCAAGATGACTGGATAGGTACTCTCGCAAACCAAACTCTCCTGATCGACTCTCTATATGCGGTTATTGATTCCCTACAATCACAGGATGGTTGGGTTGCAAAAGAAGCATCATTATATGATGGTGACAAAACTGGATTTCGTTTATCTACCACTGGTATAGATGATTTCTTTGATGAGATTCTCGCTGGTCATACTGTTGATGGATCGTTTGGTGAAATAGTGCTGGATTCCCTTGATGGTAAAATATCCGACATATCTGGTGGAACAGGGCTTGATTCGGCAACCACTTCCCGAATATTACATAGAGTTGTTTGGGGAACATCAAAGACAGCAGGAGCCGATTCGTCTACTATAGCAGAGCGAGATGCTACAGCCGGATCTGCGACAGTTTCCGATGCTACAATATCATTGATAGCTGATACCCTTGACTTACGGGGTCTTTATGATTCTCTCTTTGCTGTGTTGGATAGCATACAAAACCAAGATGATTGGGTAGCGACAGCGGCCACGTTAGCTAATGTGGTTGATTCGGTAAATGCAATTATTGATTCACTCCAAAACCAGGATGATTGGATTGCGTCTACTACCCAATTGACGTTGGTGGTCGACACCGTTAATGGAATAATTGACACTCTGCAATTGCAAGATGATTGGATAGCTAAAGCCTCAGAGCTAACAAACGCTATTGATTCGCTAAATGCTATCATTGACAGCCTACAAAGCCAATCAACCTGGGGTGCTAAGGAATCCTCACTGTTTGATGGTGCTTTGAATCTTGATAACGCCACAGGAACATTATCTGATGCCCAGATAGATAACGTGACTGTTATAGCCGGGACAGTTTCGGATAAAACTGGTTACACAGTATCGACGGTTTCAGACAAAACAGGTTATACAGTTTCAACTGTATCGGATAAAACTGGCTATAGTTTATCGGCAGGCGGTGTTGATGCAATTTTTGATGAAGATACAACCGGGCATAATACTGCAAATTCATACGGAGTTGCCTTAACCGACACATCAGCCTATCAAGGTTCTGCCTCTGGGCTGACTGTCCAGGCAATTGTTGATGGTGTATTAGACGAACCGCAATCATCCCATACCACAGCCGGAACTATCGGGAAATATATTGATACTGAAATCAGTGGTGTTTCAAGTCCTGCTGGTGATGGTGCCTACACTGTCACAATGGTTTTGATTGATACAACCGCAACCCCAGATACTACAGTGAGAAATGCTCCGCTTTATATTAACAATGAAGCTCAATCGTCAACACCTAATTACCAATTGACAGACAACAATGGTGAGGCATCGTTCAACCTTGATGCTGGTGATTGGGTTATGTTTACAACCATGCCGGGCTATTCAAATACTGTTGATTCATTCACAATCTCTGGGGCTGTTACTGATACCCTAATGGTTTACCAGACAACCGGGGATAGGACTACAGTGGCCTTTGATCTGAGGACTAATGACGGTTCATTCTTGGCGAGTGCAAAAGTCAGGATGGAATTACTTTCAGAGAATGATAGTCTGCTGTATTATGGTGATCTTATTATCCATACACCTTGGGTGGTTCAAGATACAGCAAACAGTTCTGGGTTAGTTGAAATCCCATTATACCCCAACAGTCTTTTTACAAACGATTCAACCTATTACAAAGTAACTATTTACGATCAAAAGAAAAAACGGCCGCCAATAAAGTTCAGTATGAGAGTCCCGGTTTCTGATAGCGTTGTGCATTTTCAATTGTTACCCAGGTGGATTGAGGAACATTAATGTTTGATGGTAGAAAGTTAAAATGGTTTCTCAAAACAGCCCTGTCTTATTTAGGGACTCCGTATATCTGGGGCGGTGATGATCCATCCGGCTTTGATTGTTCAGGGTTTGTAATTGAATGTTTGAAAAGTATTGGCTTGCTGCCAGAGGATAAGGATTTCACAGCCGATGGATTGTTGAGGCTTTACGGAACAAACATAATCAGGCAACCGGAGCCGGGGGCTTTGATGTTTTTCCTGAAAGATGGCGGGATTGCATACCATGTTGAAATTTGCTTAGATTCTGAGTTCCGAATCGGGGCCAGTGGCGGGGGTAGCAAAACAAAAACCCCTAATGATTCATGGCAGGATAATGCTTTTGTTAAGATCCGCCCAATCGACGTAAGTAAGAGCAGAATAATATTTGTGAAATTATGATTTGGCCTTTTAATAAAATTAAGCAATCATTGATTAACTATTACACAATGAGGGAGATTAGAAAAATGAATGATACTTTAAAAACTGAGGGTATGAAGTTCTTGACCAGCCAGACTCCGAGGGTATTGATTTTTATCCTTACTGTCGGCACTCTTGTTGGTCTCAAATGGTTCGGGAAAAGTGATCTTGAACTAACAATTGCAATCTCCGTTGTCGGCTGTGTTGCCCAATGGATGAATTTTAAGATTCTGGCAATGGCCAGAGAGAAAAAGGATGGTGAAATTTGAAGAAACTATTTACAACAATTTTGATTGTGGTATTGATTACAGCCCTACCGATTGCTGTATCATACGCCCAAGTTCCAACCGAGGAAACTAAAGCACTTTTGGCTGGGCCTGTGATGGTTGGCGATGAACTGGCCATGCAGGTTGGTTATTCAATCCAATTACAGCGAATGTGGATTAATGTAATGGGTAAGTTCGGCGAGACAACCGAGGCAGAGGTTGAAATTATGAAGATGTTTCCGCTGTCTAACCGGGTTTATGTCGGGCTTATTGCTGGCGGCGGTGTTGATTGGTCTGATGATCCGAGTACAGGCGGCGAACCAATAGAGGCTATTCTATTTGGCTCTGTCGGTCTCGCAGGCACAGTTGGGCTGTCTGATGATATTGGTGTCTGGGGATTCTGGAAAGGTCGCGATGCTAAGATCAAGAGCAAGCCGAAAGTAGGCGTTGGACTCTATCTGAAACTTTAAAAAACCCCGCCCTTGTTGGCGGCTTCATACACCCTCCCCCGAAACCCCTTGTAACTGTGCGATTACAGGGGGTTTCTTTTTGCTTGCCAAAGATTCAACAATTCGCTATCGAAAGAGAGTAGTTGTATTCTCATGTGATTTCCGTTAGCCGGGTTGGCCCATTACACCAGCCCGGTATTTTTATATCTATCTCTGATATTGTAGTGGATCTTGCCAGCCAGTATTCTTTCGGAGCCTATCAATCCCAGCATCAACAAATATTCGGTTGGCCTTAGATAGATAATCTGGAAAAACGAGAATACAGGGGCACAAGAACAGACAGCCAGTGTCAACATTACGATACAATACCCCAGAGCCTTTGCATTTTTTGCAGGTTGGTTTCCCTAGCATAATCAGTCCTCTTTCTTTGTTAGTTTACAGTAGAAGATTACCCAGACAATTGCGCCGGCTATCGTTATGAGCCGGGCCAGACATTCAGGAATCATTGCCATTATCCTTTTTGTCGGCATCTGCTATGGCCTTTTCTAACCGATCAAATCCGGTTGATACTTCTTTGAATACCTTTGTTGACAGGTAATAATCAAACGAGACTGCCAACCGCTTGCAGATATCGAACAGCTTTCTTGGATTCATAATTGCTCCTGATTTTAGGGTTCAATTGTTTTATCGGTTGATTGCCGGGAATCTTTAGCCGGAAATCTCAAAACTACCCATTAGAAAGCCATAGATGCCCTGTGGCTGATCTGGCTTATACAACTGCTCAATAGCCCCTAATCGTTGTCAGGCGGTGCCTCTGGCTTGTTCTGATGGCATTTCAGTCTTGATATTGTGCCAACTTTATCAATCCCGATATGTCTAAGCGGTTCAGTGGGTTGTAAAATTATATAAGTTTTCTACATAAAACAGCTTGCATTATATAAAACATTAGTGTTTATTGGTTTTACATTAGTTGAAATTTAATTTTAAGAGAGAGGTTTTTATGGGAAAGAATGACAACAACGTCAAGCCAATCCAGTTCACCCCGGAGTCAAAGGTTGACTCAATTTTCATTGATAAGCTGGTGCGGGATAGTGGCTGTGGTTCACGCCGGAATTTCATGAGGGTTCATTTCCGGAAACTGAGACAAGAGGCAGAGGTCAAGAAACTGGACAAGGCAGAGGTTTAAAGTGGCTCACTCTGATAGACTTAGAAAAGAAATGGGAAAGCTGTCTGATTTGGATAAAGGGACTGTTGATATTACTATCCCAAACTGTCCTGAAAATTATATGCTGTGGTGCGGTGTTATGTTCAGCGGTGAAAAAGTAACTCTTGGCTTGCATGATGGCACGTTCACTATCGTTATGATTGGGACTGATTTGACAGACCACAACAAACTTAATATAAGGCTTAAAAAACACCTATGATTTCAAAACTGATCGACAGGGCTTATCCATTTATAATTGCTGGGTTGGCTGGTACTTTGCTTTTCTACATAGCGGATAGTGTGATAATTATATGAGTGACAACAAGCGGATATATTGGGAAGGGGCGAGTATTGCCCCCGACAGCGACCGAATCAAGCAATGTAAGCATTGCAATCAAAATATAGTCTGGCTTATGTCAAAAAGAACAGGGAATTATTATCCTGTTAATAAAGTTGATGGTGTCACTGATGTTGCCAGAAATGATTTTCACAAATGCGAACAAGAACCAATAGTTAAACCGAGGGAATAATATGCCCAGCCTACCTGACACTCTCGAAATTGACGGATCATATAAACGTAAACGGTATATGATAAAGGTTGACGGCCAGACTGTCTGGATTCCAGGCAAAGCCTTTAAGTATCTCACCAGGTTAGTTTGGGCTAAGAAAAATAAACTCTTTGGTTGGGTGCACAAAACCGATATCGAACCAGGCTTTTATCAGGCCAGATATATTTACAGGATGAAAGCTTATATCAAGGCGGGGCTTTCTGCTGGCAGTGTAACCGATTGGGCTATTGTTGAAAACAACCACCTTGGTTATTATCGGATTGACATTCCTGCTGACAGAATTTCCATCCATGATGCAAATCTTAAAGCTCACCCTGATTTCGCAGTGAGTTCCCTTTTTGATGATGAGGTAATAAATGACTAACCCAAACGCAAAACCACAGCTTCATGTTTCGATGCTGAATACTTTATCAGCTTGCGGGATTAAGTTTAAAAGGCGGTATGGCCATAGGTTTGGCCTTCACGATGTTGAGGAAATAACCCCGCCATCAGTGGCCCTGATTACTGGCATCACAACCCACAAGGCTTGTGAAATGAATCTGCGGCATATGATGGTCAATGACTTCAAGCCAGCACCCTGGACAGAGATAAGAGAGCTTATTATACAGGAGTTTGCTCACTCATGGAACAAGGGTGTTGAGCTAATGCCAGAGGAAGAGGTTAATGCCGATTTTACTTATGAAACAGCCCTGAACCAAACTCTTGCATTGTCAAATCTGCATTATGATAGTGTTGCTCCGGGGCTTAGACCAATCAATGTTGAGAAAAAGTTTGTTATTGAATTGACCAACAAGCCGATTGATTTAGCTGGCACAATTGATGTTATCGAAATGAATTGTATTAGAGATACCAAAACATCTAAGGGAGCCATTAAGTCTGCCCGAACAACTCAGATGGCTATGTATTGCATTGCGTACAAAGTTGAAACTGGTAAATACCCAAGCAAAGTTGTTTTGGATGTCCTTAAAAAACTCAAAACTCCCAAGGCTAATACTGTCATAGCAACCCCTGATGATGTCTGGATTCAGCCATTGCTTAACCGAGTATTGAGGGCGATTGATGTAATAGCGGCGGCCAAAGATAACCCAGAAGTTCTTGTTCCGGCTCGATCAGATGATTGGGTTTGTTCAGAGAAATTCTGTCCGTATTCATCAACCTGTGAATTCTTTATACCGCTGGAAAATGAATAAGCAAAAAATCCCAAGGGCCGCCTATGACAACCTTGTTGCCAGTTGTGCCAAGCTGGGTGTTCCAGTTCCGGCTGATATTGTCCCTGTACCTTGGGGCCGAAAGCCAAAGAGGGAACAATGGCGATCAAACAAAGGCCGCCAGTGGAGAATGTTACAGCCCGGCACTTTGCGGGTGTCAGTTGATTTAGAATCATTTATGAAAAACGAATAGGAGAATTTATGACAGACGAAAAGACAGACAAACAAACTGGTGAAATTACCTCAATGCCTACATTTGGGTTGGGTGAATTGCAATCATCGGCTACTGCCTCTGCTGTGATCCAAGAGGTTCAGGGGGCAATGTTATTGGCAAAACATTTTCCTCGGGATTATGAGGCGGTTTGGCAAAAGCTGATGGCTGCCTGCAAGCGCAAGACTCTTGCGGCCACAGCAACTTATTCATTTCCTCGAGGGGGAAAGAGTATCTCTGGGCCAAGTATCAACCTCGCAAGGGTAGCGGCTCAGTGCTATTCCAACATCAGGACAGGGCTTGATATTCTGCGGGATGATGAAGATACTATGCACATAAGAGCCTGGGCATGGGACATTGAAAATAATGTCAAAGTAACTGCCGATGATTCTTTTAAAAAATTAGTTCAGAGGAAACAAGGGCAGGGACAAAACCGCAAGACTGTTTGGGTTAAACCAGATGAAAGAGATTTGAGAGAGTTAATGAACCGCAGAGGCGCAATCCTCAAGAGAAACTGCATTTTTGAATGTATGCCAAGAGATTTAATCGAGGATGCAGAGGGGGTTTGTAAAAAAACAATCAAACAGGATATTAAAGATCCAAAGTCAGAGGCCAAGCGGATCATTCTCGAATTTGGTGATATGAATATCACAGTTGAGCAAGTCAGGAAATTCATTGGCCATAACAACGATTGGACTAGCGATGATATTGTTGAGCTTCAAGGTGTCCTGAATTCGATCAATGATGGCAACTCAAAACTATCTGACTACTTTGGCAAGAATACCACTCCGAGAGAGCCAGCGAAGCCAACCGGGGCAATGTCAACCGATGATATGAAACCAGGTGATGCCAGTACCCACAAGGGCTATGGGGATCCACCAGAGGACAAGCCCAAGGCCGACACTAAAACAGCGGAGCCATCATCTGCTGATATCCAAAAAGAACTGATTGAGGCTTGTAAAGTTCTCGAGGATTCAAAAGACTTTGGCGCAACAAAGTTAATCGATGTCAGGGTTGAACATTTAGAGCAGGCCGATTTCTCAACTGCCTCGATTGATTCACTCCAAATTTATCTGGAAAGATTGCGTAACTTCCCAGACAAAAAGAAAAGCGGAGATTTTTAAATCATGCAACTAACCAAACTACAGATCAGAAACTTTCTGGGCATTTCTAATTTTGTCAGCGATAAGTTCGGAAAGTTCAACTTGATAGAGGGTGATAATGGTGTAGGCAAAACTACCCTCTTGAAAGCAATCCAAGTGGCTTGTCAGGCTGGCGGTATCAGTGCCGATGTTATTACTCTGGGTGAGGATAAAGCAGAGATAGCTATTGAGATTGATAACCGGATCAGTATTCAGCGTAATGTAACCGCAGGCGGTGACTCCCGAAAGATAACTGTTGATGGTGAACCGATCAGCACCCCTGTGGCTTTTCTCAAAACTTTATTTGGTGAATGTTCATTAGACCCGACAGAGTTTTTTATGGCCAAGCCAAGAGAACGCCGCCAGATGTTGTTGTCGGCGATTGAATTTAATATCAGCCAGGACGAATTAGTTGAGGCTCTTGGAGATATGGTTTCCCCTATAAGCCTTGATGGTTTTGATTATGCTACTCATGGCTTGCTATTACTCGAACAGGTCAAGTCAAGGGTTTATGATCTGAGAACCGAACAGAACAGGGAAATCATCACTCTTGCAAAAGCAATTGAGCAGGATAAAAAAGAAATTCCGCCGACTTTCGATGTGGAAAAGTTTGCTGACTTTGATTTCAAGGACAAGACCAATAAGTTGTTAGAGGCCCAACAAACTATTGCCAAGCATGAAGCCGACAAAACTGAATTGTATAATCTAAGGGACAAGTCAGATAGAACAATCGAACAGATTGCGATGAAAGAGGATCAAAGGGAAAAGCTAAAAACCGAAATAGAAAACCTCGAAAGATTGCGAGAGGGTATCAAGGAAGCTGGGGAAGCGGCCAAGGCTGAAATTGTCTCATTTGAAATTCCTGACATCGAAAGCCTCAAGGCAGATATAAATGAATTCAACGAATCACAAAAGCTGATACTGAAACTTGAACAGATATTAGAACGTGAAAAAACTCTGGCTGTCGGCAACCAGTACCATGAACAGCTTGACGATTTTTATAAGTACCTGGCTAAAGATGTTCAGATTTCCCTGATGTCAAAGATTGAACTGCCGATTGATGGCTTGGCTATAACCGGGGAAAAGATAACTGTCAATGGCGTATCGTTAGATAATTTGTCAACATCGGAACAGTTAAGGTTTGGTATTGATTTTGCCAGAGCAAAAGCAAAGAATCTAAAGGCAATCATTGTTGACCGTTGGGAGTCAATGAGCCCTAAGAATCAACTTGAGTTTGAGAAACTTACTGATGGTGATGGTTTCCAATACTGCATGACAGTTGTGACTGATGGTGATTTATCGGTCAATTCTCATGGTGAGGTGGAGCCAATGCCCGAGAAAAAATCTACACCTAAAAAGAAAACAACACCAAAAAAGAAATCAACCAAGGAAACTGAGCCAAACGGTTCAGACTTTTAATAACATTCAACCTATTGCTGTGGCTGGCCCGAGGGGGGCTGGGCATGGTGAACAATGAAGGGAAAAAATGCTACACAGCAAAACTCACGAATACTCTAAGACTATTCGGGGTATGAAATTGAAAGTAACATTGAAAGCCCCAGACGGTGCCACTGTTGGGGATTTATTGGCCAAGATTGAGGGCGTATTTGCTTACGCTGAAAAAGACCCAGACCAATTCAATCTGCCACTTGACGCACCAGACCCAGAACAATAATAACAATAATTTCCAGGTGAGTTGCTTAATTCATAGAGCCAACCCATCCCACGCAAGAATGACGGTGAAAGTCCATCGGCTCACCTGGATTATTTAAAGGGAACAGACAATGCCACTTGATACCGGATATGGTGATATAACAGGGGCGATGCTGGATAAGTTGCCCAGGCTAATTGAAGTTTTAGAGGTTGGATTAAAAATAACTGGCCCGGATTTATGTGACAAGGTTTTTGGTTACGACCGGGGGCAGAGGATAGACAGAGAACCAAAGCACGCCTCAGACCTCAGAGGGATGATATTGCATTTGAGATTGAAGGGCTTTACCATTGCCAGTGATCATAAGGGTTATTGGTTAGCCAAATCATTTGAGGAACTTTTGCCAACAATTACAGAGTATCGCCTACTGGCTGAACGCAAATTAAAAGTTGCCAATATATTAGCCAAGGCATTTGAGAAACAAAATCAAACGGAGTTACTATGAGAATATCAGACGGTTGGAGAATTACTTTCATGATATTTTTTGGGATTATAGCGGTGTTTTGTGTTGGGCTATATTCCTCTAATTACACAAATGCTAAAGCTGAAAAGGCGTACCTGGCTGGCAAGGTTGATGGTGCGGAAATGCAAAGGCGGTTCGATGCCTATTGTTTATTTTCCGAATATACCGCCTGCCAAATAGAAAAGGCTGTTGCCGCCTCTGTTCTGTATATGGTTACTCCTGAAATGCCAATGCCAAACTTTGACACAATCCCGAGTTGTGCAGATAGCGGGGGTTCATTATGAGAAAAGCTGAACCACTTAAAAATCTACCAATGAGAATGGCCAGCTTGGTTAATCATTTGCAGGCCGGTAAATCGATCAGGGTTGACAAGAGTGTCAGGCCTTGGACTTTCCATTGCGGTAATTTTAGCACCAGTGGTGATGGTGATATGATCGGCATTAGATGTTCAAGGCACCCTATCCACAACAGAACTTTCAACAGTACTTTGTATCGGGGGCTTTTGGAGCTAATCAATCCGGAATCAACAGACAAACGATATTATTACAAACTAAAAGATCAGTTCAGGGCCGGTGTTTGAATGAACTGGCCTAATGATTATATCAACGATATTGCTATTCCGAGATTGTCACAGAAAGAACTGTTTTGAGAAACAACTTGCATCGGATTAAACAAAAAGGTAGACTTAAAACGTGACACTATTCAAATTTAAAATCTTGTGCCCTTTTGCGGGTTGCTTCCCATTTTCGGGAACGGTGTCACAGCCCCCGCACTTGGGCCATTTATTGTAGGCTGATCATGGCTGGTGGATATGCAAAATTCTGGACATCAATGTTACATGATGAATGGTTCCTATCTCTTAATTGTATGCAAAGGGGGGTTTGGATGCAGTTGATTTTGATGGCCAAGGATCAGGGAGATACAGGAGTAATTGTCATGCCATCTTGGAGCATAGGGGCTGGCTTAGTGGGCTGTGACCGGGGGAGCCTTGCGGGACTCCTGCGGAAATTTCAGCAGGCCTCCCGCATCACCCTCACAGTTGGTCCTGGAACAGTGCAAATCGTTACTGTATGTAACTATCAGCACTATCAACGGTTTGCAAAGGTTTCAAGGGTCACTGGCGGTGCGGAAAAACCCGCACCTATAACAAGACAAGACAAGACAAGACTAGAAAGAACATTGTCGGATAAAAAAAATCCGACTAAAAAGAATGTGGATAACTCCAAACCAAAGAAAGCCAAAAAGCCAAAAGCTAAGAAACCAGTTGAACCTGATGAAAACAAAAAAGCTCATCAAATAATCATTGATTGGTTCTGTAAAGAATTCGAGAAAAAGACAGGGACAAAATACCATGTCAAAGGTGGTAAAGATGGCCAGGCAGTTAAAATGCTAATCAAGCACTCCGGGCCAAAGGTAGTCTGCGGGATGATCAATATTATGTTTGATCAAAGTGCCCCTGAATTCTGGGGGTTAAGTATGCTCTGGGCAAATATCAACAGATATTCGGTTTTATATCACCAGAAACTAACCAAGTTACCAACCCCATTAACTGCTGAACAGGAACAAAAACATTATAATTCTCATAAAAACCGGGATGGATCAAAGACAGAACCAAAAGAATCAGGTGATATATTTAGCCAAAACCCAAGAGAGACAGAAACAAAAATAGCCCCGTTATTAAACCCAAAGTTTGAGGGCTTTTCTGATGGCTGGTTAAAGCGGGAATTGAAAACAGCCGAAACAGTTCAGGACAACAACCGGGCCACTGCCATCACAATCGAAATTATTAACAGAGGCAACCAATAATCATGGGAAATCCTAAGTGGTGGAAAAAAGATGAACCAGTTGATGCTGATCAAAGAGAATTCAACGGGCTAAATTTTAAATTTCTAACCGAGCAAGTTATTATAGGTAAGTTTCGGGGGATGGATCAGAAAACGATTAACATAAAACGTGATGAATATGTCCAAGAGAATTTATCAAACGGAAATCGATTGAAAAAAGGATTGAGATTAGATGTATGACAAAGGACGCTCGAGCCTGTCTACGGATGGACTAATTAGAATTCGGGTGTTGGGTGAGCCTAGGACTTTCCCGAGTAAAGTTTTCGTGACTAAGGATAAATATGGCAACCCACTGCCAAACCCGAGAATGACCGATGCTGATCATCAAACGAGAAAAAACCCAATAACAGGCGAACCGGAAAAATATAACAGAGGTTACAAGCGCAAGTGGATGGCTCATATAGCGGCCTCAGTTGATACATTCATGTTTGACAAGAACCTTGAGCCATTTCCGAAACGACACCCGCTGGCCGTTGGCTACTTTTTTTTCTTAACAAAAGCCAAGACCTGCAAGCTCGATTTTCCTTCACAGGATCCAGACTATGACAACTTAGAATATGCTGTGAACAATGCCCTGAAAAATACAGTCCAAACAAAAAAAGGTAGAACTATCCAAGGCAAATATCCCGATGGAGTTTTATTCCATGATGATAACCAGCCAGTATGGAGAATCAAGCCTGATGGTATGTTTTGGGCAGACGAAATGAATCCGCCGGGCCTTTTAATTAGCTGTCGATCAGCTTATGACCTTCGGGATGAAATCCTAAAGTATGTAACACCGAAAGCAGGAGTATTGTTATGAACACAGTCCAAAGTAAGTACAAAAACCCTGATAAGTACATAGCACTCTTGAAACGTCAAGTTGATGAGGCGTGGAGAGCGTCCAGAGAGAATTACAAAAGGTATTCATCGGTAATGGGTGAATATATAACGTCTGGGCCATCATTACTAAAAGGGGAAAATGCTGTCCTCAGTTATTACGGGACTCAATTTGACAATCTAACCCCAGGTGATCATGTATCAATCGTTTGTGAGGTGACTGCGGTGATGAAATCCTACGATGAGAAGAAGGGTACAAAACGTAGGTTATCAAGGGTAAGTCTTGACGCAAAAGAGATAAGAACGAGGTCATCCAATGACTGACAAACAAAAGGATATAGCGGAACGGTGTGCTGATGAAATTGAGGCCATCCCAATGACCCCCCTATCAAAGGCCATGCAATCGGTGGTGGACAAGATGAGGGACCCCAGATATTGCATTACATCATGGAGAGGCTGTAACGATGGGGTGTGGTTGTGGCACTTCGACAAAGGCTATGATAAATCTAAGACAAGAATACACAAACGGACATTACTGGGGTTAATTGATAGAAATTTTATAGAAATAGAAAACATCACCGAAGATGAAATTGAATACACCTTAACCCCGGAGGCGATGAATGAACTTAAAGACAATAGTTGAATGGCGTAACCGGACAAAAGATAATCTCGGATCAATCAGGCCATGTGATAAAGACGAATGGAAGATGATTGACTGGCTGATTGCGAAGGCTAAGAAGTATGATGAAACAAAGGTATATTTAGATATGATGAATGAAAAGTTTGGAGATATGTTATGAGTGATAAACTGAAACCATGCCCGTTTTGTGGTGGTGAAGGCGAGGTGTGTGTGTATGCTGGCCCGGTTGTTGTCGATTGTAAGGATCAGGTGGATTGTGGTGGATCGGCT